>Ga0115547_1002292_pt1 | contig 10653 bp, 6 predicted proteins | sample COGITO_mtgs_1004_3_FD_87185 | JGI IMG/M metagenome (GOLD analysis project Ga0115547, IMG submission 87185) | Pelagic marine microbial communities from North Sea - COGITO_mtgs_100420 | ecosystem: Environmental > Aquatic > Marine > Epipelagic | place: Germany:Helgoland, sampling site Kabeltonne...
CCGCTCTGGCCGCTGACAGGGCGCATATGTGTCTGCAGAGGGCTGAGCGCGAGCGTTTGAACCTCGAGAAGCAGGAAAGATGGGAGGCCGCTCTGGCCGCTGAGGAGGCCCGTGTGATCAAGCTCGAGCAAGACGCCGCTGTGGCCGCTGAGGAGGCCCGTGTGATCAAGCTCGAGCAAGTTGCTGAGGGTCCAGCCGCCCCCAAGCGCTGCTGCAGGCGGTGAGCCGCCAGGATACACAAGCGCACTGAGCTGATTTTATGAATGTGTTTGCTCGGTTTTCTCTGTATTTTGAGTAAAACAACACTGAGCCCCGAACCATCGCTCGGCCTTAACGGTGCTTTAAGGTGTCTGGGGTGCTGAGTTGTCTCGGTAATACAACACACCTCGGGTTTTTGGACGTTGTTGTTTGGTACACTAGGAGTATTTAGAGAAACCTCCCCCGTCCTACGTGAATGACTATAGGGCGAGAACTTTGTGCTGTATCATGTCTTCTTATTGTGGCACATGTCTTTTCGGCGAATGAAACCATCATTACTGAGGCTGGTATGTATATTGCACACATAGCTTTAACTGCCTTCTGACCATAACCCACTTCCTACCCCCTAACCATCCGCACTAACAAGCCTGCACTGCGTCTGGACTGAGCGCGAACTGATGTCACTCACGCCCCCGTCCGCGGCCACGTTTGGCGGGGGGACCCACTTGTCCCCGCTGGTGACGCCGGCCACAGTTCCGTGGTTTAGACACACCTTGGACACGTCGCTGAACGCGTGGATTCCATGCGTCAACGTTGGGTGAGTTCGATCGTCGCTGAACGCGTGGATTCCATACCATTGACGGACAACCTCTTTTGTGTGTGCGTTAAAGTTGGGTGAGTTCGATGTGCTGCGAGGAGTAGAAGCTCATGTAGAAGTCCATCTCACTGGGAGGTTCGTAGGTACTTACCACGACGACGTAGCCTCCAGGCTTGAGCGCCAGATTGAGCGAGATGGTGCGCTTTGCTTCGTACACTGCTGATCGCAGCAGTCGCGTGCTGTTCCATTGTGTTAAGGGCTGGGCCCCCATGAAAATATCGATACCTATGTATTCTTCATAGGTATCATGCAACACGCGGGATGGGACTGCTGCCATCTTGCCATCAGGCTGCGAGAGCGAGATGGTGAGGTCCGTTGGTTTCTTGGTCGTCACAACGAACTGCGGGTTGTTCGCCCAGCACCCACCGGCAGATTCCCCCTTCCAGGATCCTTTGGTACGATAGACAGAGAAGCTGTTGGGCACCAGGTCGACGTAGGCGATGGTGTCAAATTTATTCGCGAAGTCGCTGATGGACATGAAGAAAGTGCCATCAACTGCATTGATGAACTTCATCTCTTTCTGGAGCTCCTTGGTCCACCTCCTTGTGTCGTTGTCCGCCCAAGCCCCCTCCCACTCTCCTTGGCCCCACGGGTTCCTCAAGCAGACGAGAACCTCTCCACTCCTGGTGCGGTGGACCGAGGTAATGGAGTACGCGTGTCCGGCTAAAAGGCCCTGTCCCATCGCCTGTTCCGTTGCACCGGCTTCATTTTGCGCCCCCTGCAAGCGCCGCCCATGTGCCGTCTGCTGCAGCAAGTGCATCGCCTTCACTTTGCGCAAGCTCTCATCGCTGTTCCGGGCATCTTTGAACAAGTCAGCAAGGCCCACGGAGGCTGGTGGGCATCCCGTCATGTCTTGCAGTGCATCCTCCATCCGCCCTCCATCCAGCATCTCGTACGATCCATGAAGCTTGGCGTACGCCTTCTCGAGCATGATCATCCAGAACTCTTTTTTTTGTGGCCTTGTCACGAACACTGGCCTTGTCACGAACTCGGGCTCGTCGTCACGACACGGGATTCTCGTGTCAATGACAACGTCCAGCCACTCTCCGTTCTTGAAGAATTGGACGGCCACCAACCCTTCGTCAAAGTATCGCTCCTCGACGAAAAGGCCTCTGATATTATGCGGACAAAGAGTTGCTGCAGCAGCGAGGAAATAACAATCCCCAATTTGCCCCTGAATGATATCGTTGGGAACTGCACAGTCTACCCAAAGCCGGGGGGCGTCGAGCAGCTCGTGTGGCCTTTTCCAAAAGACTTTCTCTGCCTGTTTTCTCTTAAGGTACCCCGGCAGCGGGGTCCGCCAATCCAAGAAGATGGAGTTGAGATTCGCCGGGAAGGCGTGGTCTTCAAACGGCTGGCCCACATTTCGAAAGCCTTGAGCCAGGGCCTCAATGTCTACCGTGCCAGAGGGGCCCATCGTCGCAACTGTGATGGTCATCTCGCGCCCAACGCGCGCGCCCCGACCGGTTAACCAGGACCGTTTGACGACGACGCAAGGGATTTGAACGCGTTCGCCCGCATTTGCAACGAAGGGAGGAGGTTCGTCGTCATCTGTGTTGACGAATATCACTCCGACCGCTCCAGCCTCGACCGCATGCTGCGCTTTCTCGAAGAACGTGTTCTCCCCCCTATCGATTACAACGATCTTCCCGCGCACGTTTTGGATAGGGCCTGTGGCTGCTTTAGGCCGTGCAAACACTGTCTCACCCCTGGCACAGTACGTCTCACCAGACGCGAAGTTGCGGTCGCAAAAGCATGTGAACCAAGCATCTACCCGAACACGGTTCCACTCATCCTGCCCGACGTAGCAGTCAGCCAAGTAAACTGCTTGGCATGCCATTCTTCCACAGGCATCCTGGCGTGCACCTTTAATACTGCATGGGGTCCCCCCCACCTTGGTGCCATTTCCGTATATCGTTCCGTGATCTTATCCAGCTCTCGATCAGTCCAGCCCATGATGCTCACACTGTGTCATGCAACCCACCTGCCCCCCAGACAGTCAGCACCAGCCAACGGTATGTTGCAAAAGGCCAGTCTCGTATTTCAGTGTGGGCTACATCCACAGCCATCTCAAGTGTCCCGATCGACAGAGACATGGCTGAAATGCTACATGTACGTGTGACAACCTACGCTCGAGACGCAGAGGCTCTGAAAAAAAGCGGGAGAACGACGTGGTGGGTCCCGACCTGGTCCCCGTGTAACACAATACGGGGCACAACCATGCCTACCGAGGGGCACGCGAGGCGATACTTGGCCGCGCGGCGGATTGGGGCGTGGGTACAGATGTTCTGTGTTCTTGCCCTTGTCTACTACGGTGTCGCCCGGATGACGTGCGACGCGCACCCAGTGTGCCGGGCTCCGGAGGAAACATCTTGGTTTGGATGGATGACGCCCGGCTTTGTTCAAGAAGGAATGGCTTGGGTTATGGGGGGCGCCGAAGCGCGCCCCTGCATCGCGGCGGGCGCGGCCGGTTTTTTCGGCCCCTGCTTGTCCGCGTGGACCTTGCACTGCTTTCACGTGGGGATCCCTGTGCTGCTCATTGTCTCCACGCTTGGCCCTGTGCTTTTGATAGTGAAGGCCTAGAGACTGTACACAATAAACAATACCACTTGGATGTGCTTGAGCCTAGCGCTGTGGTCTGCCCCGCCTCCTCCTCCTCCACTCACCGTGCATATCCCCTTTGCATATTTTTTTTGGCCAGAAGTGATTGACGGCATATGCATGCTTAACCCGTGACCAACATGATCAAACACATGGATAGCACTGTAGGGGGGGTAAGCGCTACTGCTGTGTTAGTGGGGCCGAATATGTCACCTGCATGGGGGGGCGCTTGACAGACCCTTGACGCCTCCTCTTCGCTGCGTTCGTCCATCCAGCACAGAAAGTCCTGTGTTGGGTGAGTGTCCCGCGGACATCGTGGTAAAGGAAACAATAACGAAGGGTCGTTTGCATCTATCTCCCGCGGCAATGCGATCCCAGGAGAAAATGTACGCAGGTACGTGTTTGCAAGCATACGTCCCTTGAGGATCATCCCCTCGTATTCACTGTGCAGGTCGGCTGGGAAATCCCTGTACCATGCGAATCTGTTTGAGGTCGCGTTTTCAGGCAATGTTGCGATGGTCTCATAAAGTGGGTCCCAGCCGTAGAAGTTGTACATGTCAATGTTTGCGAAGCTGCTTTGCAGGCATGCGTCGCTGGCTGTTGTCACGCAACACTGGCTGTTGTTTGCTGTCTTGTCGCAAAAACGTGGTATACTCCCGTATACGTCAACGTAGACCGTGTTGCACCCAGCCACTATCTGAGCAGCATAGTGTTTCCCCGATACCAGGCTCCCTTGTGCCGAATCTGCTCCATTGTCGACTATTGGTAGGTCGTGGATCCCCACAGTATGTGTGCGCATAGCCTCGAAAACTCGAGCTGTGTCCTCCCCAAACGTCGCCCATGTCTGAAGTCTATCAGAAGTCCCTTGCAACCATACAATCCCCTTCCACTCGTAGGCGACCCCCGCAGTGTCCAGTGCCTCTGTGGTGGATCTACTGACGTAAACCTGGTTCACGAAAAGCTTTCGTTTGTTCTGGAAATCGACACCACCGTTCGCCATAAGCCATGCTGCTGTCCCGTCATCTGCGTCTTTATCCCATGTATTGTCCGGTGTGTCAGGGTTCCAGTGCTCTCTCACACTACTCCCCCCCCACGCATACTTCACCACCATCACTCGTTTCCCTGTGACACTCTGAATCCGCTCTGCAAACGATATTTCCGGTCCAAACAAGCGTTTCTCCTTCCCAGCCTCCATCAGAGTAATCATAAACTGGTTGTTCATGGAAGAGAACGCCCCTGCAAGCCATACATTAGACATGTTTGAAGCCAGCCTGGGGTATGTGGCAGTATCGTCCACCAACATGTCAGTTGAGGCTGCCCCGGCGGCTTCTGATTGCCCGCCCAGGAGGAAAAGGTGCACAGGGTTGTCGTCGTCAGGTCTCGGGAGTTCCAGTTGGGCATCTATTGCAGGAGCACAAGTTGCACAGCAGTAATATTTCACAATGGGGCCGAAATCAGGATGGCTACAGTATACTTGTGCATCTGAACACATGGTTATGCTGTCAGAAAACTGTGGAAAATCTGCCGAAATTCGCTCGACCAACCCTATGTCATTGTCATTCGTACAGCAGGTTTCGCAGCAAGTCGAGCGAAGGTTGTCATACATACCACCAACTTCTGTACAATACGCAGCGACGTCTGCACAGTTTTGTATGTTCTGCCCGGCAAAACTGGTCTCTGCCCACTGTTTTATGGAAGCGTCGTCATCACCATTGCACGACTGTGCGTTACAACATCCTGAAAATACTGCCAGCACAAGCACAGCGACACGCGGGTTCATTTGCACGCAACCAACCAAAGTGCTTAAGTATAAAATCGCATATCTCAGCCCCCGGTCTGCGCGGGTGGGGCTGGGCAAGCGTCGCCGTGCTAAGTCAACCCTATGCTCTTTTGATATATACGTGTTTTGCCTAAAGAGAAGTGAGTGTACGCGCTGGACACAACTGAATGCTGTAGCAAGAAGCCGTAGTCCGTAGTACATTACATTACAATATACGGCTATGTTACTACGGGTTTTTAACTGAAACTAGTTGAGCGTCCAGCAGTCCAGCTGTTCGGAGGGGTCCCCTCATCCCAGCGAGAACAGGGTGAAATCCTGGCTTCCTCTTCGATGCTGGACTTGCTGGACAGTTGGACGCTGTATTTAGGACTTTTTCAAATGTAGTGAAAGGTCGACCAGAAGCTGGTCGTAAACTCTCTAGACCTGTACTATATTAAATAATATTCAAAAAAAGAGAGTAAAGAGGGTTTCACTCAAGCTTATAGTATAGAAAAAGGCTTAAAAAAGGCGTCCAGGCTCCGACCAGACATACATGTAGTTATATACGTGCTCACGACACACACACGTGCCTGCGGGGCTTGGGGGCGAGGGTAGCAAGGAGGGCCGAGGAAAACATGTTTAGTGAGCACTGTGTTCTATGTGTTTTCATATATAGGACAAGAGAGCCCGCCAGCGCCAGTAGCCCTTCGCTAGTGCTAGCACCATGGCGCCTCCCGTAATCACGTCCTCCAACTATACCTACAGAACGACGCAGGTCTCTATCACCAAACAGAACCGCAACCCCACCAGGGAGCGCGGCAGGCGCAAGCAGCGGGCGAGGATGCGTGCCGTCGCGAAAGCCCGTTCTGCAGCGGCGGACGGCGCGCCTCCGTATGTGCAGGAATGGGACAGGGTGAAGGAGGAGGGGGACGAAAAGTCCCCCGGGACGCTCTACTCTTGGGCGGAGTGGGACAGTGATGAGGAGGACGCCCCTGCCGACGCAATGGAGCGGTGCATTATCGGTCTGTCTTGGGACGCGGGGATCGCTGAGATGAGGAAGCACTTTGACCGATGTGTGTTCAAGCGGACAAAAAGGCGCGCCGCGGAAGCGAGGAAGCTCGCTGCGGTGATGGCGCTCAACGAGATGTTCCTCCCTCTTGACGTCATCCGTCGCATTGTGCACGTGATGCCCTCCTTCAAATACGTGTATAGCCCAGGGCCGCGACGTCAGAGAGAGGAGGCCCTCCGCGTCGAAGAGACGCGTAAGAGAGAGGAGGCCCTCCGCACCGCGGATATTTTCGCGAGGGCCTATGCCTTTGCCCGCTCGTAAGAACGTTGGTACTGTCAATAAACCTCAGCACCCTTGACCCCCATGGCTAAGTCAACCCCCGAGGTGCGCTAAGTCAACTCGTAAGTCAACCCTCGACGAAAAATAAGACTTGTACATAGGTGCCCCCGTGCGCGGTGGGGGGGCACTGCAGTGATGAGCACCACCAGTGCAAGTGTTGATGCCCCCCTGTAAGCCCCCGGTCCTCTGTCTGCTGTGTTTGCGGGGGCGTCCAGTGGTTTTGGGCAGATGTCGCTGATTGGCGACATCTGCTTTTGCCCCATCCTAATGACGTTCTGTGTCTGCTGTTTTTGCGCGGGCGTCCAGTGGTTTGGAGGTGGCTGCAAACCACCAGCCACCTCTTTTACCCCTGTCTGATGACGTTCTGTGTCTGCTGTGGTTTGCGCGGGCGTCCAGTGGTTTGGGAAGTCCTCGCTGATCGGCGAGGACTTCTTTTACCCATATCTGATGACGTTCTGTGTCTGCTGTTTTTGCGCGGGCGTCCAGTGGTTTGGGAAGTCCTCGCTGATCGGCGAGGACTTCTTTTACCCCTGTCTGATGACGTTCTGTGTCTGCTGTGGTTTGCGCGGGCGTCCAGTGGTTTGGGAAGTACATGCTGGTTTGCATGTACTTCTTTTACCCTACCCTAACGACGTTCTGTGTCTGCTGTTTTTGCGGGGGCGTCCAGTGGTTTGGGAGGTTGTCGGGAATTCCTGACATCCTCCTTTACCCTACCCTAACGACGTTCTCTGTCTGCTGTTTTTGCGGGGGCGTCCAGTGGTTTGGGAAGTACATGCTGGTTTGCATGTACTTCTTTTACCCTACCCTAACGACGTTCTCTGTCTGTGTAGTTGTGCTAGGGCCCCAGATGGCGAAGTGGACAAGCTCTTCCTCGACAAGCTCCCAGGGGCGGATGGCATGCGTGTGGTGACAGTGGATGGGCTGATCTGCCTTGCAGCCATCGACTTCACTGCTGCTGTGTGTGCCACCACTGCCAATGAGGCAGCAGTAAAGCTCTCCAAGCTCTCTTGTCACGAGAGGGATGGGGCCTACGTGTCCAAGCTGCTCTCACGGAAGCACCAGTTCCCTGGGCAAGGGCAGAGGCCCACCCCAGTGATCACGTTCTCCGAGGCGATCAAGCTCCTGTGCTACCTCCCCAGAATGCACACGGGGGCGATGATGGACTACGTGGTCGACACGTTCACGCGGCTCATGGCTGGGGACGCGGGGCTGCTGAGGGAGCTCACGCACAACGCCCGGAGCGACGGGCTGGCCCAGACGGCTGCGCGGAACGAGCTGGGGATCGCCAAGGCCCAGAACTCGATTGAGCTCGCCTCCGCGAGCGGCCAGGTGGAGCTCTCGGGGGCACACAAGCGCAAGTGGCTGGAGCTCGACGTGGCCGAGCGGGAGGCTGCAAATGCGCGAACAGTGATGGAGAACATCAAGGACGAAATGGAGATTGTGAAGGGGCTGAGTGGCGGCATGCTCGAGGAAAAGGACAGGGCACGGTTCCTGGAGCGCGTGCGGGGGCTTGGCGCGGGCCCGCAGCCCGCAGCCGCCGAGCCCTGCAAGCCCCCCGAGCGCAGCAGGCGGCGTGCGACGCCCCTCATGCGCTGGCTCTCGCGGCTGTGCGTCGAGGGCAGCGAGGAGGCGCCCCGCTCGATCGACGCTGGGAGGATGTTTCAGAACTTCAGCATGTGGAGCAGGGCCGAGGGGGTGTACCCTATCTCGGGGCCGGCGCACTTCGGGAAGGAGCTGAAGGACCTGTGCTGCCTGGGCCTGCTGGAGCGCCCCGAGACGACGCGCTTCACCGCGGGGGGGCTGGTGTACGTGAAGTCGGGGGGAGCCACTACGTACACGCTGCTGCTGCCGGAGCTTGAGGAGCACCTGCGGGCCCATGGCTGCTGGGCGCCGTAGAGGTGGTGGACACACATGGTGAGTGAGCGCACTGGTTTTCAGAGAGACACACGGCCTACGTTCAAGTTTTGAAGCAGCAGAAAACATGTCTACAAAAAGGTGGGGATGTTGATACACTGCTTTTATTCAAATTAAAGGATATGGCTGGCGAGCAGCAAGCACACAGGCCTGGGCGCCTTCCTTTGGGCAAGCGTCCCTCCTCCGCAAAGGGCGGGGGGGTACACGGTTTTTCTGTGCGATTTGTGGATGAACGCCTGCGTTCCTCGACCGCAAGGCGGGGGTTTGTGCAGGGTGGGAAGCACTGTACACTGTGCACGCGAGCCCGGCCACCCTGACCACCCTGACCATCCTGACAAAATTGGTGGTATACATCACTGTAAGGGACTGATGTTGTGTTTACCGGTCGTGCGCACCCCACGTCAGAAGCGCTTAAGTACGGCTGGCTGCTCACCATTGCCCCTTTTCGGCGGAGACCCTTGCGGCACCGTCATGTACGGCTTTGAGAGGACGGTGTTTGCATACTTTTCGGTATTTAGGCAACATTTGCGCCGCAGGGCATTACTGTGATCCGACGACCACAATGACTGCACACAGCGCACCCAGCGCACCCAGCGCACACACTGCAAAGAGCGCAGGCCCCGCACCCGGCTCTATGGCCAAGGCTCATGATCGTGCCCTCCGCGTGGGCGCGCAGGGGGGAGGTGCTTCTTTCAAGAAAGGCGTGGCCTCCTTGAGAGCAGCAGCAAGGCGCAAAGCGCGGGGGGGTTGTGCCCGCCGCGTGGAGTCTGCATTGGCACGGCTCACACTTTCCGTGGATACGGAGCAGAAGGTTCTCGCGGGGTGGCGCGCAGCGTTTACGAAGAGGCATCCTGGTTTTTGGTCAACTCAATACGCATTCTTGGTCATCGATATGAGCGATGCAAGACGAAGCGTTCTGGAGCACGAGGAAGTCTTGGTTCGTGCCCAGCAGGAGGCTGCCCTGGTCGCCAAGAAACGCTCGAAGGTCTTTCTCAACGCGCTGCGTCTCAGGAAAAAGGCCCTGATTCGCCTCCAGTCAGATGACGGGGTGGGGGAGTTCAAGGCACTGATTGAGAAGAGCGCGGCTGACCTGGTGAACGATCTCGACCCGAGCTGGCAGGGGGCATGCATGCGGTGGTTTTCAGCGGTGAACCTGGTGCACAAGCACGACCCGAGCTGGGAGGGAGCATGCATCCGCTGTTTCTCAGCGCTGATGCTCGATTTGGCCCAGATGTTCACGGTCGCGCGCCCATGCCCATGTGTTGACTGATACGCTTTGAATAAACTTTTTGTTTCATTTGATTGGCCTAAGTCAAGTGAAGGGCTCACAATGATGAGAAGATTTCGCCGAGACATGAAGACACACAGCACACGCACTCCCCGAATGCAGTACAATCACAATCGGAATCGTCCACGGTATGAGATCCTTTTCCTAATTGAGCCCATTCGCGGTGGTCTGGACACAGTGTTCGACATTTTACACAGCACGTGTCCTCCGCGTCCTGTATGTGCCCCGGGGTGGTGTTTCCCCTCGCGCCCATGAGCAATATGTGCGGGGGGAACTTTATCATTTCAGTTGTGTTAACCATCTAGCTGAGGCGCGCGTGTGGCTTTATATTTAAACCTGCTTCCAGCGGAGGGGTATTGTGCGCGGCCGTGCAACAATGTTCGAGGATTTGGGCGCATTTGGCGATTTTGACATTTTTGCAACACCGGAGGGTTTGGATTATGACGTTGTTGCAGCATCGGTGGATCAGGGCGCACTGGTGAATTCGGTCGGCGGGTTAGGCTTCGTTTTGAATTTCGCTTGTGGCCTGGAAAGTGAGGCCAACACGACCAAAGTGCGCGATGAGATCGAACGGGGCGAACAGCGCGAACGGGGCAAACAGGGAAATTGTTTGGACGTCGACGGGTGGCAGGATGTGCCCGAGCCAGACATTTTGCTTGGGATGACCCCCGAGGACGGGGAAGGGTCTTCCATCCCTTTCTACGGTGCTGGGTATTTTCCTAATTTAGGCGAAGAGTCACTGCCTGTGCCCGCGCCTGTGCCCGCGCCTGTGCCCGCGCCTGTGCCCGCGCCTGTGCCCGCGCCTGTGCCCGCGCCTGTGCCCGCGCCTGTGCCCGCGCCTGTGCCCGCGCCTGTGCCCGCGGGAGGAAACAAGAGGAAGCGCCCAG
>Ga0115547_1002306_pt1 | contig 10630 bp, 8 predicted proteins | sample COGITO_mtgs_1004_3_FD_87185 | JGI IMG/M metagenome (GOLD analysis project Ga0115547, IMG submission 87185) | Pelagic marine microbial communities from North Sea - COGITO_mtgs_100420 | ecosystem: Environmental > Aquatic > Marine > Epipelagic | place: Germany:Helgoland, sampling site Kabeltonne...
CCAATGAAGAACAGTTTCACAGCTTTTGCGGTGTGCCACTGGTGCAGCGGGGTGATGTGATTGGTGTGCTGGTGGTACAGAGTCGTCGCCCCCAGGCCCTAGCCCCTGAGCAGGAGGCTTTTTTAACCACCTTGGCGACCCATCTGGCACTGCTGTTGGCATCGTTACCCGCGCAGTTATGCCAATCATCAAGGCCGCAGCTCAACGATTACCGCAATGGCATCAGTGGTGCCCCAGGCATTGCCATAGGTAAGGCACGGGTGCGACGAGCGGCCGGGCTGGCCAAGGCTGCGGAATCCACAGCTGAGCACATCGAACAGGAACTTGAGGCCTGGCTCAGATTAAAATCCAGGGTTATGGCGGAGCTAAAACAGGAGCGGCAGATAGTCGAGCAAACTCTCGGCGACAATCTGGCGGCCGTAGTCGACGCCTACCAGATGTTATTGGATGACCCGGGTTTTGGCGCACATATAACTGATGCCATCAAAACCGGAAAAGCCTTGCCCTGGGCACTAAAACTGGCGGTGAGTTACTTTTCCGAACTGTTTAAAGCCATGCAAGACCCCTATCTGCGCGCTCGCCATGAGGATATAGAACAGCTGGGAGACAAACTCTACCTTGCCTGGCGTGGCGATCAGCCAGAGGCTATAGAGCCGGAGGATGGCTCGCCGATAATACTGGTCGGTGATCAACTCAGTGTTTCCGATATTGTCAGCCTGCCCATTGACCTTATGGTGGGAATAGTCTGTTCTGCTGGCGCCGCACTTTCGCATATCTCAATTTTCGCCAACGCGCTGGGTATTCCAGCAGTGGTGGGTGTAGGTGAATTATCGCTACCCATGGGCCAACAGCTGATTGTTGATGGCGATAATGGGCAGATTATTATTGCCCCCAGCGATGCCCTTATCGAGGAATACCAAAGTATCATTAAGAGCCAGCAGAATGTTGCCCTGCGCCTCGCAGTAAACCGAGACCTTGCTGCCATAACAACCGATGGTACAAAGGTCACGCTGATGGCTAACTCTGGCCTGCAAGCTGATTTATTGCCCGGACTCAAAAATGGCGCCGAAGGTATTGGCCTCTACCGCAGCGAAATTCCGTTTATGGTGCGCCAGAGTTTGCCCTCGGAAGCGGACCAAGTGGCTGTATACCGAGAGGTCATTGAGTCCTATAAAAACAAGCCGGTGTACATCCGCACCCTCGACATTGGCGCCGACAAACCGCTGCCCTATTTGCCCATAGTTGAGGAGGAAAATCCGGCCTTGGGCTGGCGTGGTATCCGCTTTACCCTCGACAATCTACAATTGTTGATAACCCAATTTCGAGCCGTGATGGTGGCTGCCGCGGGACAGGATAATGTCCATCTACTGCTGCCCATGGTTGGCTCAACGGGTGAGTTAAACCAAGCCATAGAATTGCTCGATGAGTCGTTTAAGCAATTGTTAGCCGAAGGTAAAAGCGTCTGCCGCCCGCGTCTGGGTATCATGGTGGAAGTACCGAGCAGTATCTCGCTGCTACCGCTATGGCGCAATAAACTGGATTTTATTTCCATCGGCAGCAACGATTTGAGCCAGTATCTACTGGCCCTCGACCGCAACAATCCCCTGGTCGGCAAACTCTATGACCCGCTGCACCCGGCTATTATTCACGAAATACTGCGCATAGTTCGCTGTGCCCAGGATTGCCAACTACCGGTAAGTTTGTGCGGCGAAATGGCCTCTGACCCAATCTCAGTGCTACTGCTCCTGGGCATGGGCATCCGCCAGTTAAGTATGAGTTCATCAAAGTTGCCGTTAATCAAATGGCTGCTGCGAGCCACCAGCGTGAGTGATGCCGAAGCTTTTTTAGCACAGGCACTGACCATGGACAATGCACAGGATATTCGCGCGGCGGCAGAAACACTGATCACCAAATCCGCTATCTACCCTGACGACTAGCGACTCAATAGCAACAAAAAAAATGAGCAGCGTCATTCACAGGTTGATTGCTCAGAGCATTGCATAAACCAAACACACTTGAGCAAACAAAAATATGGACCTAAGCCAGCTTTTCGACATAGCACCCTACCAGTGGCCCGCCATAGGCACGGCAATGTTTTGTGGCACCATTATTGGACTTGAGCGCCAACTGCGCGGCAAGCCGGTGGGTATAAGAACCTCGTGCCTAATCACACTCGGCACCTACTTATTTTTGGCGACAACCTTTTTATTGCAGGGCAATGTTGTCGACCCATCGCGAGTGGTTGGCCAGGTCATTACCGGCATAGGTTTTCTCGGCGCCGGTGTGATGCTAGCCAAAGATGGTGCCGTGGTCGGGGTCACCTCAGCAGCAACAATTTGGGTGCTGGCAGCACTGGGTGTGATGATCGCCTCAGGTCACCTAATGCCGACCATTAAGCTAGCTGTTTTGGTGGTAATAATTCTCTATGGCGTGGACTTTATGGAAGACCGTATTAAAGTGCTGGGGCGTGGAGTACATGCCTCGGTAAAGTCATCGCTCAGTAAAAAGAGCTAAACATTACGGAGGCCTTTAACGATACATTAACAATGCTGCTGTCGATCGCCTGGCATCTACACTAGCCTGCGCGTCGCGGCCCAGGAAAAAAACGGTTGGTGCGCTGCTGATACTCTGTATAGCCAGGGCGTTTCTGCACCGAGTAATACTCCGAAGGCACCGCACCGGTGACATAGACCAGAGTGCTGTACATCATTCTCGAAGTAAACAGCAGGCCAAACCCAAGCAGCACCCAAACCAGTGTGGTTTCACTGCCCTGCAGTGCTAACCAAGAAGGTATCGCCGCGATTACCAGGCCATTCCACACCATCCATTCAGCAAAATAATTCGGGTGTCGCGTGTAACGCCAGAGTCCCACATCGCAGACCTGGCGTTGTTTACCCTCTTTCTTCATCTTTTTTAGAAAGTTTAATTTTTGCATATCGGCCACCGTTTCCATAGCAAATGCCAACAGCCAGATGATCAAGCCAATCACTTCGAAAACCGAAAGCTCGGCGCTATTATTCGAGGCGATAATAAAAATCGGCAGCGCCAGAAAGGATGCATTGGCCAGACCCTGAGAAATGGCATCCACCTGAAGGGCTAACTGAACATTGGTTTTACCGCCCTTCTCCCAACGTCCCCGCTGATATTGATAGCGGGGGAATTCCTTTTTCAACATTCCCATGCGCCACATTTTTAGTGCACCCATGCCCATGCGCAGGCCAATCAAAACTAACACCGCACTGACTACCAGTGAGCGCAACCAATGGCCATCGCTGAACCAATAGCTAATCACACCGAGTAACACCAGCCCCCAGGGCCAGCCTATATCCACATAGCTCATGCGTTCGGTACGCCAAATTGGCAGACAAACTACCAAGGCAAATAGCACTAACTGGCCCAGTCCGTTGATTAGACCTATTTCAGAAAATGCAGAGCTATAGAGAATCAGGGCCCATCCCAGTAGGAATGGATACAGAGGGCGGAAGTATTTCATAGGGTAAAATCTTTTCTATTTTTATCGACGTCGATAGCAGTATCGACCTAGGTAGGCAGTATATCTCTAGTCGTTATTGTTTGTTTTTTTAAAATTTTATTGGCTCTCAACAAACCGTGAATCTGGCGTGCCGACAACAGTGGTTTGAAATATAAAAATATTGCCCGCCTCTGGCTCAGCTAACAGCGCCGACTTACCCAACCCCTGAGTTGCACTGGTAATAAAGAGTCTATCCAGCTGCGGCCCACCAAAGGCAACGCAGGTTGGCTGGCTTACTGGCAGCGGCAGCACAAAATCAATTTCCCCTGCAGGACTGTAGCGAACCACCTGACTGGCTCCCCACTGGGCGTTCCAAATATAACCTTCGGAATCTACTGTTGATCCATCGGGAAAGCAGCCTTTTTCGGTGCGCACTAAACAGCGTTGATTGGCGATGGCGCCAGTAGTGGCATCGAAATCGTAGGCATTAATTTGTTGAGACGGGGTATCCGTATGGTACATAACTGTGGAGTCTGGATTCCAGCAGAGGCCATTTGAAATACTTAGCCCGGAGACTTTACTGGTCACCTCTAACTGCCTATCTAAGCAGTACAGAGCACCGCGTCCCCGGTCACCAGACTCAACCATGCTGCCTGCCCAAAAGCGCCCCTGTCGATCGGCGCGGCCGTCGTTGAGTCGGGTACCCGGATTATCCTGCTCAATTTTTTTCACCCATTGCAGGTCGGTCATCTGAGAGTTGTGAGGATTAAAATAGGCAAAGCCACTGGCAAAACCGCAGATCAAATAATCGCTGTCGGCGACTAAGGCAAAGGACCCTAGACGCTCAGGAGTGGTCCAGTGATCGAGCTGTTTTTCGGCGGGGTCATAGCGATAGAGTTTGTAGCCGTCAATATCAGTCCACCAAGCAGCGGCACCTATGGCATCCCAGATCACGCCCTCTCCCAATGTGTTTTTAACCTCGAGAGTTTCAATTAATGTTGCTGTGACCATTGTGTTTTAACCTTCCCTTCTCGCTTAAGGTGCACAGTCTAAAGTGCTGTCTAAAGTGCTGTCTTAAGTGCTGTCTTAAGTGCAGTCACCACAGCCAGTGCCCGCTGGTAGACCTGCTCGGCGCTATCACCGGGTTTATAAATCTCAGAGCCAATACCAAAGCCATCAGCACCCATACTCAGCCAAGCAGCTGCCGAGTCTGCACCCACGCCACCCACTGCCAGGACTTTACAATCCATCGGCAATACCGCGCTGGCCCCTTTAATATGTTCCGGGCCATAGGTTGCCGCGGGGAATAGTTTTAAATAGCGCGCTCCCGCCTGATAGGCGACCAAGGCTTCGGTGACGGTTGCCCAACCGGGCATGGGCACCATGCCCAGGGCAAGACTGCGGGCGATTACGGCGGGATTGGTATTGGGGCTGACGGCAATTTGACCGCCAGCAGCGGCAACGCCCTCGGCATCGGCTTCGGTCAATACAGTTCCGGCGCCGATGACACAGCGATCGCCCAGGGCCTCGGCTAAGTTTTTTATGCTCGCCAGTGGCTCTGGAGAATTTAACGGGACTTCAATAATGCCGATACCAGCACGGCAGAGAGACTCTCCAATAGCCACTACTTCCTCTGGTTTTACGCCACGCAAAATGGCTATCACAGGCATTTTGGCAAACCAGTTTTCGAGCTTTTCATTCATAACACTATGTCTCTTGAGAGTTTCACAAAGAGTTGTGGAGAGAGGGTTGAACTGAGGGTTGAACTGAGGATTGAACTGAGGATTGAAGAGCCTCGTAAACAGCCTGATAACCAGAGATAGCAATCTGAGTTGCGTCTCGCAGTTCGGCTTTGATACCCACAGATTCCAACGCAAGTTGGTAACAGCGACTCAGGGCTGAATCTCCAATTAGGTCAACGGATGCAATTCCGTCAATTTGCTTTTCCATCAGCTTTTTCATAAGAGTAAGGGAGCCAACCACATCAGAGCCGATCAATAGACCGGACAAATAAGAGGAGGCATGAGACTCCGACAATTCACCCAAGACCTGGCGGCTGCGAGTGGCAAATAACGCCTGTAGCAACTGCCCCGATTCTAATGTTGTCGCGACTTTAACTCCCTGCAGAAAAATATCTTCTGAGAACTCCGCAGAGTCCGGATTGGCAATCAACACACTGTGATTTTGTAATAGGAAATAGAGCTCGCCAGTCAGTGCGGTAACGAATGTCTCAATTTTGCCATCCTGCACCAGAGCCCATTTGTTATGGGTGCCTGGCAACACAACTAGCTGCACCGTTTGCCGTTTGAGATCAGCAACTCTCATCCAACCCAACAGCTGCAATTCTTCCCCACGCATCAGGTCGGGAGTGCCCAGAGGGTTGAGGGTTTTTAATCCGGAGATAATCGAAAACTCTATACCACGAGCATTAAACACTGTGCGGCCGCTTACGATCTGTTCTGCACTAGCGGGGCACTCTATATAGGGAGCCGCCTGCCAGCCAATGTTGGAACCTACCATGCCCGAAAGGATCACCGGCATAGAGCCATGTTTCTCAAACCAACCGTCGGCTAAATTAAAAAATATCGGTTCGAAATTATCCTCGACCTGTGCCACTCCCGGCCCCATCTGAGTCGCTAAAATAGTTAGCGGTTGGCTGGGTTTGTGCTGACACAGATAGAGCCGCAAATTAGTCGTGCCCCAGTCCCCGGCAATAAACAATGAGTCAGTCATGGCTTTAGGTCCTGCCACCGTCAATGGTAAAACTCTGTCCGGTAATCATACGGCTGTCGTCTGCCGCCAAAAATAAGGCTAAGCTGGCAACCTCTTCCGGCAACAGTCGCTGCTTCAATGAAACCTGTTCCATCCAGTCCGCTTCCGCCTCTGGTGTCAGCCAGGTATCGAGTTGGCGCTGGGTAACCACCCAGCCGGGTAAAATCGCATTGACCCGAATATCCGCGTCCCCATAGTCCGCTGCTAAGGCTTTACTTAGACCAACAATGCCCGCCTTGGCCGCGACATAGCCAGGCATATTACTCGGCCCCAGCAGTGCATTAATAGAACTAAAATTGATAATTGAGCCGCCCTGTTTCTTCGCTTCACTGTTAGCCTCGCCCATAAGCTCAGCGGCAACCTGAGCGGCGAAAAATGTCGCATCCAGATTAATCGCCATGCAGTCACGCCAGCTCTGGGGGGTAACTTCTTTGGGAGAATGACGACGATCATTGGCGGCATTATTAACCAGTGCCTGCAGTGGCCCGAGATCATTAACAGCCTGTTTTATAGAATTCTGCAATGCTGGCACATCAGTCACATCCACCTGTTGAAACCAGGGACGGGTTCCGGTTTCTGATTCAAGGCGATCGCAGAGGCTTTCGGCAGCGGTGGAATCCAGATCGACAAAAGCCACCTGCGAATGCTGCCGAGCAAATGCTTCTACCATAGCAGCGCCAATACCTGTGGCACCGCCAGTAATAAATACACAGCGCCCCGCGAGACTCGGGTAATTTGCACATTCGCCCATTGGACGACCTCTTATAATGATGGAAGGATTACTATTTTCGCCAGCTGGCGCCGACGTGGCCTGTTTAGCGGCCTTTTTGTGCTTTAATATGGCATAACCTTAACGTGATTCGTCGGCAACAACAACGCTGATAAAAACCACGATAATAAAAACAATAAAAGGGGAACAGCTTGTCGATTAAATGGCTGCGGATTGCCGTATTTAGCGCATTGGCTCTCGTAAGTAGCATCACCACTAGTGCGGAGAACAGTGCCCACAGCGACAAAATAAAGAGCGCCGAGCAACTTTATACCAACCAACCTCCAGTGACGCCAGAACTCGCTTTCCCCGGCACCTATGCTGTGGGCGTGGCCACTATCACCGCGACTGATCCCGAGCGTTTAAATACCGCTAATTTTATTCTCAATACTGAGCGTCAGCTGGTATTAGAAGTTTGGTATCCAGCGGTTCTGCCAGAGCAAGAGTCCAAACTAGCCACCTACAAAAATGTCACCCGCCTGCAAAATCCCTTCGAACTTCAAGGCGAGGCTTATCGCGATGCGCCGGCACTCAGCGAAGGCAGTTTTCCGCTGATCCTTTTATCCCATGGCTTTACCGGCTATCGCACGCAGATGTTTTATCTGGGTGAGCATTTGGCCAGTCATGGCTATGTAGTGGTGGGTATAGATCATACCGGCTCCACCAATGCTGATATAAAAGAGACAGAGGATCGACCTGCGGGCTTTACTGACACGCTCTACAATCGCGCTCGGGATCAGCAGTTCTTACTGGATTATTTTGCCGATCAAACATCCCCAGTAGAAGCCATTGTCGACACAGATAGAGCCGCGATTATTGGGCACTCTATGGGCGGTTTTGGCGCCATCAATACTATCGGTGGCTGCTATGCCTTCGAATCAGCGTTTTTCAAACAGCTCGGGGTTCCCACTCCCATTGCCATGGTTCTGCCCTTCGCCCTAAATTCCTGCTTTGGCGGTCGTGAGCAGCTCGACTCTCGCTGGAAAGCCGTGCAACTACTCGCACCCTGGGGCGGTGAAGCCAGTGTTCACGATATTGAGGCTATGGCAACAATTACTGTACCAAGCTTCTATCTGGCTGGTGATCAGGACAATACCTCGGGATTTGAGAATGGTATCAAGCGTCTCCATGAGCGTACTGGTTCTAAGCATAATTACCTGCTGGTGTTTGAAAATGCACGCCACAATATCGGCCCCCATCCGGCGCCAAAGGCGTCCTTTGCTACAGACTTTGAACTGGGCCATTACTTTGATCCAGTTTGGGACACTGAGACTATCAACAGAGTGGTCGAGCATATGAGCCTGGCATTTCTGGACTGTCATGTGAAAACAGATCCTGCTAGCTGCGCCTATCTGCCAACTCGCGAGAGCAGTGAGCAATATAAAGGCGCTGATTATCAGTTCCGCGATCCCTGGAAAGGCTTCAAACACCTCTGGGCCAGCGGTCTGAAGTTTTATAAAAAATAATAAAAGGCACTACTTATTAAGGGCTAATCAATATGTTCGGAGTCTGCTACTACCCAGAGCACTGGCCTGAGTCCCAGTGGAACGACGATGCCAAAATGATGGCCGACCTGGGCCTGACCTATGTCCGTATAGGCGAGTTTGCCTGGTCGCGTCTGGAACCTAATCCGGGAGAATATGATTTTGCCTGGCTGGATAAGTCCGTGGCCACATTGGCCAGTGCCGGTCTAAAAGTCGTGATGGGCACTCCCACTGCCACACCGCCCAAATGGCTGATCGATCAGTATCCAGAAATATTACCTGTAGACCCAGACACCGGACGCACCCGCGGTTTTGGCTCGCGCCGTCACTATGATTTCTCAAGCCCGATCTATCTGCGTGAATCACTGCGCATCACCGAAGCTCTGGCACGGCGTTACGGCAATAATGATGCCGTAGTCGGCTGGCAAACAGACAACGAACTCTGCTGTCACGACACGGCGCTAAGTGGTTCCGAGCTTGCCGGGCAAGCGTTTCAAGACTGGTGTCGCCGACGCTATGGCAACATCCATAAGCTCAATACAGATTGGGGCAACGTGTTCTGGTCCATGGAGTATCGGGACTTTACTGAAATCGACCTACCCATAGGTGCTGTAACGGAAACCAGCCCAGCTCACCGCCTAGCCTATCGACGCTTCTCCTCGGATCAGGTGATCAACTATCACAACCCTATGGTTGAGATGATTCGTCTGCACGCACCGGGAAAGTTTATTACCCATAACTTTATTCCCATGAATGAAACGGCAGTGGATAACTTTGCCCTGGCCGCAGGATTAGATTTCACCAGTTACGATAACTATCCTTTAGGCCGCACCGACCTGTTACTGACAGATGCCCCCACAGAAGAACTACGCCGCTATATGCGCACTGGTCATCCGGACTTTGCTACCTATTACCACGACCAAACTCGCGGGCTGTTAAATCGCGGGTTCTGGGTGATGGAACAACAGCCAGGGCCGGTTAACTGGGCCAATAATAACCCTCGCCCTGCCCCTGGCATGATTCGTTTCTGGACTTTGGAAGCCTTTGCCCACGGTGCCGATTGCGTCTGTTACTTCCGCTGGCGTCAGGCACCTTTTGCTCAGGAACAGATGCATGCAGGACTGCTGCGCCCGGATAATTCCAAGACCGAAGCCTGGCCAGAAGCCGAACAGGCCATGGCCGAAGTGGCACAGCTGGATATAGAGAATCAGCCATTACAGGCAGCCTCGGTGGCGATTATTACCGGTGCCGAAGGGCTCTGGGTCAGCGATATTGAGCGACAGGGCGAGGCCTATGATTTTAATAATGTGCAGCTTTCCTATTACAGTGCCCTGCGCGAGCTTGGGGTTAACGTAGACTTCCTCCCCATAGATTCAGAGCTCTCAGATTTCTCAGCCTACAAATTAATTATTGCCCCGAGCCTGCCGATCGTTGATCAGGCCTTTGTGGACAGGTGCCGTGCTTCTAGCGCGCAGTTTATCTTTGGCCCAAGAGCCGGTGCCAAAACCGCAGAGTTTGCCTATCCCACCAATTTGCCTCCAGGATTATTACAGCAACTGATTCCGATACGGGTGCTCTCAGTTGAGACCTTGCGTGCCGACTGTCTCGAATCCTTGAGCTGGAATAATCATATCTATGAGAGTGGTATCTGGCGCGAGCAGTTGGATGCGGCGCACTCTGACCAAATAGAAGTCATCGCAAGCTACGAAAATGGTGAAGCGGCAATAGTCCGCAACGAGCGCTTTACCTATATGGCCACATTGACCAACAGAGCGTTTCTGTTAGATTTTTTTCAGCAGCAATGCCAGCAAGCGGATATTCAGACCTACAGATTTGGTGAAGATATTCGCATCAGCCAACGTGGCAATCTGATGTTTGCCTTTAATTACTCGCAGCATCAACAGGTTCTTCCCTTAGATCCGGACGCCAATGTTGTACTGGGCGGCACAACTATAGAGCCCCATGGGGTGACGGTGTGGACGATCTAATTTTTTTAAAATATAAAATATAAAATATAAAATATAAAAAATAAAAAAAGAGGCTATCCCTTGAACGAACAAACTATTCAGCTAGCTGTATTCTGTCTTGTCCTAGGTGCCATCGCCTTGATTACCTATATCAAGTGCACTGGCC
>Ga0115547_1002308_pt1 | contig 10622 bp, 9 predicted proteins | sample COGITO_mtgs_1004_3_FD_87185 | JGI IMG/M metagenome (GOLD analysis project Ga0115547, IMG submission 87185) | Pelagic marine microbial communities from North Sea - COGITO_mtgs_100420 | ecosystem: Environmental > Aquatic > Marine > Epipelagic | place: Germany:Helgoland, sampling site Kabeltonne...
GATGGGATTTCTGCCATGGAGATTTTCTGCCAAGATCGCAAGCTTAACATCTCAAACAAGTATCTCATGCCTGGGTTCGCCTTCGGTGGATCATGTCTGCCAAAAGATTTACGTGCCTTTACTGCCTTAGCACAATCTCAAGACATTAAGCTGCCGATGCTGGAAAGCCTGCTGCCTAGTAATGTTTTGCAGATCGAATATGCCATTAATGAGATCCTGGAAACAGGAGCTAAAAAAGTGGGCTTTCATGGTCTCGCGTTCAAAAAAGGAACGGATGACTTACGAGAGAGCCCCTATGTTGAGCTTGCAGAGCGGTTATTGGGTAAAGGGAAAGATTTGGTTTTTTACGATGAGCTGGTGCATGATTCCCGCTTGATTGGTGGCAACAAAGCTTATGTGGAGCAGCGGTTACCTCATTTGGCTGATCTGCTTACCAGTTCGACCGAGGACTTGAATGAGTGTGACCTCATTCTTATTTGTCACCAACCGAGTGAAGAGTCGTTGACTCATTGGCAGCAAGCCGGTGTGCGGACGATTGATCTTACCGGGATTAGGCTGAAGAAAGATAGTGAATAGCCCTAGGCCTATTCGTTGGCTGCTTTGTAATGCCTCCACAGATAGAGACGATGAAAATTTTGCATGTTACCCACAGTGACATAGGTGGTGCAGGTATCGCAGCTGTAAGGCTACATGAAGCATTGCTTCATGCTGGCGTGGAGTCAAAGTTGCTGACGTTTCACAAGTATACCGACAAGATCTCAGCGCATTACCTCTACAGTGAGAGAGATGCATCACGCTTTCCATTGTTCGTCATGGTGAAATCGCTAATCGATCGTTTGCTGAGACGTCTAAAGGTGGAGTCGGATTATTACGGCAGAATTAGGAAGCGTCATACAGCGGGTAAAGCGGCGGATCATCAAATGATCAATTTCACAATATCGAATAGGCACCTAGAGAAACACCCTCTGGTAAGAGATGCAGATATCATACATTTGCATTGGGTGTGTGGGGGAGGGCTGGATTTCAGACGTTTTTTTTCAAGGCTGTCTAAAAAGGTAGTATGGACATTGCATGATATGAATCCCTTCACTGGGGGGTGTCATTACGCCTATGATTGCAACGGCTATATGAAAGATTGTCAATCATGCCCTCAGCTTGAAGGAGTAAAGAATTCCTCGATCACTAGTGATATGCTGGCTGAAAAGATCGGAACGTTAAATTCTTTCAAGGGGGAACTGTCGATTGTTACTCCCTCAGCTTGGTTGATGAACTGCTCGCAAAAAAGTGCACTCTTTAACAAGCTGCAGCATCGTAGTATCTATAACGTGGTTGAGGGCACTGAATGTTACCTTCAAGATAAGTGGGAGTGTAGAGAGAATCTATCCATACCGAGGAATAAAAAAGTAATGCTATGCATTGCCTCACCATCTGATTTCAGGAAAGGGGGTCAAATGATGTTAGATGCATTTGAATTGATGAATCAAGGAGATACGCTGTTGTGTTTGGTAGGTGGCATATTTGAAGAGCTCAATCATCATGCCTCAGTCATTCAGCTTGGCTACATAGAAGATAAAGCTAAAATGCGGGAGGTATATACTGCTGTGGACGTATTTGTGCTTCCAACTATGGCGGACAACTTCCCAAATACGATTGTTGAGTCTCTTAGGTGTGGCACGCCTGTGGTCGCTTTTGATGTCGGCGGTATTTCAGAGCAGATATCACCCAGCAATGGGCTATTGATAAAAACGAGAGATACAAGCTCACTTGCAGAAGGATTGAGCCAATTTTTCGATCAACAATCAGCTTACGAGCCTCAACTGATTGCTCAAGCTGCAGCCAATGAGTATGCCGTTGATCGTGTTATTTCCCAGCACATGGCACTTTATTCCAGTTTAGCTGGTAATGTTTAAGAAGGGTATGCTCATAAATTCACACCCCAAGTTTTCATGTTATTTGCTGGGTTTGGATTTCATCGAAACTTACGACATGCCTCAACTGTTTTAAATTAATACTTATAGATGATAAAAGTCATTTTAATTTCATCAGTAAAACCTAATGCAAGCAGCGCAGGTGAAATGCTGCTTTATCGGCATCTGGTCAATGCCCCTGATATCGATCTATTGCTGCTCGAGTGTGAGCCCCGCAAGTCAGGGGTTCGTCAATTTCTGCGCAAGTCTCTTGCCCGTGTCTCGCGTACTATTTTTCGCCGCTATGTCGCAGATGTCATGGCGCTTTGGCAGGGTAGGTGGATCGATGCTGAGCTCGCCGTGCCAGTCGATACTCAGGTGCCTACAGTGGTAATGACTACGGCTCACGGAGATGCTTGTTACGCAGCGATGCGATATGCGAAAAGGCATAACCTTCCCCTAGTTAGCTTTTTTCATGATTGGTGGCCAAGTATTTCACGCGTACATTCGCCGTTCAGATCTTTACTGGAAAGGTCATTCCGTGAGCTATATCGCCAAACAGCCTTACCTCTTTGTGTTAGCCATGGCATGAGGCAGTCTTTAGGAGCACATCCAAATTCTAAAGTTTTATTACCAATACCCGCCATGGCTAACCAGCTGGAAAAAATTCATGCCCATCAAGCCGATGTGCCCTACAGAGTATTGTACGCTGGTAATCTGACTGAATATGGTCCCATGTTGATGTCGGCTCTCGAAGATTTAAGTGATAGTTCTGAGATACGTCTTGAAATACGGGGTAACAGCTCAAGCTGGCCAGAAATGATTAGAACTCCCATGTTTGACCGTGGTTTATTATTACCCTTTGTGCGCCGGGATGAATTGAATGATTGGTTGGACTCAGCCGATGCATTCCTGATCACCCAGAGCTTTAATGTAAAAGATGAGTTGCTAATGAAGACTAATTTCCCCTCCAAACTTGTCGAGTTTGCCCAAATGGGAAAACCTTTAATTATCTGGGGCCCATCTTACGCCTCTGCGTCAGTATGGGCTAAGGAAAGTGGCCAAGCTCTCGTCATTAATCAAGAGAATCCGGAGTGCCTGAGAGTGGCACTGGAAGAGCTCTCTAAAAATAAAGCTGAGCAGATGAGGCTGGCAGCCGGAGCTGTGGATGCGGCAAGTGGCCCTTTCAATCCCGAGCGTATTCAGTCTGATTTTCTGCGTTGGCTGCATGAGGTTGCCGTATAGAGAAGTTAAATAACAACAGTATATAAAAATGAAAATCCGAGGTATCCTAAAAGCAATTCTTCCGAATTCGATTATCGATTATCGTAGACAACGTATTGCGGATAGAATCAGATCCAGGCATATTAATACCGTGTCTATATCACAGATTGGACAAGACTACTGGGTATATGGGGAATGCTTCAATGAGGCTACGGGTTTTTTTCTCGATATCGGAGCCCATGATGGCGTTTTCTTCAGCAACTCTTTTATCTTGGAAGAGCGTTATCAGTGGAAAGGTATATGCATAGAGGCCAATCCTGCTACTTTTGCGAAATTAAAAAAAAACCGCCAATGCAGATGTATTGACGTATGCGTTGATGAGAAAGAAGGCCAAGTTTCTTTTGCGTCAAAAGGTATGTGGGGAGGCATTGTCGCAGAAGATTGTGATAATCCCGACAACGAAGATGGTGCCGACATGGTAACAGTGCGGGCGGTGCGGTTAGATGAACTGCTAGAAGAAGAAAAAGCTCCGGCGATTATCGACTATCTGAGTATCGATATTGAAGGTGCCGAGGATCGAGCTCTGCTTACTTTCCCATTTGATAAATACACATTTAATTGCATCACCATTGAGAGACCATCGGAAGCTCTCAGAGAGGTTTTTGCAAAGAATGGATATATAATGGTCAGAGATGTTCCTGAAATGGATGTTTTCTACATCCATAGTAGCTTTGAGTCCAGATATCTCCGGAACATGTATGAATTCAGTCTCAAGAAATTCTCTATAGCTGATACTTACAATTGGTAGAAGAATTAGCTGGCGATTCGATTGCGGCTCATAATCAATGTTGAAAATAGTAAAGGCTGCCATGATAGATCGTAATATATATGAGTGAAAAACTAGACCATGAACTGGCAGTAATATTCTGCTATCACAAGCTTTGTGATGTAACGCTGAGAAATCTGGATAGTCTTAAAGCACACAATCCTGACGTGCCAGTGATTTTGGTCAGTAACGGGGGTGAGGTCATGGAGGATAGTCTGAATTCCCGGGATTTATTGAAAGGGAAGTGGAAAAATTATGGGCCTGTCTCTCCCTTTTTAAAACTACGGCATCTAGGTTATCTTTGGCATCTTTTCAAAAAGGGAGTGCCTATTGATTATTTCTGGCGTAATGCCGATATGCCACTTTATCTTGCTTATGATGCGTCCAGAGAGAAAGTATCAGCAAAAAGATATGTTTTCTTAGAGTGGGATTGTTTTTGTAACGTAGATATTAGTAAATTTTATGAAGAAGTCTGGGATGCTGATCTTGCAGCTCAACATGTAATCGATTCAGCGAAGGAACCAGAATGGAACCATTTCGATCCAAAATATAGTGATGATTGTCCTTCCAAGGTAAAGGGGGGGTTATACGGCGTTGCTCCATTAGCAGCCATTATGCTTTCCCGTCATGCCTTATCGGCTATTTGCAATGAGCTGAAAAGCGATATCACGTGGAGAAATACTTTTTGTGAGCTGCGAGTAGCTACTATAGCTAACTTACTAAGTTTAAATATTCAACAATTGCCAGAGCAAAAGAGGAAGTATCTGCGCGCTGCGCCTCCTTGTTGGGATTTCTCCGAGTGCAATGAGCCCGCAGTCTGGCACATGGTGAAGAATTAACAGCTGTGTGAAGATAGGCTAGTGGGTATTTAGCAAACCCAAAAAAATTGTTGTGCTTGCGCGCAAAAAATCAAATAGTCTAATCGATTAGACTATACAAAGTACTAAGCTGGTATGTCGGTTTAAGCTGCGCTCCAGTGTTATTGTTATTAATTCTATGAAAGTTCAACATCCATTTGGTTTTGTTACAGCATGTCATGCTGGTGACAAATTTATGGTTGGGGCAACGCTGGCCAGTATGCGGTATTATTGTCCGGATGTGCCGATCTGTTTGATCGCTGATGGAGATGTTGATGTCTCTGATTTAGAGAAAGACTACGACTTGATCGTTCTGCGTATCGACGAACTGCCTTCAGAGGAAATGCGCAAGATGATCGGTGGGAGTTACCGCGTCAAGTTAGCGGCGATGTGGGAGGGGCCTTTTGAGCATTATGTGTGGCTGGATTCTGATGCGATTGTTTGGGGCAATATCGCCGAACAAGTAAGAACTGATTTAGATTTTCAGATTTTCTGGCCTGAAATTTCGGTTCCTGCAGATGCGAAAGAAGAGCCAGATTGGATGGCTCACTTTTATTTTGATCTCGCAGGGATCAAAAAGCGACATCCTGATTTTGAATGGCGTGGCTACCCTTATTTTTCTGCAGGTGCATTTTCTTGCCGTAGAAATGTCATCAGCTACGAGCAATGGAGTGAGATGGAGCGGTGGGCTGAGGAGGCTCCGGGGCTATTCCAGTTCCAAGATCAAGGAATTCTTAATTATTTGATTTTTTCAAAAAGTCAGCGTGGCGAAATTAAGATTGGTTGGGACGACCTGCAGTGGTCAAGAAGCTTTAGCCGCAAGAATATAGACCAAGATTGTTCGGTGTGTGGATGGAGTTTCCCGAAGCATGTGCTTGGTAACACGACGCTGCACTTTTGTGGTCGTAAGCCTTCAACGCTCGATCTTAATTGTTTTAGTCGGCCATTTACCATAGCTCGCTTAGTGCACCATCAGAGGAATCATAGTAAATGGGGGGCTTGGTGTCGCATTTTGTGGGAAGATTTGGCCATGATAGCTTATAAAATTAGGTGTAAATTTTAATCTGATTTCTTTCTAAAGCTATGTTTAACAATGCCAACAAATTTCCTTTATGGAGCTTGAAACTGGCAGTCAAATTAACAGGCCGTCCAACTGGGGTCTCTGAAGGGCTTAAGAACGACATATCCGATCTAGGATGTATCTTTATTCATATACCTAAATGTGCGGGTAATGCAGTGCAAAAAAGTTTGTTTGGAGAGGTGGTTTTTGGACACCAAACCATACGACAGTATCAACTCGCGTTAGGTAGCTCAGAGTATCGTAAGGCGTGGAAATTTGCGATTACAAGAGATCCGTTCGAGCGGATTGTTTCAGCATGGAGGTTTTTGAAAGCTGGGGGGCTACATGCACATGATGAGAAATATTATTCAGAAAACCTCGGTGAGTTTCAAACTTTCGACCATTTTGTAAATGACTGGTTAGTCAATCAAGATCTGAGTCGTTGTAGTTGTGTTCATTTCAAGCCCCAGGTGCATTATATCAAGGGTTTTGATGGCCATGTTGCAATAGATTACATGTTAAAATTATCTGATTTGCAGACCGAGTATGAAAAACTTCGTGAAAAATTTAATGGGGTTGCCCTCATCGAAAACAATCTAGCGCAAGGCGGGAAAGTTGACTTTAGATCATTCATTACTAGTAATGAAACGTATAAAAATTTAGCTAAGGTGTATGCAGAGGATATCAGACTGCTTGGTTATTAGCTAGCGAGCCAAAGCAGTCACGATTTTGTGTGAGTGCATAAATTTTTCTGGAGACTTCGCCTAACATATGCCTGGCTATAAGTGCAAATATTCAACATGGCGAAAGTCATCAATGTATTAATCCATGAATCATAAAAAATTTGATCATTTTATCCTAACAAGATTTAACGTAAGGATAACATACGAGATGATGGACCCTGATGTGCGTCCAGGTATAGACGAAGTATGGTTGAAAAACCGTTTTGAACTATATGAGAGGGTATGTTTGCCGTCGGTCGCTAAGCAAACAACAAAATCTTTTCGATGGCTTTTATTTATGGATGTTGACACGCCAGAAATCTTCAAGATTCGTATGTCCGAATTATCTTATAAGTATTCGTTCATCATTCCTATATATTGTGAAAACGGAGAGGAGAAGACGCTTGTGGATAGCATGAACAGTATCGCGCTGCCAGATTGCACTCGTATTATGACTCGCTTAGACAACGACGATGCAATTCATTCTGAGATGTTAGAAAACATCCAAGATGTAGCAGCGTCTAACATGCTTGATAGTAATAATGCTGATGGTTTTTTTATCACTTTTCCATTAGGCTATACTGAGTCGCAAGGTGACTACTACTTGCAGCGCTTTCGTTGCAATCCATTTATTAGTTTTGTAGCTGATGCCAGTATTGGCAAATCTATATTTTATTGGTATCACACCAAAATAGCAGAATTCGCGCCAGTGATGTTTAGTTATAAAACGCCTATGTGGTGTCAGGTTATTCACGATGAAAATGTAGTTAACTCGATACGGGGTGTTTATTGGCCATGGGGTAAATACAGTGACATGGCAACCGGTATGGCTGATTATGATCCCCGTTCTTTTGCATGGCAGTGCAGAGAGTTTTGGAGAAGCTTTAAAAAGTATATCTTGCGAAAGTAGGCGCTTATGAAGCGGTGAAGATCTGGGGGCGAATTATGAAAGTCTGGCATATAACGAGAACGCTCTATGGAGGAGCTGGGATCTATGCTCAGCGTTTGAGTGATGCGTTACTATCCGCTGGTGTTGATAGCTGTACGCTGAGTTCAGATGCAGACGGCGCTCACGATTCGGGGGCTCTCAAGATAGTAGCTGGGGCTGTTCCACAACTTAGCACACGCATAGTTAGATCGATGTCTCATCGTTTGACCTCAGCACCATTTCATTCTCTTTTGAGTATGGACGGATTCGCGGTAGAACATATGCCTGAAAAGGGCGACATTATCCACCTACATGGCTTGACGGGCTGGATGGGGCTCAGAGGGCTGAATGCATTAATACCCGAGGGGAGTCAGGTTTTCTGGACCACTCATGATCTTTGGCCGTTAAGTGGTGGTTGCATCCTCTATTCCGGATGTGATGGTTACCAAAAAGATTGTGGTAGTTGTCCTATATTGCGCAAGGGTGTGAAAACCTGGGCGAAGATTGAACTGAAACTTAAAGAGAAGCTAATCAGGGAAAAAAACATTCGACCGATTGCTAACAGTGGATGGATGGCCAGCCATGTAGAACATTCACGAGTTTTTGAAGGTGTCAGTGATGTGCCTGTCATTCCGCCGATCGTAGGACCGAGTTATTTTGCACCTAATATTGAGAATATGAGGGTAAAGTTAAAGATAGACCCTAGCAAAAAAGTGATCGCTCTCGGTGCCCGAGCGGTAACCGATCGTTACAAAGGAATTCCTGAGTTTTTGCAGGCACTCGCAAAGCGACCCAAGCTGGCCGAACAATGTGTGATTCTTCTCTTTGGTGAGGGCGAGCTTGAGCTTTCTGATGCTCTGGATGTCAGGGCTTTGGGCAGGCTGAATTCAGCTGAGGAATTGGCGCAGGTTTATTACTCCAGTGATGTCTTTGTATCTCCCTCGAAGATGGAGACCTTTGGCATGGCTCTAGCAGAAGCTCAGGCATGTGGTACTCCGGTGGTGGCTTTTGATGTGGGTGGTGTTAGTGATGCCGTTTCTGATGAGTGTGCCGAGTATCTCGTGCCTGAGGGTGATTTTGAAAGCTTGCTGAATGTTTTAGGAAAAGTATTGGAGAAAAGCTCGCAAGCGGGTGGGTCATGGCGAGTCAACCGTGATTGGGCGAGGGAGCATTTCGAGGCCTCAGTGATAGGGGCCCGGCAGATGGAGGTTTATAGCCGCTGCGCGGCTGTTGCTGGTTCTTAGTTCTTTGTTCTTGGTTGGTGGGCTGCTTCGCAGCAGTTCAAGTTGCTAGTCGAAAATCTAGTTCAAGTTGAGATGGTATGTTGAAATTTTTACAGAGAGGTAAGTTGATCACGGCTATGTTGCGCGACCGTGGGCGTAGCCGGCGGTTGATGATTGATTGGTTTCAGCGCAAGCAGCAGGCGAGGTTGGATGCGATGGTGGAGGGTGGTAAGAAACCTCGGATATCGGCTCGGACCTGTGATGTTCCCATTTCAATCACTTCATGGATGCCGAGGAAAGATCCGCTGCCTCTTGTTCTCCTTTCCATGATCGAGCAAAGTTTGCGGTATGCTGCCGTTCATGTGTGGCTGTGCGCAGAAGATCAAGAGATGATCGAGGCTCGGTATCGTGACTTTTTTGCTGAGCATGGGGTGCAATTTCATGAGACGGACAATATCGGCCCACACAAGAAGTGGCTGCCACTCATTGAATCGGGGCATGAAACGCCTTTTGTGATTGCCGATGATGATACCTATTACCCACGGGATTGGTTTGAGGCTCTGGTGAATGAGGGCGCTGAGCATCCTGATGAAATCATTGCGCATCGTTGTCATGAAATCTTATTACATGCTAATGGTAGGCCCGAGCCTTATGCTGAGTGGCAGAGAGGGGTGACGGATCAGAAAGAAAGTTCGCATTATCTGTTTGCCGTGGGTTGTGGAGGAACACTGGTGCGCCCTGCGGCCATATCCGAGGAGTTTCGAAGCCGGGAGCTCATTAATAAGCTATGCCACCGGGCTGATGATGTTTGGCTGAAGGCAGCTTACATTCACTCAGGATACAAGGTTCGTAAAAGTAATTATGATTTCCCGAGTTTGGATTATCCGGGTACTACGCAATCTGGGCTAGCTGTGACGAATGTGGATCAGGGAGAAAACGATCAGCAGCTGCAGCAGGTGTTTCAATATTTTGATTTGAAACTGGATTAGGCTAGATATGTCATTTGTAGCTCGCCTACCAAGTTCTCTCACTTTCTGTGCATGTACGATCATTTACAAAAGTTCAAGTACCGTGCCGACATCGATGGGCTGCGGGCCATTGCTGTTATTGGTGTGGTTTTATTTCATGCGGGTCTGGGTGTCAGTGGTGGATTTGTGGGTGTAGATGTTTTTTTTGTGATATCGGGGTTCTTGATCACCTCGTTGATTCTCAAAGATCTGCATTGTGGCAATTTCTCAATCGTTGATTTCTGGGAGCGTAGGGCGAGAAGAATTTTTCCTGCACTGGCGGTGGTCGTTATCGCAACACTCATTGCCGGGTGGTTCCTGATGCTGTCCTTTGGTTATCAAGTGCTAGGGCAGTCGGCAGTTACGCTTACAGTCTTCGCCTCCAATATTCAGTTCTGGCGCACGTCAGGGTATTTTGATCCAGCAGCTGAAGAGAACCCGTTGTTGCATACATGGTCACTCTCTGTCGAAGAGCAGTTCTACCTCATCGTTCCTCTTTTATTATGCTTGGTTTTCGCTCTACGCTTTCAGCGTCGGTTGGGACTTATCCTAGGTGTTGGAGTGTTGGCCAGTTTGCTGGTTTCAGTTTATTGGGTGGACCGCGATCCTAAGGGGGCTTTTTATCTGCTTCCCTCTCGGGCTTGGGAGCTGGGTGCTGGATCATTGCTGGTTCTAGCTCGTCCAGCTTCCAATAGTGCACTTCGAGGTTTTATGGCGTGGCTAGGACTAGCGAGTGTTTTATATCCCTGTTTTTTTTATGATGCTCATACTGATTTCCCCGGTCTTGCTGCCATCATCCCTGTGATGGGAACCGCTTTGTTGATCTGGGCAGGCATGACGTGCGATGACGCTAATGAGAGTAAACCCA
>Ga0115547_1002317_pt1 | contig 10586 bp, 19 predicted proteins | sample COGITO_mtgs_1004_3_FD_87185 | JGI IMG/M metagenome (GOLD analysis project Ga0115547, IMG submission 87185) | Pelagic marine microbial communities from North Sea - COGITO_mtgs_100420 | ecosystem: Environmental > Aquatic > Marine > Epipelagic | place: Germany:Helgoland, sampling site Kabeltonne...
TATTTGCATCCTCTGAAGCTAAAGCAAATGATCGGGAAAGTAGTACCCTAGATGTTGCCATACCGCTTATAGCCAGATGGGAAGGCGTTAGCACTACAGCTTATCTTGACATAGTGGGAGTGCCGACTATCTGTTACGGCTCAACGAGAGGCGTAGTGTTAGGCATGGAGAAAACTTTAGGCGAATGTACTCGACTACTCCGAGAGGAAGTTGCTGAATACAGATGCGGCTGGATTGCTTATGTAATACCAGAGGCTCACAAGTATCTACACTCTAGGCGAGAAGCGGCATACACGTCACTGGCATACAACACTGGCGTTAGTGCTATCGGCAGAAGTACAGCGACAAGGCGACTTAACTCTGGTAACGTAGTAGGTGGTTGTCATGCTCTAGGGTGGTGGAACAAGGCTGGTGGCAGGGTTGTCCGAGGTCTGGTAAATAGACGTAAAGATGAAATTGCTTTATGTCTTACTATTTAAACAATTCGGGAGAATTAAAATGAAAAAGATAATTCAAGGTTGGACTATTATTGCTGTTGCTTTTTTCTTGTTTGGTTGCGCTAACAATTCTGCTTCTACGGATGGCGCGGGGATTGCTGTAAAAATGAGCAGTAAAGACTATTCCAGAATGAAACAGGTTGAGGCTGACGCGCTTGCTACTTCTGAATACTACAAAGCACAAGCCGATAAGTTTAAAGCCGTGACAGACCCAACCGCACAGGTCGCGTTAATGATGAAAGAAGCGTTGGGTGGCGATACTGCACCTACCAATTCTAACGATGTGGCTCTAGCTGAGACAGAGGCAAGCATTAAGAAGCATGAGACTTGGGCTGGTGCGATTAAGACTACGTTAGGTTTGGGTGTTGCATATAAAGGCATAGACACTTTAGCTTCTCTAGGTAAAGCCGCTATTGGAAAATCATCAGTTGAAATAAATTCTGATAATGGTTCGGTAGTTAAAGGGGCTATTGGGGATAGTAATTCATACTCTGAGGAATACAGTGAAGAAACCTCTATTGCAGAAGCGGTAGAAGAAGAGATTATTTGCGAATTGCGACCAGCACTTATTGGCGAAGAGTTGATCGACGAAAACGGCGATGGCTTCTTGTGTTCTGATGGCGAAGGTGGGGCGTTTGACAACGAATGATTACGCAAATACTAATCCGTTATGCTTTGCCTGGCTTGTTGGTGTTTGCGCTAACATGGTTTGGCAAAGGATACATAGCCGACATTCTTGATAGGGCTAACGGATATGATAAAGCCAAGCAAGAGTTAGTGGTTGCTAATAAGAAGCATGAGGTTGAGATTGAGAGTATCAAAGAAAGTTTTGAGGCGATTAAAGAATCGGCAAAGGCGGCAGAAACTAGACGCGAGCATTGGCGGCAATCATACTATGAGGTGAGAAATGAATACACAGAATACGTTAAGAACTGGGGTCGCGCTTCTTACCCTACTGACATTGACTAGCTGTGCGACTAAAGACCTAGTTACTGTTATAGAGAATAAGCCTGTCATTTATCCCAGTGAGGCTCGCATCTTACCTTTCCCTATCAAGCCTGATGTTAGGACTAACGCGAACATGCACAACTACAGAAAGCAGGTTGAAGAGTGGGGATGTGACACTGCCTCTCAGTTTAATGGATTCGTGGCCCGAGTCACCAAAGATCAGTCAATCAACATCCCTGTCGATTGTGTAGAGATAACAACTGGTGATAGAAAGTACCTGTTCCTAGAGTAGATCAATCCAAGTACCCTAGATTAAGTGCAATAGCAGTCTTAGTTGCCAGCCTTGCTCGATTTGTTTGGAATAATGCTGGCACGAATAACCCAATTACAACTACAGAAATTACTATCTTTCGCATCACTCGCTCACCTCACTCTTAGCCTTGATTGCTTTGGCTTGCTCTAGCGCGCTACTGATTGCGCTAGACCTTTCAATGAAACTCTTTTTAATTGGTGGCGATGAAACTCTTACCGCTTCCTCATAAAATGCTTTTTGAGCCTCAAGCATCGCAATGATTTCATCTGCATCACCACAAAATTGGCTTCGGGCTTTAAGTCTCGCTGTGTAGTTTTGTTTTGTGTTTCTGCTCCACAAGAACATTCCATATCTGTCTCCATTTTCTTTAGGCAATAGGGGTCACTAGAGGCTGTTAGTTAAACTGTAATACTGCCACAATCTAACACCAGCCAACTTATATCTAGCACATGGCATTATTTAATACACTTTACTTATCAGCATTACTTATCGTAGTAACAAAACGCTGTCGCTAAGTTTATTCTCGTTCAAGGAGTACACGCAGTTTAATGTCTTGCGGTTGTTATCCACCTTCGACTGTTTAACATTGACGCTGTTTATCGCTAACCTTTTAACTTGGCTAGACAACTCCGCCTCATAGCCCACCGAATCTTATTGCTGTCGTAGGCTAACCCACCATATCATTGCTGACATAGCAGTAGAGCTAAAGTGTATAAAGTCTTGTTAGTAAGAATTTACTAATGAGGGTTGAATAAGGTGGGAAAGTGTTTTATCCTTTCAGCACGTTATCGCTACCTGTTATAGCAAATAACCAAAAAGCCTCGTTGAGTTTATAGCTCTCGGGGCTTTTGTCTTTCTTGACCAAGCAAGTGTAGCACAAAACTCTTTATCCGCGCAAACACATTTAATGCTTGACACCGATAACCCTAGCTGTTAAGGTATGGGTTCATTCAATTAAACAAGGTGTATTAAAATGGAAGATGATCGAGGAAGATTGCTAGTAGCTTTAAACCAACAACGTAATACGGTAAACAAATACCGTTCTGTATTAGCTAGAACTAGAGCGATACTGTGTGTAGTAATTGTGTACGCAGTAGTGATTACCGCCCTTATGATTTTGCCTCTGTTCTCCCAATGATTTGTTCAACTGGCAAGCGATGTTTTTTCAGCAGAAGAAGTGCTGGTCGCTTGCTTAGACATAAAAAACATTTGAGGTATTCGTATAAGTGTAGCGAGTGTGAGTTTTATCACGTTACATCAAACGAACCTAGATCGAACGAACAAAAATTAGAGGCAGAACATTATGATCGAATTAAGACCGTACCAAAAAGACTCCGTGGAAAAATCAAGAAAGTCTTTAACACAAGGTAATCGAAGGGTACTAATACAGGCGGCAACTGGCGCTGGCAAAACTATAACAGCATGTGAAATTATCCGACTCGCTAAAGAGAAGGGTAGTCGCGTTTGGTTTCTTGCTCCGCGCAGAGAGTTAGTAACACAAGCCCATCAGGAGCTTGCAGACTATGGCGTTGAATCATCAATATACATGGCTGGTATTAACTTCTCTTACAGTCGGGTGGTGGTGGCGAGTATAGATACTATTGCTTCTCGCTACGACATAAACGAACTACCTGAAACAGACCTAGTTATAGTAGACGAAGCGCACTTATTTCTATCCCCAAAAAGACTAGAGCTTTTAAATAAGTGGTCAGAAAAAGCTATTGTGTTAGGGCTAACAGCCACACCAGCCAGACCTAACGGACAGGGGCTAGGTGTTTTCTATGACGACCTACAGCTATCGTGGACAATCGAACAACTAATCAGATCGGGGTACTTGGTGTCACCTAGATACTTTGCACCAAGCAAGCCAGACCTAACATCAGTTAAGGTTGGTCGGCAGACTAGGGAGTATAACGAGAAGCAGTTAAACACAGTTATGAATCAGCCAGAACTCATAGGCGACATAGTTGATAACTGGTTTAAGCTGGCGGCATGGAAGTCAACCGTTGTTTTTTGTTGCAGTAAGGCTCACTCAAGGGCTGTATGCCAAGAGTTTTTAGATAAGGGAGTATCAGCCGAGCATGTGGATGCAGACACACCACAAGATGAACGTACAGAAATCTTTGCTAGGGTTAAATCAGGCGAAACCAAAGTATTATGTAACGTCTTTATTGCCAGCTACGGTTTAAACATACCGACACTAGAGGTTGCTGTAATTGCCAGACCCACCAAATCACTCATACTCTACATGCAGATCATAGGCAGGGTGTTGCGCCCAGCAGAAGGCAAAACAGAGGCGCTAATCATAGATCATTCTGGTTGTATTGAGGAACACGGCTTTGTAGAGGATGTTACAGGCTGGTCATTAGAAGGTGACGACATATCGGAGAGGGTTGCTAAAGCCAAAGAAGAAGCGGGTACACCAAAAGAGATAACATGCTTTGAGTGCCTAACGGTTTTCAGTGGTCAAAGAGAGTGTCCTTCGTGTGGACACCAAATGATTCCGTTGGCAGAAGCTATACCATGTCACCAAGCAGACCTAGAGGAAAAGCTACAGTCTGAGTTAGTGCTAACAAAGCGATGGAACAAGGTGACAGACTGGGAGACTAAGGTAAAGTTTTTTGGTGAGCTTAAACAGTATGCCAGATCAAAGGGATGGAAAGAGGGTTGGGCGGCACACCAGTATAGGGAGCGTTCAGGCGTTTACCCTAACGACAAAAGACTTAAGGAAGCAAAGCCGTTACCAGCATCAGTATTACTGACAGGCTGGCTACGCCACAATCAAATACGGAAAGCAAGAAGCAAAAAATAACCCTTGACACTAGCGGTGGACACTGTATAGTGGTGACTCAACTAAACAAGAGGCACACACATGGAATTTAAAGGTTTTATTAATTGCGTTCGCGGCAGAGCGCGGGGTGTTTGATCTGTGAAAAAACAAAAACTTTTTGTCAGCTTTAGCGGCGGTCGCACATCGGGTTATATGTGCTGGTGGCTCTTAAATAATAAATCTGATGAATACGACTTCATCTTCACTTTCGCCAATACAGGAGCGGAACATGAGGATACGCTTGAGTTTGTAAATGAGTGTGATGTTCGATGGGGGCTAAATCTTGTTTGGCTAGAGGCGAAAGTTAATCCAGAGGTGGGCGCACCTATTGAGTTTAGCGTTGTTGATTTCAAAACCGCAAGCCGAAAAGGTGAGCCTTTCAAGGCGTTAGCCGCGAAGCATGGCGTACCTAATAGTGAGCGACCGTTCTGCACACAGTATTTGAAAACTAATGTGATTAATTCATACAAGCGCAGTTTAGGGTTTAAATCCACACACGCCACAGCGATAGGAATTAGAGCCGATGAAGCTGATCGAGCGAACATTAACCAAGCGTCAAAAGGTCACTCGATTTATCCGTTCATCACTATGCAACACACTACAAAAGATGACGTTGTTGCTTTTTTCAGGGTTAATGATTTTGATTTAGAGGTTGATGAGCGTCTTGGTAATTGCGTCACATGCTTTAAAAAATCAGAAAGGCATTTAATGACCATCGCAAAAATGGATAAATCGCACTTCGATTTATTTGCAGATATTGAGCGCGATTACGGACATATCAAAGATGCAAGCGGCGGTAGATGCAAAGAGGGTGATCCTTATGTGTTCTTTCGCGGAAACAAGTCAACAAAGGATATTTTAGAGGCTAGTAAAGGCTCGTTTAGAGAGTTCGACCCATCAATTAAGCAAACACAGATGGGCATGGATTTAGGCTCGGTTGATTTGGTCGGAGATTGCGGTGCATCTTGCGAGGCTTACTAATGAAACACCACAAAGCTAAAGCGGCGTTTAATGTCGTGCTAGATGCGCGGCGATGGTATGACTCATCTTGCTTAGGCTACACCGAATTAACAAGGCTGATGAATGAATTAAACGAGCCAAAGTTAATTAACCAGGACTGGTCACAGCCGAGGACAGAGATTGTTAAGCGTTCGACGATGGTTGATTGGATTAATGAAACGAGGGCGGCGGTTTTTCATCTTACGGCTGGATTATTCATTTACTTTATCTGGAGATTATTACCATGAATTTAGTCGAGCATGTGCAACAAAACGGCGTTAATTATTGGAGGATAACAAATGAGAGATATTGTAGCTGAATCTATAGGTCGTTGGCAGGGGATACTGCTAGCGACAGGGTTGGATGAACCAACTCTATCAGGTCGGCACTGTTCTTGCCCAGCTTGCGGGGGTAAAGACAGGTTTAGATTTGACGATAATCAAGGATGGGGTACTTTTTATTGTACCAACTGCGGGGCTGGTAACGGCTTCAAACTTTTAGAAAACGTATACGGCTGGAGCTTCACAGAGGCTGTAATTAAGATAGGTAATATTATGAACGGAACTACGATAGAAAAATCACCACCAAAACCAGAAGTAGACTACGACTTGAGAAGGTCTAACCTAAACAAACTTCACTTAGGCTCTAAGATGTTAGACCTAACAGACCCAGACTGTTCACCAGTGGTGGACTACTTGAGAAGCAGGAATATAAAAGATGAAGTTATATCTGCGTCACAAGGTTTACGGTGTCACATGAATATGGAGTATTACGAGCCTAGAGAATATGGCGACTATTCAGACCCAAAAGTATTTGCCGCTATGCTTGCCAGCATTAAGAATCACGGCAAGGCTTCAACGCTTCACGCTACATACCTAACGTACTGCGGTGACAAGGCGATAGTGCCTAGCCCTAGAAAAATAATGCCAAGAACTGAGGTTGAAATGAAGGGTGGCGCTGTTCAGCTTTTTGAGTATGACCCAGAGGTGGGTGTGTTAGGTGTAGCAGAAGGTATCGAGACAGCTATGACAGCTTACCAGCAATTTCATATACCAACTTGGGCTTGCGTTAATGCCGACAACCTTATGGCGTTCAACTTTCCAGAGGGATTAAAAGAGCTTCATATCTTCGGTGACAATGACGCGAGTTATACAGGTCAGGCGGTTGCTTATACGTTAGCGCGAATTGCAAAGCGCAAAGGTATCGAGACAGTTATTGTTTGTATACCAGATGGAGTAGGGCAAGACTGGAATGACGTAATCAAATGAAGAAACTATCAGAACACCAAGAACAGTCTATTGTATTTGGCTGGGCTGTTCAGCACATAGACAGAATCCCAGAACTAAGATGGATGTTTGCTATACCTAACGGTGCGAGAGTGCCAATAGGGTTAGCGGTTAAACTAAAGAAGGAAGGCTTAAGGAAGGGTGTTTCTGATATTTTTCTACCAGTTTCGAGAGGTGGGTATCACGGTCTGTTTATAGAAATGAAAGCGATAGGCGGCAAACCATCGCCAGAACAGTATGCGTTCACAGACTTCGCCAACAAGCAGGGGTACAAAGCAATTATCTGCTATGGGCATAAGGTGACAATCGACCAAATTATTAACTACATGGAGTTAAAAGATGAATGAATTTATTGTCAAAGATCAAGCAAGTCGTGTTAGTGCTATCGAGTTTATAGCCAACTTAGACTTAGAAGAACTAGGTCAACAAAGAATAAGGATAGACGACAAGAAACCAGACAGAAGTCTGCAACAGAATAGATTGATGTGGTTGTGGAATGGGGTGGTAGGTAAAGAGGTAGGTACTAGCGCTGATTATGTGCATGGCTTGTCTAAGCGGGAGATACTATTGCCTTACCTGTTAGGGCTGGACAAACATTCAGAAGAAGCGTTGTTCAATAAGGCGGTGATAGAAGCACTAACAAAAGAGTCGCACAAAATTAAGGCGGCATACTCAATGATACGAACATCAAAACTAAGCGTTCAGGAAATGAAAGAGTACCTAGACTTGTATCAGCTTTACTGGTCAGTGAACGGTCAAATTGTTTTGCCTAACCCAGAGAACTTAATGCAATGAAGCAAGCCACAAAAAAGCAAAGAGAGTTTTACGACTTGATGATGAAGCTGGGCTGTGCGGCTACAGGGAGTATGGGGCGCTTGCAGTTGCACCACGTTGTCGGTCGGTCATATAAGCAGAACAAAACCCCAATAGGACATTGGTTCGTTTTACCGCTATCTTTCCCATTGCATGATGTTAGCTCTAACAATCCACTAAACGTGACCCATCACAGACATGCGTTCACTGATTTTTTTGGACTACAGAGTGAATTGTTTTTGAGCCAGATCAACACACTGAAACAGATGCGCGAAATGGAAATAGTGAAATTCAGTGATGAAGTGTTACCACCAATCGAAGTTATAGATGCAATACTCTCTACTAAAAAATAACCGTTGACAGAGATTACTAAACGGTGTTAAGCTAGACGCTCACATAAATCAAGGGAGACTTAAATGGAAACGAATATTGAAAAACTGATAGCGCTGTATTCTTACGGTCAAACGGCTAGACCCGCACTAGATGTTAGTGACGAGGCTTGCGGCACGATTGTGATGGAGTCAATGCTCGATGTAGAAGGCTTAAGCACAAAACTTTTTGCACTATCAATCAGCGCGGCAAATAGTAAAGGTGAGTTATCTCAAGGAGAATTAAACAGGGCTTGGGATATTGTTAGGGCAGTAGGCAAGTCTGTAACTGACAAAGCAAACAATTATGCGGAGAAGGTACAGTCATGAAAAGCGAAGAACATAACCAACAACAACTGGAACAGCAACAGCTTCTATTGCTTCAAGCTGAACAAAAACTAGCCGAAGAAAAAGAGTGGCTTGAATTTGTGATGGAAGATCATGTGTTAGAGCTTGCGCGGTGCAATAAACGCATTAAGCAAGCAGAAGAAAAACTACAACAAATCGAAGGGTATATAAATGGAAAATAAAACAGAAAATTTAGCGGCACTAACGCGACCACTAGACATTAGTGAGATTGAGTTTAGGGTAGGTGCAGTATTCAAGTCTGGCTGGGCTACGTTGTTAGCTTATAAGACAGCCAGAACAGATATGTCGCGCCTCAACGAAGCATTTGGTGTTATGGGCTGGGAACGTGAACACAAAGAGATAAACGGAAATTTATTTTGTGGCATCACGGCACACGCTCAAGGTAGGACTATTACTAAGTGGGATGCAGGGGATGATGTAGCTACTAGCGGAGTCAAAGGACTGGCAAGCGACTCATTCAAAAGAGCAGGGTTTAACTTCGGTATTGGGGTAGAGCTTTACGCAATGCCTTTAATGTTAGTACAGCTACTCGATCATGAGTTTTATCCAGACCCTCGAAACGCCAGCAAAGCCAAAGCAACAAACAAACTGCGACCCAATGACTGGAAGTGGAGCATGGCACGGGATGAAGAAGGGAATCTGTTAGCACTAACAGCAGTAGACCCAAAGAACAACAACAAGCTACGTTATGAATGGAGAGGTAACTAGAATGGCATCACTATATGAGTTATCAAAAGAGTACGCTCGTATCTACAGCGACCTATCTGACCAAGAAATTCCAGAAGATGCAATAAAAGATACGTTGGACAGCTTGGATTCAGGCGATCTAAAAAACAAATTTGTTTCTGTGGCTAAAATGATTGACAGTCTAGAGGCTACGGCAAGCGCCCAGAAGGTAGCGGCAAGGCAAATGGCTGATAGGGCTAACAGTAACTTATCGAGGGCGGAATGGTTGCGCGGCTACATGCTGGACACTATGAAAGCTACAGGTATGGAGTCGTTTGAAACTGACGTTATGAAATTTGGTATTAGAAAAGGCACAGGGGCAGTACAACTTAACTCTGATTCTTTAATTCCAGATAAGTATAAGACCATCAAAGAGGTAGTTAGCATCAACAAGAAAGCAATCAAAGATGATGGTGGCTGTGATGGGGCTGAAATTATCTACAATCAGAAAGCAACATGGAGAGAGAAATGAAATTGAATAAGCTAGATGAAGCAAGAAATTATATGGTCTTTGGTCGTATAGCAATGGGCGAGTCTGTTAGGAAAGTAGGGGCAAGGTATAAAATATCAGGCGCACGAGTCCACCAGATTTTCGAGCGCTGTGTGGATAAGATACATGAAGATGAAGTCGGCGCACCACCAAATCGGTTTGGGCTAACAGGCATCCCAGCAGTACGCTCCACAGTAGATGCTTGGCTAGAGGCGGCAGGAAAGTCTTACACAAAACGAACAGGCAATAAAATTAAATTCCCTATTAGTTATTGACATCGTTAAGCGTCTGTGACTATAATAGGCTTCACTAATCAAGAAGGGTATTAACCATGAGTTTATATATAATAGAAATTTCAGACGGTATTAACAACGAAGCTATGCTTATCGAAGCGCCTAACCTTTTAGTCGCAGAAGCTACAGGTAAGCGTAGCTCTGACTTGGATTACGCCACAATCAGCACCGCCATATACACTGATAAACGCGCAAAGGAATTAGGGCTAACCCACCATAACGAAATTCCACCAGAGGAAAGAACATTGCCAGAGCATGTCGAGCAAATTCTTTCTATTAAGAATGGTGATTTGGTTCAAGTCAAAAAACATGAGCATGACACTTGGTCAAAATTTCCGTACCGTTATATCGGGTTAGACTGTGCTATTGATTCTGATCGGTTTGTTGTTAAAAGCACAAGGACTGACTTGTTTTATTCCTACAACTACTGCCGTAGAGCAAAATGAGTATCAGCAAGGGGCTTAAACTACCTGTGCATTACGAGCATTTAACGCCAAGCATGAAGCGGCAAGTTCGTAATGCCTATGTAGAGCAACAAGGTGGCGACTGTTATTACTGTAAGTCGTCACTAACATCACCACCACCAGCAGAAGTAACCGACTTGTACGTTGACCGTAGTTACTTCCCTAAAAGTTTTTTTAAATATCCAGTCCA
>Ga0115547_1002337_pt1 | contig 10554 bp, 9 predicted proteins | sample COGITO_mtgs_1004_3_FD_87185 | JGI IMG/M metagenome (GOLD analysis project Ga0115547, IMG submission 87185) | Pelagic marine microbial communities from North Sea - COGITO_mtgs_100420 | ecosystem: Environmental > Aquatic > Marine > Epipelagic | place: Germany:Helgoland, sampling site Kabeltonne...
CTGTCATCTCGAACCACGCCGCTGTCATCTCGAACGCATGTGAGAGATCTCAAAAACTAGCAATAAGACCCCTCCTCACCCACACTCCGTCGGAATGACAGTTCTTGCCCATAAAGATAAAAAAGCCCCAATGCCGCAAGAAAATTATTAGCAGTACTCCCATAATCCAGATAGACCCTGGCCATACCCTTGCGATCAATCAGGGCCCGTTTATGGGTTTGTGATTTTCAGGTTGAGAGAGCACTTGTTTGAGCGAGAGCGAGTTGTGCGAACGCTGGAAATCACAAACCCATGGGACCGATCGCAAGGGTATGGCCAGGGTCTATGGCCACCCAAGCTGCAAACAAGCAAAACCCGATATCCCTACTCGCTGTACCTTGACCAGATAACAGCCATCACAACTAAATCGCGCAGCTAATACCCGTACCACGCAACCCACAGTACCCACCGGGATTCTTAGCCAGATACTGCTGGTGATACTCCTCAGCATAAAAAAACGTCGGCGCCAAACGGATCTCGGTAGTAATCTCACCAAAACCCACGCCAGACAATTGCCCCTGCACAGTCTCGGCAGAAGCCAATGCCAGCTCAAGCTGCGCCTCAGAATCACAGTAAATCACAGAGCGATATTGACTGCCCTGATCGTTGCCCTGACGCATACCCTGAGTGGGATCATGAGATTCCCAAAACACCGTTAGCAACTTTTCAAAGCTTATCTGTTTAGGATCAAACACCACCAACACCACTTCCGAATGCCCTGTCATTCCAGAGCAGGCCTCTTCATAAGTCGGGTTGGGAGTCGCTCCTCCTGCATAGCCCACAGCTGTAGTGACCACGCCCTCTTGCTGCCAAAAGCGCCGCTCAGCCCCCCAGAAACAGCCCATACCCACTACTACCGAGCAGAGTCCCTCAGCAAATGGCGGCTGCAGCGGCTGGCCGTTGATAAAATTGCGGTTGCTGATTTGCATTACAGTCTCGCGGCCAGGCAATGCCTGGTCTGCGGAAGGAAGGTTTAACTTAAACATGGTTTGAATCCCGGCACTTGGCGTCAATTATTGGTAAATGTACGTAGGTGCGCCCCTATCCGACCTAAATAAGATCTAGCCCTAATTGCAGGTCGTTTTTTATATCAAGAATATCTTCCAAACCCACAGCAATACGAATCAGGTTTTCACCAATGCCAGCCTGCTGTCGATCTTCATCCGAGAGCCGACCGTGAGTCGTGGTCGCCGGATGTACTATGGTGGTTTTGGTATCGCCCAGGTTCGCCGTCAGGGAAAGCATGCGCGTGTTATCAATGACTTTCCAAGCTTGCTCACGACCGCCGGCAACCGCAAAAGAGAGTACGCCGCCAAAATCAGATTGCTGCTTCTTCGCCAAGGCATGACCCGGATGATCTTCCAGGCCAGCGTAGAACACCTTGGTGACTTTGGGGTGATCATTCAACCAGGCAGCTAACTCTGCGGCATTCGCCGAGTGCGCTTGCATACGAATACGCAATGTCTCCAAACCCTTGAGAAACACCCAGGCATTAAAGGGGCTCATGGTGGGACCCGCTGCGCGCAAAAAGCCGACGATCTTTTCCATCAATTCAGTATTGCCAACCAGGGCACCGCCGAGGCAGCGTCCCTGACCGTCGAGATATTTAGTCGCCGAATGCACCACTATATCTGCACCCCATTGAAGGGGCTTTTGCAGTACTGGTGTGCAGAAGCAATTATCCACCACAAACAGCGCGCCAGCCTCTTTCGACAGAGCGGACAGTGCCTCAAGATCGGCGATTTCCGACATCGGGTTAGATGGCGTTTCGCAAAACAGCATTTTGGTGTTGGGCTGGATCGCTTGCTGCCAGGCATCGAGATCGGTCAACGACACATAGCTGACCTGAACACCAAATTTAACAATATAGTTATTGAGCATTACCCTGGTGCTGCCAAAGACATCTTTGGAACAGAGAATATGATCGCCAGACTGGAGTAGTGCCATTACGACACTGAGAGTTGCTGCCATGCCAGATGAGGTCGCCACGGCCTGCTCGCCACCCTCCATTGCTGCGAGACGCTCTTCAAAAGCGCGTACAGTTGGATTGGTGTATCTAGAGTAAACGTTGCCCTTCAGCTCATTGCTAAAATGCTTAGATGCCAGCTCTGCAGTATCGAACACATAGCTAGAGGTTAGGAACATCGCCTCTGAGTGCTCTGCCTCATGGGTGCGCTGGTAACCACTGCGAATAGCCAGAGTTGCCTGCTGATAGGCCTCGACCGATGCCGCGCCTGGCTGATTATTTTCTTTGCTGTCTGAGTCAGACATAGTCAATTAACGCTCCAAAATAGCAGCACAGCTTAGTTAATATTTGCTGCATTGTTGTTATTGTGAATACCAATAACCTGATTCTCTTCTCCAGCACTAAGTGCGCCGCCTTCGCTCTTGGCGTTGTCATTGCGCTGCTGATCAATGTGCGCCAGGTAGGCTTCATCTACATCGCCCGTGACATATTGACCGTCAAACACTGAACACTCAAAGCGTTTAATCGATGGATTACCATCGGAAGCGGATGCGACCAGGTCTTCAAGATCCTGATAGATCATCCAGTCGGCACCAATAATTTCGCCCACTTCCTCGTCGCTGCGACCGTGTGCAATCAATTCTTTGGCCGACGGCATGTCGATACCATAGACATTAGGATAGCGCACTCCGGGAGCTGCTGAGGCCATGTAGACCTTATTAGCACCGGCATCGCGAGCCATCTGAATAATTTCTTTAGAGGTGGTGCCGCGGACAATCGAGTCATCCACCAACATCACGTTCTTGCCGGCAAACTCGAGTTTTACCGCATTCAGTTTTTGACGCACTGACTTTTTGCGTTGAGTCTGGCCCGGCATAATAAAGGTGCGGCCGATATAGCGGTTTTTCATAAAGCCTTCACGCAATTTAACACCCATGGTCTCGGCCATGGCTTGAGCGGAAACGCGGCTGGTATCGGGTATCGGAATAACCACATCAATATCGTGATCAGGCATTAGGCGCAGTACTTTCTCGGCGAGTTTCTCGCCCATCCGCAGACGGCATTTATACACCGAAATATTGTCCATCATCGAATCCGGACGAGCGAAGTACACATGCTCAAAAATACAGGGCACTAATTCAGGGTTGGCGGCACACTGTTGAAAGTGGATCTCGCCTTTATTGTCCACAAACAGGGCTTCACCAGGCTGCAGGTCTTTAATATCGATAAAGCCCATGCTGTCGAGAACAACACTCTCTGAGGCAACTGCGTATTCAATACCAGCCTCAGTCTCGCGCTGGCCGTAACAGAGTGGGCGAATGCCATAGATATCGCGAAAGGCGAACATGCCATGGTTAGCCACTAACCCAACGACTCCATAGGCACCGCGAACACGCAAATGAACGTTCTTTACGGCATCAAAAATATCTTCACTCGAGGGTTCGAGCTTTCTGCGAAGCTGTAATTCGTGAGCGAATACATTGAGCAGCACTTCAGAATCGGAGTCAGTATTCAGGTGGCGTAAATCAGAGCGGAAAATATGTCTGCGCAGATCATCGGCATTGGTCAGATTACCGTTGTGGGCGATGCAAATACCGTAGGGGGAGTTCACATAGAACGGCTGAGCTAACGCCGGGCCGGAACTACCAGCCGTGGGATAGCGCACATGACCGATGCCAACGTTACCCCGCAGTCGTGCCATATGCTCAGTGCGGAAGACATCTCGCGCCAGACCAACGCCTTTACATACGTGAATCTCACCCTCATGGTCGGTGACAATGCCAGCGGCATCCTGACCGCGATGCTGTAACACAGTCAAGGCATCATAGAGCCGTACATTCACATCAGAAGTTCCAGAAATTCCAACAACACCGCACATTTGTTATACCCAACCTAGTAGTAGATCTTTAATCGCCGCCGCTGTCTCTCTGCCCCAGACTTCAAAACTCTGGAACACAGGTATCAGCGCCGACGCCTGCCACCAGGGGTCTTGGTCAACCGGCAATGCGCTGGGCAGTATGACCACCAGCGCAAGAACGATTAACAACCCCCGAAACACACCAAAAACCAGTCCGAGCATCCTGTCGGTTCCGCTCAATCCCGTCGAGCTGACTAATTTACCCAATAAAAAATTGACCATACTGCCGAGCAGCAAGGTCCCTACAAACAGACCACCGAAGGCAACCAACTGCCTGATCGATGGCTGATCAATCATATTTACTAATAGCGCAGATGCCGGCTGTTTAAAATTTACCGCCACAGCAAAGGCAACCAGCCAGATAACCAGCGACATCGCCTCTTTGACAAAACCGCGCACCAGACTAATTAGAGCTGAGAGCCCTACTAGCCCGAGTATTACCCAATCTACAGTGGCGACTTCCACGGGCTAACCTCGCATCAGGGAACGTACTGCAACACAATCGCATCAGTTGCGAAGTTGCTATCAATTTTGGCCTTCTCGGCTATGGCTCTGCGCTTGTCCGCTTTGGGGCCCACATAGACACGATAAAAGGTCGTGCTTTCAATAATCGCCGTCTTTACAAAGGCTTTAAAACCGCTCTTGCGCAGTCGCTGCATTAGCACTTCGGCCTTTTCTTTGGCTTCAAAACTGCCTGCCTGTAATACCCAGGCACGAGGTAGGTCGTTGGTGTTGAGGCCATAAAACCCCTCACTGACATCGACACTGGGTTTTGACTCGGCAATATTAAACAGGCTATCTATATCGCCTAATTTGGCATCGCCCTCGGGACTCTGCGCTCTGGCAACTTCAATGGGTTCAATTTCTGGTGCTGCAGGCAAACGACTCTGACGGTCAATTTTTAGGGGATCGGCGAAATCAAATACGATCGGCAATACGATCAAACCCAGCGCACCAAGCACCAGGGCACCTATTATTCGCTGTTGTAACCCATTACTCATTGAACACACCCATCAGACTCACGCTGCATATTAAGTACGGCTGAGACAGTATGAAAAGATCCGAACACCACTATCACGTCGTCTTTACTGGCCTCTTTAGCCGCCTCTTTAAGGGCACTTTTAAAGGCTTCTTCAACCGACTCGAACAAACTACTTGAAAGGCCGGCATTGTATAACACTTCATGCATAGTTTGAGCTTTAGTCGCCCTGTCGCTCGCGCTTATTTCGGCCACTCGCCATTCGGCAAAAATAGCACTCAGCGGCTCAACTATACCAGCCCAATCCTTGTCGTTGAGTACCGAGGCAACGGCCAGATAACGGCCCTTAATCGGTGGCAGTGCTTTGGCAAGCGCCTTGGCGGCAGCGGGATTGTGGGCAACATCGAGAATCACCGAGCAGCCATTAACTATCAGCTTCTGTTGACGGCCTGTCAGCGTTAGCCCCTCCAATGCAGCAATCACTTTATCTGCGTCCAAACTAAAACCTGCGCAGCTCAGGGCCTGCAGTGCCGCAGCCTTGTTGCTGGGCATTAACCCTGACGAGGGCAATCCTTGAAAGCTCTGGGGATTGACATTAGACACCCCGTTAGAAGCTGAATTAGAAGCTGAATTAGAGAGCGTATTAGAACCGGCTAGGCTAGAACCGGCTAGGCTAAAACCATGATTTGGCGAAAGCGTCAGATTAAAGCGATCAGTCTCCAGCTGTAATCTAAAGTCTTTATTGATCACAAAAGGTAGCGCGCCAGTGGCGGCTATCATGTTATCAAAACCCTCTGGGCCATCCGCTTCAGCTATCACTAGAGGACTCGAAGGGCGCGCTATACCAAGCTTTTCTGCCGCGATTAACTCTCTTGTATCACCTAGCCAAGCCTGGTGATCTAGAGCAATGCTGGTGACTACAGCGACATCAGCGTCAATAATATTAATCGCATCTAGGCGTCCGCCCAAGCCGACTTCTAATAGCATTAGATCGAGATCCGCATCCACAAAGACCACCAAGGCAGCAAGGGTTCCGAATTCAAAGTAGGTTAGAGAGATATCACCACGGGCCGCTTCGATCTCATCGAAAGCACGAACAATAGTCTCATCATCAACTGGCTGTCCCTGAACAGAGATGCGCTCGTTGTAATGGAGAAAATGAGGAGAGGTAAACAATCCAACCCGAGAACCATGAGCCAAGGCAACCGCTTGCATACTGGCCAGGCAGGAGCCTTTGCCATTAGTTCCGGCTACTGTAATCGCGATGGGAAGTGAGATTGCGTTGCCTTGCTGGCGACGCTCTTTTTGGATAGTCGACCAAACCGCGGCTACACGTTCTAGTCCTAAATCAATTTCGGCCGGGTGCCGCGCTTCTAGCAGAGTCAACCACTCCGCTAGGCTGCGCTCAGGCATCGACTGGTTCTGGCAAATGCATAAATTTGGAGAGCATGCTGGCAAGACGATCACGCATCTGGTGACGGGCTACAATCATATCGATCTGCCCCTTCTCCAAAAGAAACTCACTGCGCTGAAAGCCTTTAGGCAGTTTTTGACGAATGGTCTGTTCAATAATATTAGGGCCGGCAAAACCTGCTCGGGCACCTGGCTCAGCAATATTGAGATCACCCAACATGGCCAGGCTAGCAGACACACCACCGTAAACTGGGTCGGTCATAACTGAAATATAGGGAACGCCAGCGATTCGCATGCGCTCGAGGATGGCGCTGGTTTTGGCCATCTGCATCAGCGATATCAAGGCCTCCTGCATACGTGCTCCGCCAGTAGCTGAAAAACACACAAGCGGTTTGTTTTCCGCCAGGGCCAGTTTCGCTGCACGGGTGAACTTCTCTCCTACCGCGTAGCCCATAGAGCCGCCGTGAAAGGCAAACTCAAAGGCCACTGCCACTACAGGTATGCCTTTTAAAGTGCCACTCATGGCAACCAGTGCGTCTTTTTCACCGGTCTTTTTCTGTGCGTCAGTAAGGCGATCTTTGTACTTTTTAACATCGCGAAACTTGAGGCGGTCTATAGGTTCAACCTCAGGGGCGACCTCAGTGCGGCCATCAGTGTCGAGAAAAATATCTAAGCGTCGGCGAGCGCCAATACGCATGTGGTGTTCACATTTAGGGCAGATATCGAGATTGCGTTCTAACTCTGGGCGATAGAGCGGTGAGGCACATTTGGGGCATTTCTTCCACAGCCCCTCGGGAACTGCATTTGAGCGCTCACTTGCTGCGCCCGCGGGTCCTTTCGGTCGAATTCGCTTCAGCCAGTTCATCTATATCCCTTTCGCTAAAATCAATAAGTACTAATATTACTAGGCTTGAATCCTACTGGGAGCAAGTTAAACGCTCCACCGTCTGCTACAGCCATTAATCAGGCGGCAAGTTTAGCACGACAGATTGGCCGAGCTAAACAGTGCATTAGGTTATTTTTCTCTCAACTGGCGGCTTTTGCCCGCTGAATAAAGTCCCGCACCTTTAATGGGTCTTTGATGCCCGCTGCCGACTCCACCCCGCCACTGACATCCACCATGTCTGGGGCCACCGCAACCACAGATTCGGCCACATTATCCGGGGTTAAACCACCCGCCAGAATCAGATTAAAGTTGCGCTCACGAGGCAGTCTAGCCCAGTCAAAGCTTTCGCCAGTGCCACCGTACTGGCCTGGGTGCCAGGCATCAAACAATAAACTATGAGCTGGCTTGTGGGCTTTGGCCTCTGCGGCAATATTGAGATCATCACGCATACGCAGCGCGCGAATGTAGGGAAAGCCGAATTGCTGGCAAAAGTCAGCGCTCTCGTCACCGTGAAACTGCAGCAGATCAGGTTTTACTTCAACGATCACCTGCTTCACAAACTCTTTATCGGCATTGACCAAGAGCACAACGCAGAGCACATCTGAGGCAATTACTGCTCGAATAGCGATAGCCTGACGCAAATCCACGTAGCGCGAGCTCTTGCGGTAGATCACCAAACCCAAGGCATCGGCGCCAGCCTGCTGCACCATCAGTGCCTGCTCTGGCGTGGTAATACCACAAATTTTTACCTGGACTGACATGTTCTCACCTGTGAGATTTTCAACAAATTACTTCAGATAATACCGTTAACCACTTGTTTTAGATGATTAAACTGATAACAAAAATCTAAATATTTAAAAACAGCGGACCCTTTGGCATCAAAGGAATAACCGGTTCATTGGGGTAACCAACATTAACTAGGTAAAGCCCCTTGGGCGACGCTGTTGCAGCACTTTTAGTGCGGTCACGACCATTGATCAACTGCCTTATCCAACTTGGATCGCGACGACCGAAACCCACTTCCATCAGCGAACCAATAATATTACGCACCATATGCAGAACAAAGGCATTGGCGGTGACCTCAAACACGATCAGCTCCCCCGCCTGAATAATCTTGGCGCTAGTGATATTGCGATTTGGCGACAGTGACTGGCACCCTGCTCCGCGAAATGCTGAAAAGTCCTGCTCACCGAGCAGATACTGACAGGCCTCTTGCATGGCCGCAGTATTTAAAGAATTACGCACCCAGGTAATACCTTGGGAGAGTATTGCAGGGCGAGCGGGAGCAGCATGAATAACGTAGCGATAGGTGCGCGAAGTGGCGCTAAAGCGGGCATGAAAGCTCTCTGTGACCTCATCTGCCCAGAGCAGCGCGATACTATCGGGCAACTGGCTGTTGGAGCCTTTGACCCAATTGCGCCCAGTGCGCAGCGCCGGAGTATCAAAGTGAACCACCTGATAGCTAGCATGCACGGCTGTGTCGGTACGACCTGCACAACTGACAACAATGTTGGAGTTAGCCACCGAACTTAGAGCGCGCTCCAGTTCCTGCTGTACCGAGGGGCTGTGCTTTTGTTTTTGGAAGCCACAAAAAGCACTGCCGTCGTATGAAACGACGGCAGCATAGCGTTTAACGCCGGAGGGAAGAGTCTTTCCCTGGGGAATTTTACTGTTGAGGCTATATACCCAATCTAATTCTGTCATGGGCGAAATTATACACACTGCAGGGTTTGTTAGCCCAGTTAAGCTTTGGCTAGCGACCTTTTATTTTAGGCTGTCGAGTAGTGCCTGTGCCTTGGCTTTGCCGTCAGCATCAGCTTCGCTAATAAGCTCTTCGAGGATTTCTTTAGCCCCTTCTGGATCACCCATTTCTACGTAGGTATTAGCCAGATCCAACTTAATATCAGCTGAGTCGAGGCTATTGATATCGTCTAATGCGCTGAATACTTCGCCTTCATTTTCGGTTGTGGACTCTGCTGCGAAGTCCGCAAGCATCTCATCCAGATCGTCACCTCCAGGCAACTGAAGCCCTTCTGTATCATCTGTACCGGAGCCGGCCTTAGATGTGCTTTTGCTGGCCTCTTCAGGCAAATCCTCTAACTCAATATCAAAGTCTTGGATATCCAGTGAATCTATATCTAAATCGTCTAATTCAAGCGCTACCAAATCAATATCGGAAAAACCGAGATCGTCAAGTTCAGGATGCTTGGTATCGGTCTTGTCCGAATTAGGGTCATCTGAATCAGTATTGGTTGGCTCAGGGATTTCAAGTGGCTTAGGGCTGTCTGTTAGCTCAGGGCTGTCTTTTGGCTCAAGGCTGTCTATTGGCTCAAGGCTGTCTATTAGCTCAGGGCTGTCGATCGGCTCAGAGCTGTCGATCGGCTCAGGGCTGTCCATATCAGCAAGTTCGAGACCGTCTATATCAGCGAACTCAAGGCTGCTGAGCTCAGAGCCTGACTCTAGATCAGCCGCTTCATCTTCCAGCTCGGTAATAGCCCCTCTCTGGGGGCCAGCAATAATCGCGGCCATTTCAATGGCAACGCTATCGTCTGTGAGCAGAATTTCTTCATACAGCGCGCTTAACTCATCCTTGCGGCCCTCGCGGAAAAGGATCTCCATCAACTTTAAGCGCGATGCACCATCAGCAGGATCCTGAGCTCGGGCGTCTTCAAGGACCTGAATTGCTTGAGGTGTATTGCCAAGGGAGAGATAGACCTCAGCCTCGGCTACAGCCTCAACCATCATGTCAAAAACGTCTTCCCCGACGGTCTCTTCAATACTGTCAAAGATCTCGGTATCGCTCTCGTCAAACAGCTCATCGTCCGGATCTAACTCCAAATCATCAAGCTCATGGAGAGTTGCCGCCGCAGTGGCTTTGTTGGGCGCGTCACTATCGTAGCTTTCATAACTACCCATGGGCAGTTCATTAAGAGATTCCTCATGCCGAGACGAGGAGGATCTGCGCAGGATTAACACCAGTAGTAGCAACACTAGCGCAACTAATATGCCCCAAAAATACACCGGAACAGCCATTAAAGTAGTGCTGAGGTTGCCCTCTGCTTTAGCCGGCACTGCAACCGCACGGTCGAGATCGGCCTGTTTTTGTGCCTGCTCTACCAGCTCAGCCATAGTGGCGACCTGTGCCTCTAGAAGAGCTAGACGCTGACGAAGCTCACTGTTCTCCAGCTGAAATTTATTCACCTCATCATTGGCAACCGCAAGTTCAGAGGACAACTGCTGAACAGCTTCGCCAGACTGGACGTCAGAGAAAGTGCCAGAATCCGCCGCAACTTCACTGCCTAGGCTAGCAATGTCGTCTGCAGAATCTTCCGAGGCTGAAACCAGCTGCAGCC
>Ga0115547_1002348_pt1 | contig 10524 bp, 8 predicted proteins | sample COGITO_mtgs_1004_3_FD_87185 | JGI IMG/M metagenome (GOLD analysis project Ga0115547, IMG submission 87185) | Pelagic marine microbial communities from North Sea - COGITO_mtgs_100420 | ecosystem: Environmental > Aquatic > Marine > Epipelagic | place: Germany:Helgoland, sampling site Kabeltonne...
CATGATGGCGTAGCTTTTTTTAACGGTTATGAAAAACTAGGCAATGTTATCTTTGTTAATTCAGTTGAAGAAAAGGAGATAAAGTAATGCTCGATGGAATCATTTTACCGAAAAATACGACAAGCATTTAATCTCGACCGGGATAAAGAATTTTATCACCGTACAGAAGATTCTATCATCAGTGGCATACATTTCAAAGGTTTTAACCTATACATTTTAATTTGCGCAATTTTAATTTGCTCATTGGGCTTGGATGTAAATTCTACTGCTGTAATAATAGGAGCTATGCTTATTTCCCCTTTGATGGGTCCCATTATTGGGATGGGTTTTGGTTTGGGAACCACGAATTGGGATATCTTGAAAACCGCTGGGAGAAATTATTTGATAGCAACACTGATTGCTTTGTTAACGTCAACGCTATACTTTTTAATATCACCTTTACATTTGGAACAAAGCGAACTGTTGGTAAGAACCCAACCCACAATTTATGACGTTTTAATTGCCTTTTTTGGGGGTTTTGCTGGCATCATGGCTACTGCCACAAAACAAAAGGGAAATGTTATTCCAGGTGGGGCCATTGCGATAGCATTGATGCCTCCTTTGTGCACCGCAGGGTTTGGGTTGGCAGCATTGAATTATAATTTTCTCTTAGGTGCACTGTATCTATACATTATCAATACGGTTTTTATTGTTATGGCTACTTTTTTGGCTTGTCGGTTATTAAGAATGCCAATCAGACAATCAAATCCAGAGGGAATTAGAAGGGCCAAAGGAATTGCTTTGGCAATTATGGTAGTCACTTTTTTGCCCGCAGTTTATTTGGGTTTTAATTTATTTCAGAAAACAAAATTTACCAGTAATGCGCGTAAATTTATTGATGAAGCAACACAATTGCCTGAGAATTATTTATTTTTCAGCAAAATAGATTATGGAACTAAATCTATAGAACTGGTGTATGGTGGGGCTGAAATTGCTGATTCTACCAAATCAAGTATCAGTTCCAAAAGGAAACAATATGATTTAGAAGATGCTGAAATAAAAATTGTTGAATCTTTATCTAAACCCATTGCGAATATTTACCAAGGGCTTGCCCAAGTCAATAATGAGATGGATGAGAAGGATGTAAAATTAAGAAAGTTAGAAGTGCAGTTTGATTCGCTATTGACTGCGCTTAAAGTTAATGCTTTTGAAACGCAAATTTTGAATAATTATAAAAATATCAAAGAGGTAGAACTTAAACTTGTTAAAAATCAGAGTGTGAACTTGTTTATTACTCCAAAAGAAGCAATTAAGAAAGTTTCAGGTTCTCAGAATATTTTGAGCGCTCAGGATAGTTTAACTATAACAGCGATGCTGAGCAAAGGTTTTATGGTGCCGAAAATTATTATTTCAGTTAGGTAAAAGCATATAGAATTCAATTGACAATATTATTTTTAACAGTCAATGGGTTAATGCAAAGGGCTTAGAATTAAAATATGCCAGTGGAATTAATTTTAGATACAGGATTATCAAAAAAAAGAAAATGGGTTTGTTTGTGGGTTCGGGGCCGTTTTATGAGTATGAACGCTGGAATTATAATGGCATTAAAGATTCATTTGAAAAAGGTGCTACTGGTTCTGTTGAAACGCAACTGGTTAAATTGGGTACTTATGTAAGCTACAAATGGAAATTGTCAGACAGATTTTTTATGGATGTGAGTGCCTATCATCAAAGTAAATTCAATTCACTTTTTAGCACACCAAGGTTGGCTTCAAGTTCTGCACTCATTTACTCAATCAATGATAACATTGGTTTTGTATTGAAATATCAGCAAATTTATGACTATAAACCTACCGTTGCCATTGATAAGCATTTTCATAGATTTTTACTGTCTGTAAGTATTAGTTTGTATTGGAAAAAATAAACTTTTTCAAGCTCAAACTTTCTTACATTTTCATAGCAAATAATATTCAAAATATAATTAGCTTTGAATCAGCATTCAAAAGAATCGTATTATACTGAATATCATGCAATTAAATATAAATCAACAAGAAAAATTTGCCTCAAGACACCTAGGTTACGGAGAAAAAGACAAAGACGCAATGTTAAAAGCCATTGGTTTTGATAACATTGACGCTTTAATTGAAAAAACTATTCCTGCTTCCATCCGCTTACAAAAGCTGATGGATTTGGACTTGGCGCAGGCAGAGCATGAGTTTTTGGCAAATTTGAAAAAAATTGCGGGTAAAAATAAATTATACAAAAATTATATTGGGATGGGCTACTATGGCACGCATGTTCCAAATGTAATTTTAAGAAATGTAATGGAGAATCCAGGTTGGTACACGGCATACACGCCCTATCAAGCAGAGATTGCTCAAGGTAGGTTAGAGGCTTTGTTAAATTTTCAAACTTTAGTAATTGATTTAACTGGGTTAGAAATTGCCAATGCCAGTTTATTGGACGAGGGTACGGCAGCAGCAGAGGCTATGGCCATGTTTAAGGCATTGGCTAAAAAGAACCAAGGAAACAAATTTTTTGTGGATCAAGAAATATTCCCTCAAACTAAAGATGTGCTTGAAACCAGAGCTGAACCAGTGGGCATAGAGTTGGTTTATGGCGATTTTAAAACCATAGAATTGGATGAAACTTTTTTTGGAGCCTTGGTTCAATATCCCAACGACAGAGGTAATGTAGAAAACTACGCTGCATTTTGTGAAAAAGCTGCAAGCCACAACATTTTGGTGGGCGCAGCAGCAGATTTGTTTTCTTTAACCTTATTGACACCTCCAGGTGAATGGGGTGCATCAGTAGTAGTAGGTACTACGCAGCGTTTTGGTGTACCAATGGGTTATGGTGGTCCTCATGCAGCATTTTTTGCTACCAAAGACGAGTTTAAAAGAAATATACCAGGAAGAATAATTGGTGTTAGCATTGATAAACATGGCAACAGAGCTTTAAGAATGGCTTTGCAAACCAGAGAGCAACACATTAGACGTCAAACCGCTACAAGTAATATCTGTACTGCCCAAGTATTGTTGGCGATTATGGCCAGTATGTATGCCGTTTATCATGGGCCAGATGGATTGGTTAGCATTGCCACCAGAATACATTCCCAAGCAGTTTTACTTGAAAAAGCTTTAGTTTCTATGGGTTATATTCAGTCCAATAAGGGATATTTTGATACCTTATATATTGAGTCTGTGGGTACAACGGAATCTATAAAAAAGGCAGCTCTGGTAGCGGAAATTAACTTGCGCTATTTTGAAAATGGAAATATTGGCATTTCAATAGATGAAACAACAACTCCAGAGGATTTGCAAAATATTGTCACTGTGTTTGCAACAGCAATCAATAAAAAAGGAATTAGTATTGATAGTTTTATAGAAGGAATTGAATCTAAAATTCCAGATACACATTTACGCCAAAGTAACTTTTTGTTGCATCCTGTTTTTAATAGCTATCATTCAGAGCATGAAATGTTGCGTTACATAAAAAGACTAGAGAGCAAAGATTTATCACTTTGTCACAGCATGATTGCTTTGGGTAGTTGCACCATGAAACTGAATGCAACAGCAGAAATGATTCCTGTTACTTGGCCTGAATTTAATGGCTTGCACCCCTTTGTGCCTTTGGACCAAGCCTTGGGATATTCTCAAATTTTGGATGAATTGGAAACGGATTTATCCGTAATCACAGGCTTTGATGGAACTAGTTTGCAGCCCAACGCTGGTGCCCAGGGTGAATATGCTGGTTTATTGGTTATTAGAGAATACCTAAAAAGTATTGGTCAAGGACACAGAGATATAGCACTTATTCCTTCATCTGCTCACGGTACTAATCCTGCATCTGCTGTTATGGCGGGAATGAAAGTGGTAGTAACCAAATGTGATGATATGGGAAATATTGATATTGAAGATTTGCGTAAACATGCTGAATTACACAAAGATAATTTGGCTTGTTTAATGGTTACCTATCCATCTACCCATGGTGTTTTTGAAACAGAGATTAAAGAAATTACTGCTTTAATTCATGAAAATGGAGGACAAGTGTATATGGACGGTGCCAATATGAATGCACAGGTAGGCTTAACTAATCCAGGAATGATTGGCGCTGATGTTTGCCATCTTAATTTGCATAAAACTTTCTGTATTCCCCACGGTGGTGGTGGACCAGGAATGGGACCTATTTGTGTTGCCAAACACCTTACGCCTTTCTTGCCAAATCATACCATGATTTCTACTTCTGGTATGAACGGCATTTCTGCGGTTTCTGCTGCTCCATATGGCAGTGCTAGTATTTTGTTGATTTCATACGCTTACATTAAATTGATGGGTGTTAATGGATTGACCAATGCTACAAAATATGCGATACTCAATGCCAACTATATCAAATCTAGGTTAGAAGGCGAGTATAAAATATTGTATTTGGGGAAAAATGGTACGGTAGCGCATGAAATGATATTGGACACCAGGGAGTTTAAAAATACCTGTGGTGTCGAAGCAGAAGACATTGCCAAAAGGTTGATGGATTATGGATACCATGCTCCAACGCTTTCTTTCCCAGTGGCAGGTACATTGATGATAGAGCCAACGGAAAGCGAAAGTAAAGAGGAGTTAGATCGTTTTTGTGATACCATGTTGAGTATTCGTCAAGAAATTAGGATGATAGAAGAGGGCAATTTATCTGATACCGATAACATGTTGCAAAATGCTCCGCATACAGCAATGGAAGTAACGGCAGATAATTGGTCGCACCCATACACTAGAGAGCAGGCTGCTTACCCACTTTCTTGGGTTAATGAGCGCAAATTTTGGCCAACAGTGGGTAGGGTAAATAGCACCCATGGTGACAGGAACCTTATTTGTGCTTGTTTGCCGATTGAGGCTTACACGACAAGTACTGCTAATTAGTGCTTTTGGTGTAGTTGGTTATCAGCTTGGTTAGGCTTATTAGGCTATTTTACTAGGTTTCCCTTTTCCGTCTCTTGCGAGCATAGCGAAGCAAACTCCCTTTGTCCTTTTTTCCTTAGGTAATTATAACAATCCTTGAATCTTGTTTGCTTTCTAATCTTTGAACTATATTAGTACAAAGAGCTGCTTTTGGTTCTATTCATTTTCATGCAAGAGGTATAATACTTCTTGGATGGTTCCTGTTTTTTTTACAAATAATTATCCTACTTTTGTATAAATTAAACTGTTATCCAATTTGAAAAACTTGCTTACAACATTAGTCATTGGGTTCATATTTTCCAGTCAAATAGTAGCTCAAACAAATGCATCCCAAGATAGTTTTTATAGGTTGGGGTATATTAATTACAAAGGCATTATTCAAAAACAAACCATACGCACACAAATACCGGTAGTGGTATTTGACACCAATTTTATTAAATACAAAGTTTTCTATTCTCATTGCAATGCAGCTTATCTTTTCTTTTACCCCAATAAAAAAAATAGCGATTCTGCCAGTTTGGATAGCATTAGTTTGGGCAGTGTAAAATCTATCCGTGAAAATCGGCTGGGGCAGCAAATAGCAGGAACAGCTTTAATAGGCTTGGGAGGGGCATATTTTGTAGTTTCTGCTTTTTTGCTTTATGCAATAATTCAGTATCAACCAAATTTTTTTATTACATACATTTTTTTAATGAGTTCAGGTTTTTCTTTAGAATCTACACTAGGAGGGGTTTATGTATTAAGGCATCCTCGATTGACAAATAAAAAATATGATATTGTGTCTTATCAAGTACCCATTAAGTTTCACGGTTCAAAGTTTAAAATAAGGTGGTACATTCATAAATATAATAAAGCTTTAAAAAAAAGATGGGAGAGGGAATGTATGAATAGGGAATGGTAGAATTATTTTTAATAAGGGCAATTTACTCTTTTATAAAAGCCGTGTGCATTAATTCTTGGTTGTTACTGATGTTCAAGAAGTAAAGCCCTTTAGGAAATTGACCAATATCAATGCTATAGGTGTTGTTATCCAATACAAAATCCATAACTTTTTCTCCTATACTGTTGTAAATATTGCCAGTACAATTTGTACAATCATTCACAATTTCAATATATGAATGCGCAGGATTGGGTTTAATGGTCATTAAAAATGGGCTTAGGTTTTTAACCGAGAGGGGATTGTTTGTTTTGTAAATAAAGACATATACAGTATCTATACTTGAGCATGAATTGCTATTGGTAATTTTAGCCCAAACAATTTTGTTTCCCGCACTTTCCATACTTTCTTCAATAACACGGGTGTTGGTGGTGCTACCATTTTCCCATAAGTTATTCCCTTGCCTTCCTAAACTAAAAAGGATACTTTCTCCTTTGTAAAGTAATGTGTCTTTTCCCAAATCAATAAATGGTGCAGCCAAAGTAACCAACAGACCTGTATCTGCAACCCTACAGTATCTGGTAGTAATGGCATATTCTATTTTATATTTTCCCAATGGAATATTGACATCAATATATTGCCACTTACCACCAAAAAAATTGGGTTTAAAAAGGGAATCTAACTGTAGACTAGATGCGTTTTGACAAATAGAAACACTGTCTTTAATGGCAAGCGAACCAATATTTTTCTGCTCAAAGTCAAAAGTGTCAGTATAGGTAGCTATTTTATCATAAGGACTGTTAATGGAAAAAACTATTTTGTATGGACCATCTTTGATAAGTTGAATGGTATCTCTTTTATTATTGGATTGAAAAAGCAAAGAATCTTTTAAAGTATAAACCTTCCAACTGTACGAGGGTGTTCCCAAAAAATCATTGTTAACAATGGCATCCACTAAAAGGGTATTGCATAAATATTGCTTGTAATGCCTTTGAGCAGAGGCTTGACGCTGTACCAAAACACTAAAACAACGTGATGCTCTGCTTGGTTTTGGGAAAGCCTGATCCCACACTTGAACTGAAAATTTATAAGGAGTTTTAGATGCTTTACCTTTGGTGTCATTCCAAACAAATAGCCCATTGCGTTCTCTCAAATTGGTATCTATCATGGTGAATGAAGCTTCTTTTATTCCATAATTCCATATTAGAAAAGTGGTGTCTGGTATTTGATCAGGTCTTGGAGACCCATGTGTAACGGTTTTATCTTCAGTTCTTAGAATAGAACTTATTGAGTCTCCTTCTGTTATTATTGTATCTATGTAGGTTTTAATAATTGGTGAATTGTTATCTCCACAATCAATTATATTAATATTAAAATCTATCCTTGATATTCCAATCAATCTAGGAATTCCAAAACTGTCCTTTCTCCATTCTTTAATAATAAAGGCAAGAACACTTATTTCATTATTCCCTTCAGGCGTTACTATCATTTGACCACATTCTTCATAAAAAGTAAAACCCCAAGGTGGATTTTCGTTAGGATTTGATGGGCAGGGCTGTGACAGTCCAAATGTGCAGTATGTGGTCATAGGGTGTTGTAAGGAAAATGGTGTATTATAATTTAATTTGTCATTCCTATTTAAGCCAAGAGGATAATCTTGTTTAATATTAAAAGAGTCAGAATTTGCGGTATCACTAAAACCTAGCGTTTGATTTACTATATTATATCTACATCCATAAAAAGGGGGCTCAAAACCTAATTTTGGGCTGGTATTTTGTTTGGGGTTAGCACTTTTGGCTAGGTTGCAAATATCCAACATGGCATAATTGAAATGCGCACCTGCAATGCCAGTTGTTATATCTATGCTACGGCTATAATTAATGTACGAAAAGTAAAACTGACATTTGCCAGAATCTTTCCAGGTGATAAAAGGACTTTTGGTCAAATCAATTTGGGTGGTGTAGGTCAATTTTTCTACTCCTTTATCACTCACTTGGGTATTGGCAGGTGAACAAGGATTAACACCAAGACTTAGTTTTTCAGCAGATTCTATTTTAGCTAGATTAGCAAAAACATTGTTAGTATGGCTGCTATCTGTGCTAACTGCTAGCGTTATTTTGTTCGGTAATGCAATGCCTTTGCAATCTCTATAAAGCACAACATTAATTTGGTATAAATCATCACTCACGGCTTCATAACTTATCATAGAACCTACCAAAGGTGAAGTTTGTGCAACACCCTGATTTGTAGAAAAAACAATTAAAATGTAAAAGAGTATTGTTTTAAAGTAAAGTTTGTTCATATAGCTTAATTTTTTTCTTTGTAATAAGTAAAAGACACTATTACATGGTAAAATGTTGTATCTTAAAAATGCTAAAACTAAATTTTCCTGATTATTTTTCAATTACAAATTTTGGTATGGGCAAAAATATTACCTTTGTCTTTTAATGAGCAATATCAAATATAAACGGGTGCTTTTAAAATTAAGTGGTGAAGCACTTTTGGGAAAAAAAGAGTTTGGCATTGACCCTGCAATTCTAGAACAGTACGCTAAAGAGATAAAATTGGTGAGTGAAATGGGTGTTGAGGTGGCCATTGTAATTGGTGGAGGCAATATTTTTAGAGGGGTGCAAGGAGTGCAAGGAGGTTTGGTTGACAGAGCACAAGGTGATTATATGGGCATGTTGGCAACCGTAATCAATGCGATGGCTTTGCAAGGCGCTTTAGAAAAACTAGATGTTTATACGCGACTGCTTACTGCCATTAAAATGGAGCAAATTGCTGAGCCTTTTATTAGAAGAAGAGCGGTGCGCCATTTAGAAAAGGGCAGGGTTGTTATTTTTGGTGCGGGTACAGGCAATCCCTATTTTACAACAGATTCTGCAGCCTCCTTAAGAGCCGTAGAAATTGAAGCGGATGTAATTTTAAAAGGTACAAGGGTAGATGGTGTATTTACTGCCGATCCCGAGAAAGATAGTACCGCAACCAAGTTTGATGAAATTTCTTTTTCTGAAGTGTATGAAAGAAACCTTAAAATCATGGATTTAACGGCCATAACGCTTTGTCAGGAAAACAACTTACCCATTATTGTTTTTGACATGAACAAAGATGGCAATTTTAAATCCCTGATAGAAGGAAATAAGGTGGGCACTTTGGTGAGCTAAAACAATGCCATTGCTTCAAGGCTATCCCCCAATAATTGCGTGAAAATGCCTTTTACAACAACCAATATCCCTAAAACAATAAAAATAATGTTGATGGCAAATTTAACTTTATAAAGCAAACCGTCTTTTAATTTTTTTGCTAGTTTCTTTGCCAAAAAGGCAAAAAGTACCTCCATTACAAATATCATCAAAAGGCAAGCTGCAAAGTAGGTCCAGAAATAAGTTTGGTTTACATTATTCGTCAGCAAAACGGTTTGTAAAGACAGCCAAGCAAAGAAATTTACTGGGTTGGTGCCATTCAATGCAGCCCCTTTTAAAATTAATTTGACAGCACTAAAACTGTTTGTACTGCTTTTAACATCTTTGTTGGAGGAAGTTTTAATTAAACCCATAACACCCAAACCAATGATAAATGTACCAGAAGCTATCAATATAATTTCCTTGTGTTGTTGAATAAATTCACTAGTAGCTTTTGTAAATAAATGGGCTAATAATATAAAGCCAACATCCGTTGCAATGACTCCAAATGCAATGGCTACGCCCGCTTTAAAGCCATGCGCCATGCCATCTTCTATTAGGGCAAAAAAGACAGTTCCCAACATTAAGGTAAGTATAATGCCGGTGCCAAAACCGCTAAAAAGAGCAATTAAAAAGTTTTCCATTTTAGTTTTTCAAATAAAGCCTATTTGTTCGGTATAAAACAAAGTGGGGTTCATAAAGTTTAGGAAGATTAGCTCTTTTGGTAGTTTTTTATGCGAAGGGCTTTGCCCAACGCAGAGATATTTCTCTCCTTCAGAGCTTTTGAGACTGATATAATTGAATTTTACCGTTATTTGCAACATTGTTTTGACTACCTTTATTTTTATCATCTTGTTGCTGGGCTTTGTTTATGCCTCCGTATTTTACAAATTTAAGGAAGCCAAACAAGCCGTAGTTTTCGATACACGAAATTTAACGGTTTTTCCATTGGTTGCCACTTTGGTAACCTCTCAATACGGATGGATTAATGGTGTTTTTGAGGTCTATTTTGATTATGGCGTTCCCGCTTGGCTTATATTGAGTTTACCCTATTTGTTACTAAATTTGGCGTGGATATTTTTATCCAAATATCTGAGAAACCAAGGGATTGAAATAAAAACTACGCACCATTTGCTTCGCCACCACTATGGCAAATGGGTTGCCATCATTGGGTCTTTGCTCTACGTCTTTGCTTTGATGCCCTTTATGTACATACATATGGGGGGACAGGTTTTAAGTTCGTTTTTGAACATTTCTTGGTTTTGGGCAGTCCTTATTTTTGCCATATTAAGTGCGCTGGCTTTTTTTAAGGAAGGCTTTAAGAATGTAGTGAAGCAAGATCAGTGGATGTTTTTTGCCATGTTTATTGGGCTTTTTATTATCCTAATTTCACTTTGGTTAAAAGAGCCGCACGTACAAAGTTTACAATCCTTTATTCCTAGGGTTCAATTTAATAGAACCATGGCAATAGAATGGTATTTATTAGCACTTATTGTATTTATTGACCCCGCAGTGCATCAACGTATTTGGTCGG
>Ga0115547_1002350_pt1 | contig 10514 bp, 9 predicted proteins | sample COGITO_mtgs_1004_3_FD_87185 | JGI IMG/M metagenome (GOLD analysis project Ga0115547, IMG submission 87185) | Pelagic marine microbial communities from North Sea - COGITO_mtgs_100420 | ecosystem: Environmental > Aquatic > Marine > Epipelagic | place: Germany:Helgoland, sampling site Kabeltonne...
ACCTTACAATATCGGGAGCAGGTTCATAACCGATAATAACTGCACTATAGACGAAAATAATCATACAAATCGCGATCGATTTATATGAGATTGCTAGGTCCGCAAGCACCCTCTGACCACCAGAAAAAAAGATATATAAACAGCTAAACCAAAAAATATTTTCATAAATATTACGATAACCTAACCCTTGCGCCCAAGAATCTACGAGGTTCGTATAGACCATAAAACCAAATATTAATGTAAAAAAGACTGTCACAATCGCGATTTTCGAAACCTCTACTGCTAGTTTTGTTTTAAATCCGAAATCATAAGACATTACATATATGCAGACAAAAAAAGGTAACAACTGAATTTTCAAAACTGACAAAAATACTGTCACTATACTTGCTCCAACAATGGAAAACTGCCGCCTTAGAACGAGAACAACAAGCAGTGCTATCAAGGCGTCTCGAGTTAGTAAAGTGTACACAATCAATAAAACTGGATTCATAAAAAGAAAGATGGCGACCCATGATCTTCCCAGATGGGATACGCAATACATTATTAGAACAAATACCAATCCAAAATGCAGCATGGTAGAGATCGATATCACCGCCTCAAAATACATTCTTGCAGGTAGATACCTGATTAATTCATCAGCGGATTCGGCTCGTACACTGCCAAAATACAATTCGTCTGGTGTAAAATATCCGCCAGTAATTTTTATGTAAACGGCAACCCAAAAGACTAACGTAACTGCCGCATACTGTAAGAGGCGATTGATCGTAATTTTACTTTTAATAATTTAAGTAATCCTATTTTCTTAAGCGCGATTAGAGTTCCACGAATGCTTAAGTCCGAATTAAGTCGGACTAATCTGGAGATTAACTCTACTCTTTCTGAGTCAAAATTTGTGTCTTTCTTGTGCTTAATTAGAAACCTTAATTCAGCTCGGTATCGGCGAAAAACGTTGAGACTTTGACTATAGTTTTTCCCATCATATATTCTGGTAGCAACGGACTTACTCCCGCACTTTATCGCTCCACCACTCTTTAAGTGCCTGATAAAAAAATCATGATCCTCTCGAAGCAGAAGACTAGTATCAAAGCCATTGATGGCTAGGAATTTTGACCTAAAAAGCAACATGGTTGGTGTTGACGTCGAAAACTTTCCATCTAGTACTTTAGTTATGGTAGCAGGAAGTCCAAGATGCTTACTCTGGCTAATCGACCGCCGTGAGTTTGAAAATTGAGTAGTCATATTTCCAATTACCAAGTCGTTTTGGGATGTTAGCATTTTAAGCTGGTAATTAAGTTTCCCTTGCATCCATATATCGTCAGCGTCGTGGAATGCAATTATTTCGTTCGCCGAGAGGTCGACCCCTTTGTTTCTCGAATACGATGGACCCATATTGAATAAGTTTTGATGAAACACAAAATTGACGTGCCGGCTTACGCAGTGGGCCTTAATAATCTCAACAACCGAAGCTAAATCATCTGACGAACAATCATCGATAAGAATAAGCTCAGACACCTCCTTTTCGGCCAAAACACTCTTACTAGCCGACAAGATTGTTGATGATCGGTTAAATATTGGAATAATTACACTTACACCCATGATTACTGCTTTTTCCTGATAAGGCTTCGAAGTCGTAAAATTTTCAAACTGGTTTTGTAATTTTTTAAAACACAAATTAGTGATTTAAGTTTGCGTTCAATTTTCTGAGCCGGACTTAACGCACAATTTAGTTCGTTGGATGAACCAATAGACAAATCAAGGATACTTGAATAAACAGGCCATGCCGATGGATAACTCTGATTAAAAAATCTATTGTAGTAATCGTCAGTTAGGCGCTCTTCAGACATGTAATGTGAAATAATTAGACTATCGTCGTACCACAGGTCATATCCTTTAAAAATAAACCAGGCACAAATTTCGTTGTCACCACCCGAAGTGAGCGAAGCTCCAGATCGGTCACTTATTAAGGAGTTCACCCCACTTGAATATATCGACATTAAAACATCGACCCTGAAGGCCATTCCTGCCCCCCATAGCCAATGATTTTTGGTTACAACTCCCGTTTTATCAGCTTGAATGCCGACGGCAAAGGACTTAGCCCTATTAAAGAACCATGCAGGAAACCTAGAGTCAGCAACGGGGTAACTAATTCCGCCTACAATTCCTACCGAGCTATTACATCTAAATATCGACAGTAATACCTCAAGATAATTGTCATTTAACCAATTGTCATCATCGCAAAAAATGCCATATGAGTAACGACTCACATTCACACCTCTTTCACGCGCAAAAGATAAGCCAGCTTTGCATTCTTTGACTGAAATTAGGTCACAGGGGTTACCAAGCTCTGAGTGCCAACAAGTGTTTGCAAACGCAACAGTGTCGTCTTGACAATTATTGTCCACCAGAATAACTTCGACAGGCAGGCGCTCCGCGACCTGCAGGGCTGCCAAGTACCTGAGAGTTGGCTTTATGCGAGAGGATGAGTTGAAGCAACACAATATAATTGAGAATCCTTCTGGTTTTTGCATACTAGCGCTCCCCTTTTGCATGCCAATTAATCGCGTCTGTTAATATATCTGTAATGTCATATCTAGGTAGCCAACCAATGTGTTCGTATGCCAAAGCTGAATCAGCGACAAGCATGCCTGGGTCCCCCACGCGGCGCTCTCCAACTACATACCTTGCAGGCAAACCTAACAGCTCTGATGCGAGCTTAACTAACTCTAAAATAGAGTAACCTCTACCGGTACCAAGATTTAGCTGAGAACACTGGGGACGATTTAGAATGTTTAGTAACGCTTTGACGTGAGCGGCAGCCAAATCCTGGACATGAATAAAATCTCTGATACACGTACCGTCCTCTGTTCCAAAGTCAACTCCATTTATCACAAGGGGTGGGTTTTTTGGATTGAAACTTTTGATTAAATTTGGAATTAGATGCGGACATGGCAAATGACATTCTCCAATTTCACCAGACCTATCGGCTCCTGCAGCATTGAAGTACCGTAATGAAATAGAATCCATACCGTAAGCGGAAAAGTAATCTTTCAAAATCTCTTCGAAAATTAATTTAGTTCTTCCATATGGATTAATCGGCGATTGTACGGTTTTTTCGTCAATCACGTCAAAATTAGGATTACCATAGGTAGCGCAACTACTAGAGAAAATTAAATTATCAACCCTCTCATGACGCATAGCCTCGAGAAGTGAAAGGCCGCCAGCAACATTATTTTTATAATATTTAGAAGGGTCAGATACGGACTCTCCAACATACGCAGAACCGGCAAAGTGCAACACTGCATCAATTTCATACTTCCTAAGGGTATGCCGGAGCAAATCAATATCGGCTATGCTGCCTTTGACAAAGGGCCCCCATTTGACAGCCCATTCATTACCGGTCGAAAAATCATCTAAACATATAGGGAGAATACCCTGATCTCTAAGAGCCATTGATACATGACTTCCTATATACCCCGCACCACCAGTAACTAACACGCTTCTCATTTGACACCTCGCAGAATATATCGCTTGAGGACCTCATACACCTGAGAGAGCTTTATCATTGGAACTTCATGTATATCAACGCCATCCCCCCAGCTAACTAATAAACCTTGATTAACTGGCAAAGTTGGATCATAGCCATGCATCCCCAAATAGGGGTCATCACGATGAAAAAAGTCTGGGAAAATGAGCGCCCCGGTATTTGCAACCCACAGTTCATCACCATAGCTAGGATTGGGCCATAATATATCCCAAGTATTTGCTAGCTCATTGGTCATCCATTTACCGTAGTGATGGAAAGACTCCTGCTCTTTTAAATGAGACACAAATTTCCTACCATCACTGGTTAAACCCCAGAAACGAGCCACGGTAGAGTCCAGAAAATACATAACATCACGATTCAAAGAAATATTTTGATCACGTGCGTGTTGCTGGACTAACTTTTCAATATCAACATGTTCAACTACATCGGCCATTCCATGATCACCCAGAATGGTAAAACAAATTTCATGATTTACAATTTTTTCAACCGATTCCTTGAAATCTTCTAGTAATTTGTCAACGTCCCGGAGACATTTATTCATAGCCACTCCGGACGGACCATACTTATGACCAGAACTATCAGGAAGATTCAGGTAAATCATTAGCAGCCGATCATTCGTCTTGCTCTCTGTGGCTTCCAACCACTTTAAGCCCCCCTCAAGTCGATCCATATCAGTTATGTAGGGGCTCTTCTGCCCCAGCGCCGTAAAAGATGCTGTAGAGAAAACCCCTCCAACCTGTCTAACTAGATCATAAATACTGGGGGTCCCAAAAACTTCAGGAGAAGTATGATCAAAGAAATCCTCCGTGTAGTTCAATTTGGGCAGGTAATTATAGGGAATGTAGTAAGGCTTCATCTGGATGCCCATAAAACTAGACAACTTTGTAAAGATCTTTTTTAATACTTCTTGACCCTTTTCTGAGATGACTGCAGGTAAGAAAGAGGATTTTAAGAAGGTTTCAAAAGCTGAAAATAGGTAGCATAACCAAGCCAGGCGTCTATAAGGGCTAATGTTTGACGATCCAACAGCCGTAATAAAACCTGACTTATCTCCCTGAAGTCCCGAAATAATTTCACTTCGCTCACAAAAGCCAAAGCTTTGTTTTACATTGTGAGAAAAGTAACCCTTTTGAGACATTTCCTTTAAGAAAGGCATCTCACCTCTCTCTAGATATTCTGACCGAAGGGCGTCACAAAGAATAAAGATGGTTGTTCTTTTCATAGCTGCATCCTGGCACACATAAGGGCCTCCGCCAAAGATATACTTTCATTAGATTCGTGAAATAGGCTCAAGAGCACCTTAGAGCGCTCCTCACTTCTTGGCTTACTATCAGAATAGGCCAAGCCATGGAAGTAATGGAACTGGCTCAAATTAACGCAATATTCATCAAAAGAATGGTCCTTTCTATAACGTATAATTCTATAGATTCTTTTAATGGAAATTAAGTGCTTCCGTTTATACCACTTCTCAAACTTACATGGATTCGAAATAGATACCTTGTTGAAATATTTAAACGACTGATCAAACTCACTGATGTAAAAAGAAATTACGCGATTGAAAAGTTTTCGAAGCTCATCCTTACCTAATATTGGCTCAGGTCGGAGCTTATAACTAGCGGCCCAATCGACTAATGGCAACCACTCTGAGGACGGATTATTTTCATTAAAAAGACGCGCCCGCTCCTCATAAGATGAATGGTAAGACTTTACGCGCAATAAATTAGCATCAACGCCCGCAAAAACTGCCTTACACAACTGATACCCCACATAAATCCCACTATCAACGTCATGATCGTCTCCGGCTAGCACAAGGGCCGATGAAATAAACGCATATAGTCTGGTGAAGAACAGTAAGGACAGGTCATACGAGCCAAGAGACCTGGAGCCTATCGTTGGAAAATAGCCTTTGCAGTCCCGTCCGTAAAGAAGAAAAGAACCATTAATTAGATCGAAATTTTTAATTGTCGTGTGGAGCCGTCTAAGCTCATTAACCTGCGCCTGAAGAATGTCCACCCACTGGACGCCTGTAGCATCTTTAATAAAATTCTCTAATCTTAAAATATCCGTCGTACTCAGTGGAGTATTCACCACGATCAAGAGATCAACGTCATTATAAAGTCGTAAATTGCCAGATGAGTCTTTTATGAACGCAGCTTCCTGCCTTCCCAAAGAACCAGTGACGTAAATTGATACTATGTTTTGGATCCCGTCATCGAAATAAACCATCAAAGACGCTTTCAAGGCTTCAAGCATCACTTTTTCCATTTATTAAAACATACCAAACAATTAGCAAGTTTATTGAACACCCGCTGAGCGCAAACCCCCATACGAAACTTTCCAAATCAAATACTTGGGCTAGAAACAACGCGACAATGACCAGCCGTAAAAAAAAATGCAACTGCTCGAAATAAAAAATTGCCTGATGTCGCCCCTCCCGATTAAAGCTTGCTAGAGACACTCCGGAAAGATAAACACCAAACCCCCAAATCGACATCGGAGCAACATACCAATCAATCCCACTCCACTTTTCACCTAGCAAGAGAGCGAGCAGATCTCCACCAAACATAAAAGCAAAAAGTAGTGGGATAATACCAACACAAAACAGCTTAACGGTGACCCCGATTAAATCTATAAGATCACCGGATTCATTACGGCTATAAACACTCAAAACATCAGTCGCAGCTTTACCAATGGATCCGGCAGGCATCATTACTAAGGCCCTGCTGATAGCATAATACCCCGCATAGGACGCACCACTTTGAGCGGTTATAGCTAATAAGGGCATTACTAAGCCGAGCCTAGACAAAACAAGCTGCCCGCTCTTCTTCCACCAAAATTCCTTTAGCCCTCGAAGATAAGATAAATTGGGCTTTAAAACTAAGTTCAGAGCTTCTACTAGATGGAACCTCTTGCTCCCAAGGAGAATTAATCTTATATTAATAAGAGAAATCGCGACTAAAAACCCAACTAATTGGGCTCCAATCAACATATCTATATCTTTAGATACATATGAACCAAATATTTTTAATATTGCAGTAACACAAAATAACGATAGTGCTGCAAGCACGCCCAAGTCAAAGTACGCTCTTACATTTGCACTTACGATTGAGAATTCATAACTTGCTGTAAGAATAGACCAGGCAAACACAATCGTAATAATCGTAATAATCTGATTCTTAAAAAAAAGATTTATTAAAAAAGCTAGTAAGCAGATTAACGAAGATCTCATTATTAATCCAAAAAATATCCCAGTCACAATATCTCTGTCTAAATGATCACGGACGCTATAGAGCTTGTAGTGCAGACTTAGACCAACTAGGGGAACTAAAAGAACAGCTAATGATTGTATATAACTAAATTCACCTAGTATCTGCGGCCCATAAATTCGGGCAATAATCGGTGATACAAGAATCGTAAGAGCCTGGATAGCAAATGAGCTAGACGCTAACTTAATAGCCTTGATTACTAGGGACACTGGTGATTCGAATTGGATATATAAGTTGGCAAGTCAAACTGCGGCTCCCACCCTAGCGCACGGATTTTGTCAGTTATAACAGGCGCTCCCATCCTATTACCTTTTCGGGGTGGTAGCCATTCAATCTGGGCGCCAAATAAACTCGCGACCTCAATAATAGAGTAACTATTTGGATGCCCTATCCCATAACCATCTCCGCGTCCCTGCTCTCCGACTAGGAGCAGGCCTTCAACTATGTCGAAGACATGTGTGAAATTTCGCCGCTGTGTTCCGGGCGCTACTATCTGAACAACACCAGTATTTTTTATGGACTCTCTAAAGATACCTATTACCGTTGCGTATTGCCCGGAACTTATTTCATTATCACCATATGCGTTATAGAAATAGCAAATAGCAAAGTCAAGCCCATACCAATCACCATAATTCATAATAAGATCGGTATTGGAGGCTTTTGTCCAACCATAGGGGCTCTGATTCCGACCCAAGCCCTCGTCGCCGAATTTTGTGCTACTTCCCGCATAAACTAATTTGGCTCCCGTGCGAGCACAAAACTCTAGAACATTTTTTGTGCCTAAAATATTAGATTCCCAAACCTTCTCAAAGTCTGAAAAGCTTTGCTCAACACGAGAATACTCTCCTAGATGGAAAACAATATTTGGAACGAAATCAATACAATCCTCAATATCTTTAGAGTGTCCATTGATATACGTGGCGCCTTCATGATGATTTGAGGCGGAGCCTGAAGAATAGTCATCCAACGAATACACTTCGTGACCATCAATATTTAGATATCGTTTAACGAGCTCGCTTCCTATAAAACCAGCACCGCCTACAACTAAAATAGTTTTCATCCCTAAGCTCCTTTAATTTTTGCGCCGCAAAAATCTAGTAATTGGTGTGTTTTACCTAACGCGTTTACTTGGTCTCGATATATATCATGATCTACCAACACAACAATTAATGCATCATCCGGGAAGCTGTATAACTCTTGGTGAAAAATTATGTTACTACCAAGGCTCACGGGCTTACTATCGAGATTAGGCTCGATAACAGATATTTCGAACAATTGACTTTGAGCAAGATTCTTAGTAATTTCTAACGCGGGACTTTGACGGACGTCGTCAATATTAGGCTTAAAGGTCAATCCAAAAATAAAAACCTTTGGAATCGACTTCGCACTAGATGCTAAATCTTGGCGTGTCTCCGCTATGATGGTATCTACGACCCATTGAGGTTTCCGATCATTAACATCTCTAGCTGCTCGAATCAGCCTTGCATCGTCTTCGGAATTAGCGATAATAAACCATGGATCAACGGCAATACAGTGCCCTCCCACACCGGGACCAGGCTGGAGAATATTGACTCTAGGATGACGATTAGCGAGTTCGATTAACTCCCAGACATTAACATTAATGTTGTCGCAGATAATTGACAGTTCGTTTGCAAAAGCAATGCTGACGTCTCGAGACGCATTCTCTGTTAATTTTGCCATCTCAGCTGTTCGAACGCTGGTAACTGAACAGGCTCCCTCTACAAATAATTTATAGAGTTCAATCGCCGCTTGGGAACAAGCCTCCGTTACACCACCAATAATCCGATCGTTCATTACGAGCTCTTTTACCACTTTCCCTGGTAGTACACGCTCAGGACAATAAGCAACTCTGACATCACAATCAACCCCGGGCGTTCCCGGAAAGCTTAGATCTGACCTCTCTTGAGATAACCACTCAACCATCTTCTCTGTCGCACCAACAGGCGATGTGGACTCCAGAACAACCAAATCCCCTTTTTTTAGGACCTTAGCGATCCCCCTTGCTGCAGATTCAATATATGATAAGTCTGGTGTTGGGGTTGAGCCCTGGCCGCCATTAAGCAAAAACGGGGTAGGCACCGCAATTATAAAGGCATCAGCTGGCTCTGGAGTAACCGTCGCCGTTAAAAACCCGCTCGCCACCGCATCTTTTACAAGCACGTCAAGATCTGGCTCGACTATATGAATCTTCCCCGCATTAATCGTGTCCACTGCATATTGATTAACATCCACTCCTATTACCCTCTTTTCTTTAGAAGCAAACATAGCAGCTGTTGGCAACCCAATATAGCCAAGACCGATCACCGAGATCGTGTTAATAGACATTATCTACTTCCCTTAAACTAAAAATTCTAAAATTCGAGCACAGCCTAAACCATCACCATAGGGGTTATGAGCCTTGCTCATATTTTGATATTCAACAGAATTGGTTAATAGCAGATTAACCCAACCAACTATTAGCTCAATATCTGTTCCAACAAGCCTAACAGTGCCTGCATCAACCGCCTCAGGACGCTCGGTTGTCTCCCGCATAACAAGCACAGGCTTACCTAACGACGGAGCCTCTTCTTGCACACCTCCAGAGTCAGTCAATATGATCGACGCTCTATCCATTAGGTAGCAAAATGGAAGGTATTGCTGGGGCTCGATCAAAAATACATTTTCTAAGCCCTTCAAGAGCCGATTCACTGGCTCCTGCACATTTGGATTGAGGTGAACCGGATATAAAACCTGAGCCTCCGGATGCTTAGTTGCGATCTGGCGCAGAGCCTCACAAATTCGTTCAAAACCGCCACCAAAACTTTCACGGCGATGACCAGTGACTAATATTAATTTTTTATTTGGATCAAGATAATTAAATGTGGAGGCTAGGGCACCAAAAAGAGACTTGTCTTGCTTTAACTTTTCTCTCACCCAAAATAGCGCATCAATCACCGTGTTACCCGTTACGGTAATATCATCTTCTGACACACCCTCATTTAGCAAATTCTGCTTGGAACCTGCCGTCGGCGCAAAATGATAATTAGTGATCACGCTTGTAAGCTTTCTGTTGGCTTCTTCAGGCCATGGTGAATATATATTGCCTGTTCTGAGCCCTGCCTCAACATGTCCGACTTTAATTTGCTGGTAATAGGCTGCCAAAGAAGCCGCAAATGTAGTTGTAGTATCCCCATGCACCAACACCACATCAGGCTTAAACTGTTCCAAAATCGGCTTTAAACCTAAAAGAATTGCCGTGGTTACATCATTTAGTGTTTGGCCTGGTATCATGATATTAAGATCGAAGTCAGGCTTTATTTCAAACAACTCCAGAACCTGGTCAAGCATCTCCCGGTGCTGGGCAGTGACACAGACCTTTGCGTCAAAATGACTATCAGCGTCAAGAGCATGAACCAAGGGCGCCATCTTGATCGCCTCTGGGCGCGTACCAAAGATTGTTAATATTTTTTTCATTACCTAGTAGAACCTTTTAATTTAGATGCCAAAAAATGAGCAATCTGACGCGGTCATATTTCCTTTTTATAGACTCTAGAAACTCGGGAAACCAATTTTTAAAACGCGATAATAGCCTTTATCGAATCCTACCTCACAATCCATCAGCCTCAGCGTCAACCTCAGACTTCAACGCCTCAATCTCCCGCTCCAAGGCACGATACTCACGCTGCTTGCGCACCAAAAAGCTC
>Ga0115547_1002351_pt1 | contig 10510 bp, 4 predicted proteins | sample COGITO_mtgs_1004_3_FD_87185 | JGI IMG/M metagenome (GOLD analysis project Ga0115547, IMG submission 87185) | Pelagic marine microbial communities from North Sea - COGITO_mtgs_100420 | ecosystem: Environmental > Aquatic > Marine > Epipelagic | place: Germany:Helgoland, sampling site Kabeltonne...
GAGTAGAGGATTCAATATTTTGCCCAAACGACAATGATGTTAGCAATAACAGTAGATATAGTAATAAATTTTTCATTAAGATTTTATTTAAATCATTTTTCTACATGCTAAATTTAATAAAAATTAATTCAAGGAGTGGAAGAGGAGTGAAGTCGAACTATTTTGGGGAGGATTTGAAGTTATTTGACCTTAAAATTGAATCTGGAAATTCTCATTCATTACTCAAAATAGCAAGAACTTCCTCAAACTTATTATCTAATGGAATCTTTAGTTCTGAGGTTTTTTCATAATGAAATGAGATCCAACGAGAATTTCCAGATTCAATTTTATTGTAATAATAACAGGCCTTTGATATATTGTCATATTTGATAAAAGGTAGAAGTTCTACTGGCGTATTTTGCCCTTCATGCAACATATATAGCTTGGCTGTGTCCATGGGTCTTATTGATTCTACATCAATCTCATTAAATGGAATACGATTACCAACCAACACTTTGACCTTATATTTAAAAATACCATCTTTGTATTCGCTAGTACCAGGAACGACTATTTGGCATGTACTAAATGATTCATTAATTATAGATCTTAATTCATTTAATTTTTCCTCTAAAATCGTTAGCCGTGATTCATTCTCGTCATTAGACGATACACCTCCATGTGCTTTCCAATCACTTCTGTACTGTCTCACACTATCCAGTATATTAAAAACAGACTTACTTGTTATGAAATTCAAAAAATTTGAATTTGGTTTACCTAACAACGAAAATGTAAGTTCTTTTTTTTCTTTGTTATTCAGTAATGTCCTAGTAGACTTTGCTAGACTTGCAAATTGATTATTCCAACCCCCAAAGTCTGATCTTTTGTACCATTCACTAAACTTTGGATCGTTGCTTAACCATGCTTTACATTCATTATTATAAAAATCTTTATTCTGGTTGAAACAACTTAAATAAATCATAGATAGAAACTCAGGTAGAGCCTCAAAAAAGTGAAGAAGATGGTCGTATTTTTCTTTACTATTTGTTTTAGAATAATATTTCCATAAAATCGATGATAAAGGAAATGGGATTCCTTCAAACCATCCTTCAATAGAGTTCAATTTTTCAAAAGGTTTTAGTAGTTCTAAGACCGAATTACGTTCTTTAGGTTTGCTCCAAAGACGCCCTCTCATTTCTTCAAACTTGTTTATGTAGGAGCTTACTTTATTATCAATCGAAATAGCTTTTATTTGATCAGTATAATTAGGGATAAATAATAGTGCATTTTTAAGATTAATTGTTTTTATACTTTGCATTGCAGTTCCTGATTTACAACTGTCAAGGCTTAATCGCCCTAAATTTGAATTAAAAAATTTCACGAGATATTCAGGAGAAGCTAAACCATTCTTTAGTTCAATTCTAAGACAATTTCTTACATTTGGCTTTAACTCACTTGGGTGAGTAACACAATTACTATTTCCAACTTTCGGGATGTAAATACAATTTGAGTTATGGTTGTCTAAGCCCCATTTTTCATCTCTAATTGATTTAACTCCGTTGTTACATAATATTTCATTAAACTGAGTTGGAATATATCCTGTAGTTTTTCCTTTTCTTAGCAGTTCTTCGTAGTTTGTAATGGCTTCAAATGAATTAAATTTTTCAAAGTCTTTAAAAATTCCAAGTCGTAATTTTTTTCCTTCAGTTTGCTTTTGGTAATTTTTAAAAATGATTTGGTTGAAATCTTCATTTTCAGATAGCTCAGCAACAAAAGTTTTACCACGGTATCCTTTCTCAGCAATTGTTAGATATGATGATATTTGAGAATACGGTAAATGACTACCATTTGGTAAATGAAATAGCGCTTTAATTCCAATATCATTATTTTTTAAGGTTTGTTTTATTCTTGAATCAAATCCTATTTTGGCTGAACAAAGCATCATTATAAGTTTACCCTGAGACAACCCATTACAGCACTTTACCAAAAGATCAACAGAGTAATCTCTGCTGCTTGTTCTTTCTTGGCTATTGATTCTTTTTACAAAAGGGGGGAATGATATAATTGACTGGTAGCTATTAAAATCAATTTCAGTAAGTAATCCATCTCCAGCAAATAATTTATGTTTTGCATTTGGATATAAGAATTGAATTAATTCAAGTTCTGATTTATTAATAATATAACCAGTTGCAATTTTATTTTTTCGAATAATATAGGATTCTCTATTAACACATGGATCAAGTATTTTATCACTTTGATTATTGAAAAGATCTATAAAATCAATAACAAAATTAGGGATAATAACTTCTTGTGAAAAAGCTTGATTCAATAAATTTTGGTTATTTATCAATCTGTCTAGAGATTCATTTCCAACCTCATCGTATAATCTTTCAAAAAAGTTAATGTTTGAAAATCTTGAGAAATCAATATTTCGATTCGCTCTTAATGAGTTAAGTTTCTCCCAAATTAAATCCCTTGAACTTTTCATATTTCTATATTTGAGTATTATCAGACATTCTTTTCATTGTGTCAAAAAAAGCTGTTTTAAATGCCTCGTCTTTAGCATATAGACGGTATAAGTCTAATTCTTGCTTACGCTGCTTAGCCATTACATCATCAAGAATTTTTTGAAATGCTAAATTTTTATTTTGTTCATCTGTATTTTCTGCAACCTTAGTCTGGAAATCTGGATGTGTTTGAATTGATTTAGTCAAGCTGATAAACTTCACCCTTTGGTCATCTGGTGTTGCTTCCCATCCTTGAAACCATTTTTCATTAAAGCTATTAATAATCAAATCTAAAGGGTCTAAATCTTCATCTTTTCCGTGAGCACCTCTAGGATTTGGGTTCTGTGGGTCTACAATACTTTCAGAGTCATCTAAACCAATCGTTTCATTTAAACGAACACGTTCTAAACCATAAGTAGATAAATCGATTGAACTTAGCAATTCGTCTAGAGCATCTATGTCTGGATTATTAATTGGCAACTTTGGAATTAAAAACTTTAAAAACCAATATAACTTTTCCCATTTCAAGACTTCAAAAGGAAGAATAGAAGCCATTTGACCATAAATTTTCACAAACTGTTTTGCCTTAATTTTAAAATCGGCTTTCTCGTCATCTTCTAATTCTAATTCATGAACAAAACGTTCTGCTGCCCTTTCAATAATTGGACTTAAGACTTGTGCATCTTCTTTATTAAAGAATTTCTCATTAAAATCTTCTACTTCGCTCCATTCATAAACGCCAACCTCATCTAAAACATCTTTTAGCTCGTGTAGGACATTAACGTCTGTTGCCTCACTTAAAGAAGTTGCTGTATAAAAAGGATCAAAAGAATCTTTGATAACGTCTGTTGAATTAAAGAAATCCAATACGAATACATCCTCTGTTTTCTTTCCTAATTTCGTTGCAGCTCTATTTAACCTCGACAAAGCTTGCACAGCCATTACTCCCTGAAGTTTTTTATCTACATACATAGCGCACAACTTAGGTTGATCAAAGCCTGTTAAGTATTTATTAGCAACCACTAATATTCTATATTCATCTTCATCAAACTTGTGTCTTGTATCTTTTTCTGCAAAGCCATTCATTTCCGACTCTGTGTACTCAATACCGTCAACTGTTTTAGTTCCAGAAAATGCAATTGCAATTTTAAAAGGATTACCTTTTTTATTCAAGCTATTTTGTAAAGCTTTGTAATAGCGTATTGCAGATTCAATACTTTGAGTTACCATCATTGCTTTTGCTTTTCCTTTCAGCTTTTTTTGATTAACTATTTTAGGAATAAAATGGTCAAGTACGATATCTGCTTTTGTATTTATGGTTTGTTGATGCTGTTCTACATATGCTCTTAATTTTTTCTGAGCTTTCGCTGAATCAAATAGCGGATTATCATCTGTAGATTTCTCTATTTCGTAATAACTCTTTAGCGTTGTATAATTTGCCAATACGTCTAAAATAAAACCTTCCTCAATGGCTTGCTTCATAGAATATAAATGAAAAGGTCTAAAACTACCATCATCAGTTCTAACGCCAAACTTTTCTAAAGTAATCGGCTTAGGGGTTGCTGTAAATGCTAAATAAGATGCATTACCTCGCATTTTACGTGATTGCATAGCAAGTACTATTTTATCTTGGGCATCAAAATCTTCGTCATCTTCATTTACCTGTTGACCCATTGCTCTGTTCATGTTATCATGTGCAGAACCACTTTGACTACTATGTGCCTCGTCAATAACAACTGCAAAACGCTTGTCGCTTAAATCCGCTATACCATCAATAATGAATGGAAATTTCTGAATGGTAGTAATGATTATTTTCTTGCCTTGCTCTAAACTTTCTCGTAATTCTTTTGAAGAATATGCAGGCGCAATGATGTTTTTAATTTCTGAAAAGTCAGCAATATTATCACGTATTTGTTTGTCTAATAACCGTCTGTCTGTTACAACGATAACAGAGTCAAATAAGGGTTTTTCTACATCTGTTACGCCTGGTACATTAATGTTTTCTGGATACGCTTCAATTAGTTGATAAGCTGCCCAAGTAATGGAATTAGATTTTCCTGACCCTGCTGAATGCTGAATTAAATAGGTTTGACCAACGCCTTTAGCACTTGCATCTGCTATTATTTTACGTACAACATCTAGTTGATGGTATCTTGGGAAAAATAAAGTTTTTGTGTGTAACGGGTCTTTCTTTTTACCATCTAGGCGAACAAAATGCTGTATTATATTAGCTAAGCTTTCTCTTGTAAATACCTCATCCCACAGGTAATTAGTTCTATGACCGGTAGTGCCGGTGGGCAGCTCTGGATTGCCCTTTCCATGCTTATTTCCTTTATTAAATGGCAAGAAAAAAGTGTTTTTACCATCTAATTTGGTAGTCATATAAGCCTCGTCTGTGTCTACAGTAAAATGAACTACACAACGTGCAAAGTTCAATAAAGGTTGGTTTGTGTCTCTTTTTGTTTTGTATTGATACTGACCATGAACCCTAGCGTTTTGACCTGTCCATTGGTTTTTTAATTCCATGGTAATAATCGGCAAACCATTAATAAACAAAACCATGTCTATTTCTTCTCGTGGATTGTCTAAGCTGTAGCGTACTTGTCTGGTTTCACTAAAACGGTTATTTTTAAAATTATCTTTAACTTTTTGGCTACTACTTGCCAATGGGTTTTGATAAAACAAGGTAAAATGTGCATCATCTACCTCTAAGCCTTTTTTGAGTAAATGCAACACACCATATTTTTTAACCATACGGTCATAACGGTTGAGTATTTTTAACTTCCAGTCACTTTGTTTTTGTAATTTTTCTAATTCTTCTTTTTGCGTACTTTCTAAAAATGTCCAAAAGAATTCTTCGTCTATAGCAAATTGAGCATTAAAATTTGCTGCTTGGCCTATACAATAGCCTTTCCCTGTTTGATAGATTGCTACATTTTCATTAACAGAATTAATAGATGTTCCATTATCTTTTAACTCCTCGAGACATGTACCGGTGAGTGTTTTTTCTATTGCAGCTTCTAGAGCTTGTTCGTTGGTTTTACTATGCATCAGCTATTTCGTTTTTATAATAATCTAAAGACCAAATGGTTTCACATATTTTTTCAACTGTATTTGCTCTTTCATGTATATCGTCTTTCATAAGTACCTCGTGAGCTTTGAAAGGTATGTTCTTTAGTTTTTCGGAATTGAAAAAATTAGGATTTTTTAGATAAAAATCTGGATGTAATGTTTGAGCGTAAGCGTTTTCTTTAATGTAATGGGTTAGTTTATCTGGATATTTATCACTGCTAAAGGATTGATTTGTTCCGTTAGGTAATAATATTAAACCACCAATAGAATTTCTTGTATGGCTAAAATCATTTTCTTGTTCAAATTCATCTTTGTGTTCGTAAAATTTATTTCCCCATAGATGCTCTATCTCAAATTTCTTTCCTGTTGGTTCGTAATAGGATACATAATTAGTTGGTTTTCCCATTTCTTGGTCTATGAAGCCGGTAATTCTACTTAATAAATGTTTCACAAATTTTCCATTCTGCTGATGCATAGAGAAATTAGAAATACCGTCGAATTTTTCATCTAAGGAATTAATTTCTTGTAACAAAAGATCCATCAGTTCATGCAGTTCAGCATTACGAATAGATTTTATAGTATTAAAAAAGGTGTATTTAATGGAAGATGCTCCAAATTTTCGGTAATTAATTGCTCGTCTAACCGTATACGTTTCTATAAAGTGCGCCACAGCATCAATTTTTTTATTGATAATACTATCAGTGTCTGTGTGTTTTACGGTAGCCAGTAGCATAGCATCTTGCAAGGAAGGTGCGATACCCCAACGTTTAATGTAAAATAGATGTGGACACTCTTGGTTTAAAACATTCATGTTGTCCCAAATTTTCATATACCACTTGGCTGTAAACACAAATTGATTTTTAAAGAAATTGTAAAAATCATCAGAAGTTTTTAATCCAAATAATGCCTCATGATTGTCTTTAAACCAACTATGAAATTGTGTTCCCACTAGCTCGTAATCTTCATTTTCTGCATTTGCTTTTGTAGCACGCATGCTTTTTGCATACTTACCTCTAAACCATGCTTGAAAAAAAGTTAAATCTGCATTAGATTCATAGCTATGTAGCTGTACCATAATTTCTTTCCAGAGTTCATTGATTTCACTGCGCTCTTCTTTATTAGATATACGAGATAGGACATAGCCTTTCAGCATTTCGGTAGAGGTTAAGTTCATTCCTCTGTCATTCATTGTTTCAAAAATAGTATAGGCATTTTCATCTGAATACGCAGTGATTTTTACAATAACTACATTTCCAATAAACCAATCAATAAAATAAGGCAACGCCTTTTCATCAATAGCTTCAGGGAAAACAGAATCAATATCTTGGTAACGCTCATTGATATTAATCTCGGTTTCGTCTTCACTGTTTGTGCTGTCATATTCACCATTGTCGTATAGCCCTTTTAAAACATTTTGCCGATCTTCATCGGTCATATTAAATGACTTCTCTCCATACTGCTCAGAAAAAATGAGGTTAGCGATTGATACTTTGGTTGCTAAATCTTTTTGAAGGTTATTGAGGTAAATTAAAAACAAAGTGATGGAGGTAATGCGCTGTTGACCATCAATAATAGAATCTTTGCCTTCTTGTGCCATACTGAATACAACAGGGCCTAAATAGTAGCTTTGATAATTAGCAACATCTGAGCGTTTGTCTGTTTCTTTATATGATTTTAAAAAAGTAGAAGTTAAGTCTTCCACAAGAGCTACCATATGTTTTTCTTGCCAGCGATACTCTCTTTGAAAGTAATCTATAAAGAACTTTTTGTCTTTTAAAAGTTCGCTTATCGTTTTATCTGAAGCCTCTATTTTGTTTTCTGTTTTACTCATATAATTATTTTTAACAAACCTTTACTTTACCAGTTACTACACTATTTATTAAACTGTTTTTGTACTCTTTTAACTTCTCAATTTCTTGCTGTTTTAAGCTAATGGCGGTTTCTATTTTTTTAGTCCCATCATCTAAGTAATCAACAATTTCTTTCTGTTCTGAAAATGGAGGAAGCAATATTGCTAAATTATTCAAAACTCTTCCGTTAACATGAGGGATACCCATTCCTATAGTGTTTTTTCTTAATTCAATTTCTAAAACCATTGAATGATACCAAGCAAAATCTTTATTAATATTGCTGAAAATGATATGAGCAACAGTTGATGAAATGACGCCTTTTCTACTTTTTAAAAATTCACCAGAATTAGAACCATCCCAAATTAATAAGATTTCATTTTCATCAATTATAAAAGCGTCTTTATCTTTCACCCATTGATTTCCCTCTCCACCTCGTAAATAATCCATACTCATGTATGGTGGTAAATTATCATCATCTATGGACACAATTTTATTAGGCAACTTTCCTTTATTAGATGTGGCTAAAAACTTAAACCTTTTAAGTTTCCAATGCACAGGAATCTCACCAATCCATTCCTCACCAGAGTCTTTTAGTTGCACGTTTTCATCTAAGCCACGCGTTACTGCTTTGTGTATGAGTATTAGTTTGCGTTCTTTCAATAATCTTATTTGTTGTTCTTTAATTGTAATTGCTTCGTCTATTTTTGTGGTTTTATTGTCTAAAAATTCTACAATCAATGTTTGTTCGGAAAAGTTCGGTAATGGTAATTTCATTGACCGTAAATCATCTCTTGAAACTTTTAGCCTCAGAGTATTATATTTCCCGTCCCCTCTATCTATAGCCATCAATCCTTTCCCAAGACTATATAAAACCCGTTGAATTGTTTTACATCTAAACAAATACTCATAAAACTTGGTCGTATTAGATTTATTGGAACCATGGTATGTATAATAAACTGGACTTACGCAACCAAAATAGTCTGACACACCAACTGCACCTACAATCATATTCATACTATTAAAGACTAAATCGCCTTTATGAGCTAACTTATATTTGGTAAAATCATCTTTAAACCGGTCTAAATTTGTAGTCTTTTCAGCATATAAAGTAACCCCTTTATCAATGGAAAGTGATAGTATCTCCTTAGTCCTTATTGGTGCGTTTTTTTCATTACGCTCTGTTAGAATATTTTTAAAAGATTCAATATCCCAATGCTCGGGGATTTCACCTAACCATTCTATTCCAGAATCTTTATAGCTTCTGTAACGTTGTACTTTTGTTTCCGTTTCTACCATTATGCTAGGTTTAAAATTTCTGCAATTAAACCATCACTTAAGGTTTCTAACTCCAAAATATCTTTGGCAACATCTTCTATGTTGCGTATAGGCTTGTGCTTGTAAAAGTACTTGTTGAAGCTAATTTCGTAACCAATTTTTGTAGCGTCTAAGTTAATCCAAGCCTCTGCAACATGTGGCTGTACTTCGCGTAAAAAGTAATCGTGTATGTTATCTTTTAGTGGTACGTTTTCGGTATCTCTTAGGTCGCTTTCAGTTTCGAAAACTGTATATTCACCTTTTTTAGCGGTAGCGTAATAGCCAAAGTTGGCCAAATCTTTTTCTTCACAATCTAGATGTGATAAAAGTTTACTTAGCTTATCGTCAGAAAGTTTTTCTACTTTTCTAATCACTTTATCTGCATCTGCACTGTACCAACTAACTGCGTTTAAAATAGCTTTTTTATCGCTTGCAGAAATAGTTAGTTTTTGTGCTTTTATTTCATCTTCTACATCTTTCTTAAAGTCATTAAAGTTCGTGTACAGTTTGTCTCCAAACACATTCTGTAGGGCTTTCGCTGCAGTTACCAGGCGAAAATGTTTTTGCCAAGTGTCTGCTTTAGTGAGTTTCGTTTTATTGGCAGCCGATAGGTTGAGTTCTTGCTTTTCGCACCAACCTATTAGTCCTGAAGCGAATTCTTTAATATTGGTATAAATATTTTCTCCGAAAGTTTCAAATGCATATTGCATTGGTTCTTTTAATGTTTTTTGATCATAACGTAATGTCTCAATGCGCTCTGAAGTAAATTGAGATTTTAAGCGTTTTGGTCTCTCAATGGTAGCTTTATAGTAACCAAAATCATTGTTTTCAAAAACCTGAGCTGATATTTCTTGTTCAACTTCGCGATCTGAGACGCTCATATTGGTGTAGGTTGCTACAATATCTCTAATGTTTTCTGGTGCAAGCTCGCAGTTTTTGTTTCCTAAGGCTTTACGCATTTTTCTGTAAAGTTTTACTGCATTAATAAGTTGTACTTTTCCTTTTCTATTAGCAGGTTTGTTGTTGCTTAAAATCCAGATATAAGTAGTGATTCCTGTATTGTAAAAAAGGTTATTTGGCAATTGTACTATCGCTTCTAACCAATCATTTTCTATAATATACCTTCGAATATTACTTGCACCACTTCCAGCGTCTCCAGTAAACAAACTACTTCCGTTATGTACTGAGGCAATACGAGTACCAGTTGGACTTTGCCTCAACGATTTCATTTTAGAAATCATTTCCATTAAAAATAAAAGCTGACCATCAGATGAACTTGGGACTGCATCTACATCTTCTAAAACATCAAAATAGTTAGCCAACTGAATTTTAAAACGAGAATCAATGACATCTTTGCCATCTTTAATATATTTCTGTTCGCTACTCCATGATTTTCCATAAGGAGGATTAGAGAGCATGAAATCGAAGGTTGTACCTGCAAACTCATCTGTTGAGAGGGTAGAACCTACTCTTATGTTTTCAGGATTGTTTCCCTTAATCATCATATCCGACTTACAAATGGCGTAAGTCTCATCATTTATTTCTTTTCCATAGAGATACACATCACCTTTGGCTTTAATTCCGCCTTCTTCGTCTTTTATAAAGTTTTGAGCTTCAGTAAGCATTCCACCAGAACCACATGCTGGATCGTAAATTGTCATTACAGGAGGTAAATGCTCTTTTATTGGGTCGAAGATAATGTGTGTCATTAAATCGATCACTTCACGCGGTGTAAAGTGCTCTCCAGCTTCTTCGTTATTTTCTTCGTTGAATTTCCTGATGAGTTCTTCA
>Ga0115547_1002357_pt1 | contig 10490 bp, 6 predicted proteins | sample COGITO_mtgs_1004_3_FD_87185 | JGI IMG/M metagenome (GOLD analysis project Ga0115547, IMG submission 87185) | Pelagic marine microbial communities from North Sea - COGITO_mtgs_100420 | ecosystem: Environmental > Aquatic > Marine > Epipelagic | place: Germany:Helgoland, sampling site Kabeltonne...
AATACCAAAATTGCTTCAGCAGGTATCACCGAAGTTGTTGGAAACAGTTGCCTCAAAATCTATGGTTCTGTTATTCGTGGAGTCAGTGATGCATGTGCCGTTAAAGACACTAAAGTCGGTGGTCAAAGATATCAACAACAACAAAATCAAGTATAAACATGTCATTTAATTTAGACGATGCCAATGTAGGCGGACAATTAAAATGTGGTACGGGCATTTTCCCTGCCATTGGTGAAGGTGTTACTAGAGTAAATGGATCGGCAGGTATCGAAGGTCCAGTTGTTGTTGGATCACCATTACATTTTCCATTCCCATTTGCAGGAACAAATATTGGTCCGTTGACCAACAGTGATTCGATTCCAGCATTTGCACCGGGAGCATTACCACTTGGATTGAGCAATCCATATTCATTGATGGTGTCTCCTAATGCAGGTGTATTGGGTAATCTTGATGTTAATTTTAGAATTCAGGCAGGCGGAACTGTTTCTGGAATATCTGTCTTTGATTATGCTGGAAATATTCTAGCAGCAAAAAAAGACTTTGATATTCCTCACCCAACTAAAAAAGATTGGCGACTGAGACATGTTGCACCTGAAGCACCAACAGCAGACGTATATATTAGAGGTAGAGTAACAAACAAAACCGAAATTTTCTTTCCAGAATATTGGAAAGGATTAGTTGATTGGACCACAATTACGGTCAATCTAACTCCGATTGGTGCTCATCAGAATGTTATCGTAAAGAGAATTGATGAGGCGAAAGTATATCTTCAAGCACATGGAGGTATGCCAATCAACTGTTTCTATCACATCTATGGTGAGAGACAGGACTGTGAAAGAAACATCGCAGAATATGAAGGTACGTCACCTGAGGATTATCCAGGAGACAATAGTGAATACTTACAATCAGGAAAAGTTTAAGGAGATTTAATCATGTCAGAACCAGCAAAGGAATTTGTACCCTCACCAAAATCAAAGGATTGCAGCCAAAAAGCAGGTGGTTGGGGTAGACCAGTAACAAATCCAGAATTTATTTGGTATGGAAATAAAGGTGAAGATGATTATCCAAAAGACGCATGTGTTCCATGGTATCATAGGAATGCACAGATTGATAACTTTCAAATAAATTTAACATTAACCGGCAACATTGGAAATTTTTCTACTAGTGTTACTGCACCAGTTTTTAATGGTAGTGCTACATCAGCAAAGACTATCGGTGGTGCATTTGATATTCCACATTTTAAAGATGAGAAGAAAAGAATTCGTCATGTCATTGCAGAGGGACCAGAGGCAGGAATTTATGTCCGTGGAACTTTGAAGGATTCTAATAAGATTGAACTTCCTGAATACTGGGATGGAATTGTTGATCCAGAAACCATCACTGTTACTCTAACTCAGATTGGATATTCACAAGATCTTATTGTTGAAGGAATTGAATGGGGCAAGACAGTTAAAATTAAATCTGGAACTGGAGCAAATATTCACTGCTATTATGAAATTTGGGCAGCACGTTACATTAATCCATTAGATCACGAAGAAAAACTCCACGTCGTGTATGAAGGAGACAGTCCTGAAGACTATCCAGGTAACAATGAATATTATTTGATCGGTGGATGGGACTATGACCGTCGTGAAACCAAGTGGAGGCGTCCAACAGATGAAATGGACTCTGTAAACCTTGACAAGGACTCCTGAGTGTCCTATAATACCTAGGTAAGCAAGACACCCCCATGCAAGACGACTACCTCACACGCTGCGTTGCGGACCCCGTGAAGCGTAAGTTCTACCTGTACTCTGAGCAAGGTGACGAAAAAGTTCTTGATTGTGAAACCGTGGACCAGTTCATGAGTGTGCTGGAACTATGTCGTGCTGTGCTTGATGAAGACACACTTGCGTATGCTTCTCCACTCTGACCAAAATCAACTTTTAATTCCAAAAAAGGGCGAAAAAAAATCCCTGTAAAAAATCGCCCTATTACTTTTTTATGCATAGATACGGTCCAGACTTTTATCAAGAAATCATTAGGTGTTACGATTATGAGACCAGAAACCCGACAGTCTATGGAAATGTTATTCGTAGCAAAATGGAATATTCCAAAAGCAGCAAGAAACGCAGGACTGACTGATAAAGAGATGAAAATCACTTTTAATGAATACTGCAATTTGAATCCAACAACCTATGTGTTACCTAGTCAAATCGAAACAAACGGAACACCTTTAGAACCTAAACCGATATATCCACCTAAAAACTAATTCGGGAGCGTGGCGGAATCGGTAGACGCACCAGACTTAAAATCTGTTAACCTTTTGGTTGTGGGGGTTCAAGTCCCCCCGCTCCCATCATAAATACCAGTGTGGTACGTTGTAGGTAGATGAAGTACCAACTTAGCACGGAATACGCTTGGTACGATACAAAAGAAGGAAGTAAAGTCATTTTGGTGTACTTTATCCAAAATGTCCCATTTACGTTTGATGAACTTCCTGAAATTGCAAGAAATTTGCCCGAAGTAGAACAAACTGCAAATGAAAATAAAAGATGGTCCTCTGAACAAATGTACAAATCATCGATGTACTTGATGTCGGAAGAGTGTCATCCTATGATGTATGATATTGAAGTTGACAAACCAGAACTCCTACCAGTGGACTAAAAATTATGGTAATTAATCTTTGGCACAACAATGCAATGAATCAATGGAGATGGACTCTATCCAATCCAAAAACCTTAGATCAACATTCTGGTACTCAGGAAAAATTAAGAGATGCTATGAATGATGTTGCAAACACCGTAGAGTATTTGATGGAAGAAAAAAATCTTGATTTGGACATTGAGATTTCAGAATGTTTAGAAAGTGGTGTCTAAAAGTTTTGTAAAATCGTGAAAAATATGCTATAATATGATAGTCCGTGTGAAGGAAGTGTCAAAAGGGTAGCCCTATATAGGGTTACCCTTTTTTCGTTTAATAAATAACCATAACGGAACTATAAGTACTAATAAGATGGGTCTCTCAAGATTAGATAATTTTCTGAAGTCCTCGCGTGGAACTATCATTTATGTTGATCCTAGTAGTCTGGATGCTACTGACAGCATTGAAAATAGAGGTAATTCGCTGACTCGCCCTTTCAAAACTATTCAGCGTGCTCTTATTGAATCTGCAAGATTTTCTTATCAGAGAGGATTGAATAATGATAGGTTTGGAAAAACTACGATTTTACTATATCCCGGTGAACACTTGGTGGACAATAGACCAGGATTTATACCAGATGGGTTAAATAATTTTAGATTAAGGAATGGTTCAACGTCTAATGATCTTCCTCCTTTTGATTTAACTTCTAACTTTGATTTATCCACTGATGATAATGAACTGTTTAAATTAAACAGTATTCATGGTGGCGTAATTCTTCCCCGTGGCACATCTCTGGTTGGTTTAGATCTTCGTAAAACCAAAATTAGACCCAAATACGTTCCAGACCCAGAAAACGATAATATTGAAAGAAGTGCTATTTTCCGTGTAACTGGTGCATGTTACTTGTGGCAGTTCAGTATTTTTGACGGATCTCCAACTGGAACAGTTTATAAAGATTATAATACTAGCACATTTGTTCCCAATTTCTCACACCATAAACTCACAGTATTTGAGTATGCTGATGGTGTAAATGGTGTTAATATTAATGATACATTCCAAAACTTTTCTACTTCTAGAACTGATCTGGATATGTACTATGAAAAGGTAGGTTTAGTTTATGGTCAGTCTTCTGGTCGTGCTATTGAACCAGATTATCCGTCAACTGGACTTGATATTCAACCTAAAATTGATGAGTTTCGTATCGTTGGTTCTACAGGAGAGGAAGTAGGAATTAGTAGTATTAAGGCAGGAGATGGTGTTACTGCAACATCTACAATCACTGTCACTACAACCACAGCAGCAAATGGTCTTGATGTAGATACTCCATTTAGAATTACAGGTATAACTGCTACAGGATATAGTGGTCAGTTTGTTGTATCTGAAAAAGTAAATAGCACCAATATTAAATATCAAGTACAAAATACTCCTAGTGTTGCTCTACCAACTGTTACCGGGTCTAAATTAACAATATCTTCTGATACTGTTACCTCTGCATCACCATATATCTTTAATATCTCTATGAGATCTGTGTTTGGTATGTGTGGTATGCTTGCTGACGGTGCAAAGGCAACTGGATTTAGATCTATGGTTGTTGCTCAATATACTGGTATTGGACTGCAAAAAGATGAGAATGCATTTGTAAAGTATAATGAAAACACTCCACCAACAGGACAGTATGATGACAAAACGGTTGCTGGTAATGAAGCAATTAGTACAGACTCAAAAGCAAGATATAAACCAGAATATAAAAACTTCCATGTCAAGGTAACTAATAACTCCTTTATTCAGGCAGTTTCTATCTTTGCTATTGGATTTTCTGAGCACTTCGTAACTGAAAATGGCGGTGATATTTCTCTGACCAACTCCAATTCCAACTTTGGTGCAAATGCTCTAACCTCTGTTGGATTTAGAACTGATGCATTCTCTCAGGATGATATTGGTTATATTACACACCTCCTTCCACCAAAAGAAGTTTCTCTTACAGAATCATCAATCGAATTTGATGCCATCGACGTATTAAAAACTGATTCTGCAGTTGGAGTTGGTTCAACTGGTAATCTTTATCTTCTCAGTAAAACTAATATAGATTTACCACCAGAAAATGTAATTGAAGGTTTTAGATTTGGTGCAAGGACAAATGATGAACTTAATGTTCTGATAACTCAATCAGGAGTTACTACTGAATATAGTGCCCGTATTGTCATGCCCGACAATAGTGCTGCTCCAACTAAGAGTTCTGAAAAATCTTTTACTGTTCAAAGAAGTATTGCTGGAATTAATAGTATTGGTTCTTTTAGTGATGGAGGAAACGCTAATGTAATTACTCTCACCGAAGCACATAGATTTATAAATGGTGAATCTGTTCGTGTTATTGGCAATACGGGTCAAATTCCTGATGGACTTGAGTCAAATACAATCTATTTTGCCATCACAACTGGTTCAGGTATTACTAAAAATACTAATCTTAAACTGGCAAAAACACTTAATGATGCAATCAATGATACATCACTTACTATTAACGAAAAGGGTGGTGTATTAAACGTTGTTAGTAGAGTTTCGGATAAAAATTCTGGAGACATCGGTCACCCAATTCAATTTGATGATACAAATTCTCAGTGGTACGTTAAAGTATCAACAGCATCCACAGAGAACTCGATTTATTCTACTATTGTTGGTCTTGGAACAACTTCTCTTGGAAATGCAACCTCTAGAACATTTATAAAGAGAAGATCTGACGCAAGATCTTCTATTGATAAAACATATCGTATGAGATATGTTATTCCGGCTAATGCCGGTGGTAAAGTTGGTAGACCACCAACAGAGGGATTCATCATTCAAGAATCAAATACTTCTATTGGTGCCACGGATGGAGAAATCCAAACCTATTTTGGTTCTGGTTCTATCAGCAATATCAACCAACAGAGAAACTTCAGATTCATTGCTGGTGCAAACTGGAGTGGATCTACTGCTAATATTGATACTGAACTTCCACATGATCTCAAAGTTGGTTCTAGTGTAGAGATTAATAATATTATTAGTACTGGAAATACCACTGGAGTTGGTAACTCTGGATTTAATGGTCAGTATATTGTTAGTGGAATTTCTAGCACCAAGCAGTTTAGTATTGGACTAAGCACTAATCCTGGTACTTTTAACACCAATATTTCCAATAGAACAACTTCTCTACCATTCTTTAGACGTAAGAGATACACTGATACTTACTATCTTTACAGATTATCTGAGGCACAAACATATGTCTCTGGAGAACAAGATGGTGTTTACTATCTGAGTGTTCTAAATGCATCAATCTCACCCACGGTCGCACCATTTACAGGTGAGAAGTTCTCTCAACCTGTAAAAGAACTTTTCCCCAAGGTCAGTAGAGATAATATTGTATCTGATCCAGATGCATCTGAGTGTTTTGCTTCCTCTAAGTTAATTGGTAAAGTTGATGTTAATGATAGAAAGAATAGTTTAACAAGACAGACTGTTGAAAAAATTCGTATCGATAATGCAACTGGCATTGGTATTACAGATATTTTCTCCCTTACAGGAACGGCACATACGATTCATACTGATTATGATCATGGACTTAACCGTCTTTCAAAAGTTCAGGTTAATAGTGTAGGTGCTGGATATAGTGATGGAACTTACTATAACGTAAGATTAGTTTCCATTGGTACTTCTGAAACAGGGCAACATGCTACTGCAAAAGTTGTTATTGCGTCTAACGCTATCAATAGTATCACTGTCATGGATGGTGGTTCTGCTTATGGTATTGGCAATACTCTCTCTGTTACTGGAATTACGACCACTGGATCGGGAACTCACACTGAGGGAGTTGTTGAGGTAACTAAGATTTACGATAACGTTGGTGATGTAATTAAAGTTATCGGTGTTGGTTCTGCTACCTACAAACCATATAATCAACTCTACAGAATTACGGATGTTGGTATTGGTATTACTGCAACCAAGACTGTTACAGTTGCAGCAGCAAGTTCTTTATCTAGTAGCGTGATATCCACCGAAACTCTTGGTGTTGGATCGACGCTCACTAGTGGAGCATATTTCTACCTTACAGGAGAATCTAAGTCTGTCAGTGCATTTGATTATACTATTGCTGGCATTGCGACGATTACTACGGTTGGATCACATGGTTTTGCTGTTGATAATAAAGCAACTATTACTGGTGCAGCACAAACTCAATATAATGGTTCATTTGTTGTTACTAAGGTCAATTCTATAAGTCAATTTGAGGCAAACTTAGGAGTCGGAACTTTAGCACCAACAGCATCAGGAACTATTTTTGCTCTGCCCGAGGGACTTACTGCTCATGATGGTAATGTTACTGTTGAGAATGAAAACCTTGCTGGTAGAATGATTCCAACTTATGCAGGAATTACGACAACAGTTTCCTCTGCTATTTCAAACGCATCTACGGATCAAGTTTTTGTCTCTAACATCGGAGATCTTGATATTCTGATTGGTGATTATCTTGCAATTGACGGTGAATTGATGAGAGTTAAGACAACGGTTACTGGTTCTAATCCTATCCGTGTTTTCCGTGGCGTACTTGGTTCAAAAGCAACTGCACACTCTTTAAATTCTATAATTAAGAGAGTTAGAATAGAACCAATTGAGTTTAGAAGACACTCTATCATTCGTGCTTCTGGTCATACATTTGAATATGTTGGATTTGGTCCGGGTAACTACTCAACCGCATTCCCAGATAAGCAGGATAGAGCAATCTCTGTTGATGAAGAACTTTTGGCACAATCTGCTAAGAGAGAGGGTGGAATTAACTTCTACACTGGAATGAATGACAAGGGTATTTCATACTCTGGTAACAAACGACTCAGTACAATTACTGGTAGAGAAGAAATCTTTGACACTCCTGTTCAGAGTTTTGAGGGAGAAGACGTTAGCAAAGTTCCTAATCTAAACGTTATTGAACCAGTTGAAGTTATTGCAAGTCGTTCTATTAGTGTCGATGGTGGACCAGATAATAAAGTTATTTCTAAATTTAATGGTCCTCTGATTGTAAATAACAAACTTACGATCAACTCACCTAAGGGTCTTGAAACTAATAATATCTTTATTCAAGGCGATGCAACAGTTTCTAGAAAGTATACTGTTGGTATCGCAACACCATCTTTGGCAGGTAACCCTGGTGATGTAGTCTATAATGCAAATCCGTCTTCTGGTGGATATGTTGGTTGGATTTATACTACAGAAAACGCATGGAGAAGATTTGGTAGTGTAAGAATTAATGAAGGTTCTGATGATGTTGTATTTGATACTATCGGAATCGGAACCACTGGACCTGGTGATTGTACTTTAAAAGTTGGTTCAGGAACATCTGTATTCTGTGTTGATGGAAATGGAGTTGGTATTGGTTCAACTGCAAATGGATTTAAACTTCGTGTTATTGGCGAATCTAGATTCAGTGGTTCTGTTGTTGCAACAGCATTCACTGGTGATGGTTCTGGACTTACAAATCTACAGAATGACTCACTGTTTAGCACTGCTGGTGTTGGAACAGGAATATTCCCGGTAAGTTTACTAAATGTTGGTATTGGTACAACTAGACCAGACCAAAATAGTGACTTAACTGTTGGTGCTGTAGGTGCTTCTGGCACCACGATGATCGTAAGATCAGAAGCAAGATTTTCTGGAATTATCACTGCCAATGATGTTACGATTACTGGATTTAGTACAGTAGCAGGTGCCTATGACATCAACAATACCTCCGGTAGAATTACTGCTGGTATTGTAACAACAACAGATCTTCTGGTTGGTGCTGCTGGTACTATTATTACTACGCAGGTTGGATTTGGTTCAGTTGGTATTGGTTCTACCAATCCTGTCACTGGTCTTGATATTAATGTTGCCGCAAGATTTAAGTCATACTCTGAGCAGGTAAGTGCTATTTCTGTATCATCTAATCAGGTGACACTTGACTTGTCAGCAGCACAAACGTTTACCGTAACTGCTGATGCTGATGTCACAGAGTTTATTGTAAACAATCCACCAGTGGGTTCGACTAACTTTACTATAAAAATTATGCAAGATTCTACAGGCAATCGCTCTGTTGGAATTGACACCTTTAAAGACTCACAAAATAATCCCATTCCAATATATTGGCCAGGTGGAGTTGTTCCGGTGGTCACTGTAGGTGCAGGAAAGTCTGATATCTATTCCTTTAAGACATTCGACGGTAGTAATCTTACATCTGGTCTGTACGGTGTCGTTGGAGGACAGAATTTCTCATGAGTCAAGGTTTATTCCCCAAAATAGTAACAGAGTTGGACCTCAATGGTCCAATTCTTTCATTCACTAATAATCCAGTCGGAGTTGCTACCACTAGTGGAGCATCGGTTACACTTTCAGGATTTGCTACTGCTACTTTCGCTGGCTCCGCCATTCCTGATAATGCAGGAACTATTTCTTACCAATGGTATGAATTAAATGTAGGTGCTTTAAGTGATAATACTGAGTTTATTGGAACTGGCACTACACAACTTACAATATCAAACTTAGTAACACCAACAGATAATAATAGAAAATTTTTCTTACAGGCAAATTATAATCCTGCACAAGGTCAGACTGGTAATGCTATCAACGAACCTTTACAGTCTGGTATAGGAACAATTACAGTTATTCCAAATGTGGAAATTGTTGCACAACCGCCCAATGTTCAGACAACTCGCAATACAGAGGTAACATTTGCTATCGATGCGAGTCTTACTGACAGTACCTATGGTGGAGTTACATATCAATGGATGGTTGATGGGGATATTGTAAGTGATGGGTCAGTTTCTAAAGTAATTTCATCCTCCACTACTGTTTCAACAGACGTTGATAGAACATTCACATCCGATGGAAATGTGCGACTGATTAACGCAACAAATGTGGTTTTAGTTGTTGCTGGTGCTGCTGGTGGTGGAGGAGGTTCTGACGCAAATGGGTCTGGTGGCGGAGGATTTGATGGGAGAGTAGGTAGATTGCCATATATTGATGGTGATAGAACTCTTTCATTCAGAATAGGAAGAAGAGGTAATGGTGGAGGAACGGGCAATCAAAATGCTGGTGGTTCTGGTGGTGCTAGCAGTTATGCAAAAGGTGGCGATGGCGGCGGAGCAGGTGGAAGTGGTTGGTCTGGTGGAGGAGGAGGTGGTGGTGGTGCCACTTCTGTCTATGATTCTGAAAAAGATGGATATACTATTGTCTCTGCTGGTGGCGGTGGTGGAGGAGGAGGATCTCTTAATAGACCTTCGCCCGGATCTGCACCAAATGCAAGAGGTGCAGGACTAGGATTTGGACGAGTTAGAACTGCAATGAGTAGTGGAAGTTCATCACCTGATCCAGGTAATAATGGTCAGACCCATAATGGGGATGGTGCCGGTGGTGGCGGTGGTGGTGGTGGTTCTCAACCAAGTAACTATCCTGGCGCGGGTGGCGGCGGTTCATCTGGTGGAGATAATAGTAGTGGTGGAACTCCTGGTAATGGTGGTGCTAGTGGATATGATGATAGGTATGCCACGTTTAATTTTGACGGGTATGGTAATCCTGGCGATGGATATGTGAATATAAAATATACGGGACTTTCAGAACAAGATACTTCTGTAACGAGAATAACAAATATTACTGGAAGTGGAGGACCAGAATTAAAACTTAAGTCAAATCAGGTTGGAATTCAAACAGTTCAATGTATCGTTTCAAGCGATGTTGCACTTGATCTACCATTTGATAATACAGATACAAATTCTCCTGTACTTAGCGATGTTGTGAACTTTATTACTGTTGACACACCAGAGCAATATAATATTAATATTGAAGGAATTGGAAGTTCTTCTGAAGCGTCAGTA
>Ga0115547_1002359_pt1 | contig 10473 bp, 9 predicted proteins | sample COGITO_mtgs_1004_3_FD_87185 | JGI IMG/M metagenome (GOLD analysis project Ga0115547, IMG submission 87185) | Pelagic marine microbial communities from North Sea - COGITO_mtgs_100420 | ecosystem: Environmental > Aquatic > Marine > Epipelagic | place: Germany:Helgoland, sampling site Kabeltonne...
CATTTTAGCTGAAGGAGGAATGGTTTTTGGAGAGGCTCCTATTTCTCACTTATTCAACTCCACACCAAATTACACCTTTAAAAATCCTTGGGTAAAAAGAGTCACTTTTGCTGGAAAAAATAGTTTTGAAACAATGGAGTATAATGAGTTTATATCCGATAAATTTGCGTCTCTTCATCTAAAACACGAATTTAAATCGTTTAACATAACTCCAAAATTTCATCCACAGATTTCATTAGTCTCAAGAGCTACAATTGGAAGTATTGATTATCCTGAATACCATTCAGGATTGAATTTTAAAAGCCTAGAAAAAGGTTACTTTGAGAGTGGTTTAGAATTTAACTCACTATTTAAAGGATTTGGCTTAAGTGCATATTATAGATATGGTGCATACAAAAACCCAACTTTTAGCGACAATTTAGCTGTTAAACTTACATTTAAATTAAGGTTAGGCTTTTAAGATTAGTTTAGCGAATACCTCAACTATTTTCTTAACTTTGCAGAAATTTTTTTTATGAATTTTTGGACAGGTGTTTCCAGGCTAATTTTAAAAAGTAGATATGCAATCTTAATTCTTATTGCAGCAGCTACTTATTTTTTAGCAATGCAAATGCAACATATGCGTTTTTCATACACCGAAGCAAATCTGCTGCCTGAAAACCATAAAATTAATGTTGAATACAAACAATTTCTTGAACTATTTGGTGAGGAAGGTAATTTAATTATTCTTGCCGTTCAAGATTCTACCATTTTTACTCCAGATAAATTTAATGCTTGGAATGATTTTTCAAAAAAAATAGACAGCTTCCCTGAAGTTGATTTTACCGTTGCTGTTGGTGATATTCAAAAGTTAATAAAAAATAGTTCTGAACAAAAATTTGATATAGAACCTTTATATGAAAATAAGCCAACTACCGTTGAGGAAGTTCTTAAAATAAAGGAAGAATTATTTGAAAATTTACCTTTTTTCGATAATTTCTTGTTTAATAAAGAGACCGGGACCATTCGTACTGTTGTTTATTTAAAAAAAGAAATTGTCAACACATCCGTTAGGCGAGATTTTGTTTTTAACGCCTTAAATCCATCTGTCAAATCTTTTGAAAAGAATAATAATATCGATGTTCGCGTATCGGGAATGCCTTACATAAGAACAATGAATGCCCAAAATATTATTGATGAAATTGGGATGTTCGTTGGGCTTGCTCTTGGTGTTACCGCACTTATATTTTTCTTCTTTTTCCGTTCATTCAGAGCTACGTTTATAACACTTATTGTAGTTAGTATAGGTGTTGTTTGGGCTTTTGGTTTTATTGGGCTGTTTAGGTATGAAATATCCGTATTAATGGCACTTATACCACCATTAATTATTGTGATTGGTGTACCTAACGCTATTTTCCTAATAAACAAATACCAACAAGAAGTTAAAAAACATGGGAATCAGGCGAAGTCTTTACAACGCGTAATTACCAAAATTGGAAATGCAACGTTGATGACAAATGTTACAACTGCATCTGGATTTGCAACTTTCATTTTTACAAAGAGTCAATTACTTCGAGAATTTGGTACCATCGCTTCTATAAACATCTTAGCTATTTTTGTGTTAGCTTTATTAATTATACCAATCTTGTATAGTTTTATGCCGCTTCCTAAAGAAAAGCATTTAAAACATTTAGAAAGAAAATGGATTGATGGAATTGTAAATTGGATGGAGTCTATAGTTAGAAATCATCGTTTTTCAGTTTACGCTTTAACCATTGTACTAATCATTGCAAGTATGATTGGTGTTTACATGATTAAAATTTCAGGAAGTTTAATTGAAGATATGCCAAAAGGCAAGGAGTTCTTTAAAGATATTGTCTTTTTTGAAAAAGAGTTTGGTGGTATAATGCCTTTAGAAATTGTAATTGACACGAAGCAGGAAAAAGGTGTAATGAAGCTTCCAACATTAAAAAGAATGAATGAGCTTGATGAAACAATTGATGAAATTCCTCAATTATCAAAGTCAATTTCTGTATTAAACTTAGTAAAATACTCAAAGCAAGCTTTTTATAGCGGAAAATCAAAGTATTACCAATTGCCGAATAACCAAGAAAAAAATTGGATTCTTTCTTACACTAAGAACTCTACAAATAACGCAGATTTACTTAATAATTTTGTTGATTCAACTGGTCGTTATGCTCGAATGACCACATTTATGAAAGATATTGGTACAGAGAGAATGGTTTTAATTGAGGATAGACTTAATCAAAAAATTAAAAAAGAATTTCCAGAAGATCAGTATAAAGTGACTATGACTGGTGGTGCACTCATATTTTTAAAAGGAACAACTTTCTTAATAAACAACTTGGTTATTTCACTATCATTAGCAATTATTTTAATTGCTGTATTTATGGCTTTTATGTTTAGATCATTAAGGATGATTTTAATATCATTAATTCCAAACGTATTTCCTTTATTAATAACAGCTGGGCTTATGGGTTATTTAGGAGTCCCTATCAAACCTTCAACAATATTAGTTTTTAGTATCGCTTTTGGTATTTCAGTAGATGATACCATTCATTTTCTAGCCAAATACCGTCAAGAATTAATTGCTAATAACTGGAGAATTAAAGAGTCTGTATATGGTGCTTTACGGGAAACCGGGGTAAGTATGTTTTATACTTCAATTGTGCTGTTTTTTGGTTTCTTGGTATTTACAGTATCTAGTTTTGGAGGCACAATTGCTTTAGGTGGTTTAGTTTCAATAACATTACTTTTTGCAATGGCTTCAAACTTAATTCTTTTACCATCTTTATTACTTTCATTAGAAAAAAGAATTGCCAACAAAGAGGTCTTAAAAAAACCAAGCTTAGATATCCTTACGGCAGAAGATGAAAATGGGGAAAATTAGCCTTCCTAATTTAACTTTCAACTCACAATCTTTTCCACTTTCATTACTTCTTGTATCTTTGCTATTCATAAATTTTTAGAGATGATGAAAAGCAGTGTTGAGGAACTTTTGAGTTCAAATAATTTTTTACAAGAAATTGAGATTAAAGGTTGGGTTAGAACATTTAGAGCAAACAGATTTATTGCATTAAATGATGGTTCAACAATAAAGAATATTCAATGTGTTGTAGATTTTGAAAAAACTGATGAGGCCTTATTAAAAAGAATAACAACTGGTGCGGCAATCGCTATAAAAGGGACTTTAACAGAAAGCCAAGGTAGAGGTCAAACTGTTGAAATTCAGGTTTCACATATAGAGATTTTAGGAGACTCTAATCCTGACGAATATCCAATTCAACCAAAAAAACACAGTCTTGAATTTCTACGAGAAAACGCGCATTTAAGAGTTAGAACAAATACTTTTAGCGCTGTAATGCGAGTAAGATCAGCTTTATCTTTTGCCGTTCATAAATATTTTACCGAAAATGGGTTTTATAATTTTCATGCACCAATAGTTACAGGTTCTGATGCCGAAGGTGCTGGTGAAATGTTTAATGTTACAACACTTGACATTGCAAACCCACCGAAAGATGAAAATGGAGCTATTGATACTTCAAAAGATTTCTTTGGTAAAACAACTCATTTAACAGTTTCTGGTCAATTAGAAGCTGAAACTTATGCAATGGCACTTGGAAAGGTGTATACTTTTGGCCCAACTTTTAGAGCTGAAAATTCAAACACAACAAGACATTTATCTGAATTTTGGATGATTGAACCTGAGATGGCATTTTACAATTTAGACGATAATATGGATTTAGCAGAAGATTTTATTAAATCGGTTATCTCTTACGTACTAGAAACTTGTAAAGATGATTTAGACTTTTTAGATAATAGGTTAACGCAAGAAGAAAAGAGTAAGCCTGCTAATCAAAGAAGTGAAATGGCACTCTTAGAAAAACTTAAATTTGTAGTAGACAATAACTTTAAACGGGTTACTTATACTGAAGCTATTGATATTTTAAGAAACTGTAAGCCTAATAAAAAGAAGCAATTTCAATTTCCTATCAACGAGTGGGGAACTGATTTACAAAGTGAACATGAACGTTTTTTAGTTGAAAAACACTTCAAATGTCCTGTAATATTATTTGATTACCCTGCCAATATTAAAGCATTTTACATGCGTCTAAATGAAGATGGTAAAACCGTGCGAGCAATGGATATTTTATTTCCAGGAATTGGAGAAATTGTTGGAGGTAGTCAGCGTGAAGAACGATTAGAAGTACTTCAACAAAAAATGGCTGAACTTGATATAGATGAAAAAGAATTATGGTGGTATTTAGATTTAAGAAAATTCGGAACAGCGGTTCATAGTGGATTTGGACTTGGTTTTGAAAGACTTGTGCAATTTACAACTGGAATGGGGAATATAAGAGACGTAATCCCTTACCCAAGAACACCACAAAATGCAGAATTTTAAATAATCCTAATTAAAACTTATTGATATCATAATATGATTTTTTGTATTTTTATAAAAGCAACAACAAAAATAAATGCTTAAACAAAGTTTACAGTATAGGTTATTACAAAAATTATCTCCTCAGCAAATTCAGCTGATGAAGTTAATTCAATTACCAACTCAAGCATTTGAACAAAAGCTTAAACAAGAGTTAGAAGAAAATCCTGCCTTAGAAAGTGGAAAGGAATCTGTAAACGATGATCTTGACAATACCAATTCTGAATACGAGGATGGAAATGACAATACGAATACAGATGATATTAATATCGATGATTATTTGAGTGATGATGAAATTCCGAATTATAAAACGCAAGCTAACAACTATTCTGCTGATGATGAGGATAAACAAATACCATATGCCTCAGGAACTTCATTTACACAGTTTCTAAAAACCCAATTACACACATTTAGACTTACAGAAGAACAAGAAATAATATCAGAATTTTTAGTTGGTAGTATTGATGATAGCGGCTATTTAAGACGTGATTTAATTGATGTATTAGATGATTTAGCTTTTACTCAAAATATTTTCACAACTATCGATGATTTAGAGAAAATGTTAAATCTAGTTCAACAACTCGATCCTGCAGGTGTCGGTGCAAGAAGTTTAAAAGAGTGTCTGTTAATACAATTAAAAAGAAAAAGTGAAAAACCAAGTAGAGAATTAGCTATTAATATTTTAGAAAATGCTTTTGACTTTTTTGTAAAGAAACATTACAAAAAATTACTTCAAAAATTTCATATCAATAAAGATCAATTAAAAGAGGCTATTAAACAAATAGAAAAATTAAATCCGAAGCCAGGAGGAGCTTATGTTGGCAACAATAAAATTGCCGAACAAATTGTTCCAGATTTTACTATTAGAATAGTTGAGGGTGAATTAGAGTTAACTCTTAATTCAAGAAATGCTCCTGAATTACATGTTTCAAGAGATTATAATGATATGCTTAAAGGCTATAAAGACGCTAAGGAAAAATCTGAATCTCAAAAAGATGCTGTGATGTTCATAAAGCAAAAATTAGATGCCGCAAAGTGGTTTATTGACGCTATTAAACAACGACAGCAAACATTGCTTTTAAATATGAATGCAATAATGCATCATCAAATAGAGTATTTTTTAACTGGAGATGAAATAAAGTTAAAACCCATGATTTTAAAAGATATCGCTGATGAAATTCATATGGATGTTTCCACAGTTTCTAGAGTAGCAAACAGTAAATATGTATCCACTCCTTATGGAACAAAATTGATTAAAGAGTTTTTCTCGGAATCAATGAAAAATGACCAAGGCGAGGATGTTTCAACAAGAGAAATTAAAAATATTTTAGGCAGTGTTGTTAAAGAAGAAAGCAAAAAGAAACATCTTACAGATGAAAAGTTAGCACTTCTGTTCAAGGAAAAAGGATATCCTATTGCTAGAAGAACTGTTGCAAAATATCGAGAGCAATTAGATATTCCAGTTGCACGTTTAAGAAAAGAAATATAATTTTTTTTGTTAATGAAGTTTTCCAAATTTATATCCTATTTTTTTCACCCTATTAATTTTCCCATAATTGGGACTTTAATTTATTTCTTATTTGTTCCTAAGTTTATTTTCAAACCTCAAGAACATACAATATTACTTTTTATTTTAACCTCAACATATGTTTTACCAGTTGTCTTATTGTTCTTTTTCAAACGGTTAAAGTTTATTACTAATTTCCACATGCCAACAATAGAAGAACGGAAATTTCCAATTCTTTTTTTTACGTTTTTAACTTTAATAATAGCAAATTGGCTTTTTATAACGACTATTGTTGATTTACTTGGAGTCTTATTTCTTGGTTATGCAGCTGGGTTTGCGATGGCGTATGGTTTCCTTTTTCTAAAAATAAAATTGAGTTTACATACTGCCGCAATAGGAGGAATCATTGGCTTTCTAATATATTTTAGCTTGAGTTATGAAATAAATTTAATTCTATTACTAATAGTTTTTTTTATTATAAGTGGACTTATAGCAACATCTAGAATTCATTTAAAGGCACACAGTCAATTAGAAGTTTTTCTCGGGTTTACAATTGGTATTCTTACTCAAATTTTAGTTTTTGCAATATATCACATAATGTAAAAATTCAAACCAATTTTAAATTCTCTGGCTTTAAATTTTATAGTATCTAATATTAAATCTTTAAATATTGGTTTTAACCCGTAATATACATAGAGATTCCAAGTGCCATAACCTGCTGAAATAATAGCACCATATTGAAATTTATCTAATGAATTTACATTAGATACTTCTATTGAAAGATCGTTGTCTTGAAATTTTGATTTAGAGTTAATTAAGTAGGATAGTTTTACTCCGGCATAAACTCTCCAAAACTTATATTTAGTTGCTGTAGAGCCTCTAAAACGTATTTCAATAGGTAATTCTATTTTGTGTTGCTTTAGCCAATTAGTTTTATATGAGTCTATTAATTCCAAAGAAATATCATAATCAGTATCATTAAATCTTAAATTTTGAATATAAGCCGTATAACCATAACCGAATCCAATTCCTAAACCGAAATTTCTTTCTTTATTAAATGGAATATCTTTAATAAATCCAGTTGAAAAACTACCTGAAAAGCCATTGTGCTTAAATTCAATTGGGGTGCTCAAAAAACTATCAAAAGACAGTGTTAAGTATATTTGATCTTCTAAATACTTTGAGTCAATCTCAGATTGTGCATATCCTAAAAGTGAAATGAACGATATACTTAAAATCAAAATTAATTTTCTCATATACAAATATACTTTAAAACAAGAAAAAAGGCAATCAAATAATATTGATTGCCTTTCTTTAGCTTTTTGAAATATAACTTTTAGTAATTAGTCTTTAAGTTACTACCCTTTGTAGTTGAAAAACTAATTTTTAAAGCATTAATATCTCTTAATTGTTCTTTAATATCTAAAATCGTTCCTACACTTGCAAGCTTATCGGCTTTAATTGAAGTTGTCATAAATTTAACCTCTTCCTCTTTACGAATTGCTCTTTCGGAAAATATAAAGCTAGGAACATCATTTACATCAATAATTTTATCGTTGACTTGAATTTTATCACCACCAATTCTTTCATCTTTAGATTTTCCTACATAAATAGTACTTACTAAACTTTTATGTTCTAATTTTTTCACTTCACTAGCTGTTGGTAAAGCCGGTTTTTTAATCAATAAATCCGTCTCTCTCATTGTAGTAGATACCATAAAAAAGAATAATAACATAAATACAATATCGGGTAATGATGCCGTAGAAATTGCAGGTAACCCTTTTTTCTTCTTTTTAAACTTACTCATATCCGATACTATTTAATTGGTTCTGGTTCTGAAATAATTTGAGGATAGCTATTCTTCAGTAAGTCTATTCTATCCTTTAATTTATCTCCTCCATTATCTTTATAATCTTTCAATAATTCATTATATGAAATATTGTATTTTTCTAAAGACATTCTATTTCTTAATTCATTATAAGCAGCTTCAATTTCATTCTGAATTGATACATACATTCCATATGTTGTACCTCTATCACTCTGCAATTGAATAATGGCTTTAGATGGATGATCTGATGATGCTGGATCTTTACTCCCCTGACAATAGTCACAAGCTTCACCTTGTGGCATATCTGTACTTGGAGCACTAAATCCACCTCCATTATCAATAAAATCCATTGCAATCTGTCTAATATCTCCTACTTGAACGTAGTTTGTTCCCTCTACCAAAATTTGGTTGTTACGGTTAACAACTATATCTAAGACATTTTTCTGCTTTATAGTAACTTTTGGAGGTTCATCTGTTTTCTCAGGTAATTTACGAGAGATCCCTGCATCAACATCCATAGTGGTTGTTACTAAGAAGAATATTAAAAGCAAGAACGCAATGTCTGCCATTGAACCAGCATTTATTTCTGAATTTTCTCTTCTTGCCATAATTATTTTATTTTACAAGTCCTTTAGCAAAGTCAACTACAAAAAATGTAATCCCTATAGCGCCTAAAATAGCACTAAAATTAATTCCTGTGCTCACCCATTTAGATACACTTCCGGCTTCACCATCTGGTAAAATTTTACCTAAAGCATCTGTTACAGCTCCATCAGAAGCCAATACATAAGAAACCACTAAAAATACTGCTAATACAGCCAAACCTAATAAGGTTCTTTTTAATACCTGTGGATGCTTAACTAAATTTATCATTGAAAATATTACGGCAACTAAAGTTGTTAAAATTAACACCCATTTAGCAAAACTAATGAAAGGCGACACAATACTTGCTTGTACAGCAGCATCGTTTTCAATAGATTCATCTCCTGCCATCATAATTCTGACAAAGAAATAAAATCCTATCAAGCCAATTAGACCAGCTAATAGTGTTAATCCTTTTGATAATTTCTTACTCATAATCGTTCTTATTTTTTGTGTCTAACCAAAAGGTCAACAAGTGAAATTGATGCGTCTTCCATATTATTTACAATACTATCTACTTTAGAGATAATGTAATTATAAAAAATTTGAAGAATAATTGCAACAACTAAACCAAATACTGTTGTTAATAATGCTACTTTAATACCACCCGCAACAACTGTTGGAGAAATATCACCCGCTGCTTGAATAGAGTCAAAAGCTCCAATCATACCAATTACAGTTCCCATGAAACCAAGCATTGGTGCTAATGCAATAAATAAAGATAACCAAGAGATATTTTTCTCTAATAATCCCATTTGAACTCCACCATAACCAACAACTGCTTTTTCAGCTGCGTCTACACCCTCGTCCATTCTGTCAAGACCTTGATAAAATATGGATGCAACAGGCCCTTTTGTATTTCTACAAACCTCTTTTGCTGCTTCTACTCCACCAGAAGATAAAGCGTCATCAACTTTACTTACTAATTTCTTAGTATTAGTTGTAGCCATGTTAAGATAAATAATTCTTTCAATAGCAATTGCCAAACCTAAAATTAAGGCCACTAATACAATACCCATAAAGAATGGTCCACCTTCAATAAAACGTTGTTTTAATTCTTGGTGAAATGTTTTGTCCGCATCGGCAACTTGTTCTGTACTAGCTGCATCTTGTGCCATAGCTTGAGGTGCTGCTCCAAATAACAATAATCCTGTAATCGCAAGGATAGTAAATACTCTTTTCATTTTGTAAATAGTTAATTTATTAATTTTTTCGAGTTAAATATAATATTTTATTTCAAGCAAAAGATAAAATAGAGAATCATTTTAAGTTTAATTATTAATCTTACTTCTCTACCTATTATATTATGAACTTTTGCGAATGGCAAGTAACAAAAAAATGTTGAATTTTGAAAGTTTTACAACTACTTTAAATATTTTTTTTAGATTTTACTAATATTTTAAAAAATTCATAAAAATAAACCGAGTAAAAGCTGTTTTTTTGAAAAACTATATTAGAAATTGGATTTTTAATTAGAAATAGATAAATCTTTTACTTCCATTTCCCCTCTTAAAGGCGTTTCAAAAATTATTTTAAATTCATTTTTAGCAATATTTTGCCCCAATAAGTACATTAGTTTCGCAATAGCGGATTCAGTAGTTATATCATTTCCACTAATTACACCTATTCTCTCTAACTCTACACTTGTTTCATATTGCCCCATAAGAACACTTCCACCCGCGCATTGCGTTACATTCACAATATGTAACCCATCTTCAATAGCTTTTTTCATCAATTCTATAAACCATTTTTCTGATGGTGCATTCCCCGAACCGTAAGTTTCCAGAACTAACCCCTTTAAATCTTTTATAGCGAAAACACTTTCAATTACATTTTTTGTAATTCCTGGAAATAATTTCAAAATTGAAATATTATTATCAAATTTCTTTCTAGTTATTAACTCATCTCCATCAGAATTTTCAATTAACAATCTATTGTTAAACTTTAAGTGTACTCCACTTTCTGCTAATGGCGGAAAATTTGGTGATGAAAAAGCTTGAAAATGCTCTGCATTAATTTTGGTTGTTCTATTAGCTCTATACAGCTTATATTCAA
>Ga0115547_1002363_pt1 | contig 10454 bp, 8 predicted proteins | sample COGITO_mtgs_1004_3_FD_87185 | JGI IMG/M metagenome (GOLD analysis project Ga0115547, IMG submission 87185) | Pelagic marine microbial communities from North Sea - COGITO_mtgs_100420 | ecosystem: Environmental > Aquatic > Marine > Epipelagic | place: Germany:Helgoland, sampling site Kabeltonne...
CTACTACTTGTGTGGGTTGTGTATGAGATCTACTACTTGTGTGGGTTGTGTATGAGATCTACTACTTGTGTGGGTTGTGTATGAGATCTACTACTTGTGTGGGTTGTGTTGGTATGTTTTTTTTTTAAATAAAAGAATATTTGATTGTACTGTACAAAATATGCACCCAATTCATATGCTTTTTGTGGTAAACTAATTTGTAATATTACTTTAAAATATCAACTTATATTTGACTCCATACGTCGCAACTTAGGAGTGTCTATTAGTGATCGTAATATTTACATCTACATCACACTGCTTAAGAGGTATGTGTCATGATCTAAACATTCGAAGTCTTCTTCCACAAATTATTGTCAATTCGTCTCATCATACTCTTCAATTGCTTCCCTGGGGCTAACTCAACATACGACCCGCTATTAGTATTACCCATTAGCGTCTCCCACTTAACAGTACCTGTCAATTGATTCAATAACAAATCTTTGGTTTTTGAGAAATCGTATTCTTGTGCAGTGAAATTAGACCAAACACGTCCAGGTGCATCTACGTTGACATCAATCTCATCAATAGCAAGTCCCAATTTATCAGCCGCACCTTGCATGTATGGTGAGTGGAAGGCTCCACTCACACTCAGTCGAATCGCCCTCATTGCACCAGCATTCTTCGCAAGAACTTCTGCTCGCTCGATGTTTGGTTGTAATCCACTCAAAACACGTCCTTTAGAGAACATTAGATTAGCCACAGTTACTTGTGCCTTCGAGCATACTTGATCGATCGAGGCATCGTCTAAACCAATCACAGAAAGCATGGCCTGGGGTTCGGGGGTAGATTTCGCAGCGATCATCATTTCGTTACCTCGTTTCTGAATTAAACGTAAACCATCACGCCAATCCATCACCCCAGCAATGACTAAGGCAGTGTATTCTCCCAACGAGTAACCAGCCGCCTTCCCAAATTGCCTATGTTGATTTTTACTCACAAAATCAAGATACGAAGCCAAGGAGGTTAAGTAGACGGCTACTTGACAAACCTCCGTGCTGTCTAACTTTTCCTTTGGACCGTTCTGGATTACCTTCAAGATATCGTATCCTAAAATATCACAAGCCTCCTCAAACATACGCTCAATACTATCGTTCTTTGTACCCAAATAACAACTCATCATCCCAACAGTCTGTGCCCCCTGTCCTGGACATAAAATCATATCATCCGCCCCACTGCTTAGTAGGGGAATCGTTACTCCACTACGACTGACGACATGTGGTTGTGGTGGTTGTGGTGGTGGTTGTGTTGGTTGTGTTGGTGGTGGCGTAATCTTATCAACGGATTTAGAATACAGGGATGGATCCGACTTTAATTCCGATGCCGTAACATCTCCGTTGTTCTTTACATCCGGATCCGCTCCTTGGGTAATTAAATAATCATAAAGTTCTTGGTGTCCCAAGAATCCTGCCTTGTGGAGAACCCCCCAACCTTCATTGTCTTGGTGTTTTAGATCAGCACCGCGTTGGAGCAAACATACTACGGTATCGAATTGGTTGTATGTTGCGGCATGAAGTAAGCCAGTGATACCCAACCCATTCGAGTGATTGACCTCAAACTCACCGTTATCCAACATAGACTCAATTTCATGTACCTTACCATTGCGAATCGCTTCAAAAAAATTAATCAACGACATGTTTATTTTATATACATAAAAGCGAGACAAAAATAGTAAATACATTTCGTACATAAATGTATAATGGAATCAAAGAAGTGGTTGATAGATTACAAGAAACCATCAGCAACAAAGTATTTGTTTTGCTTCCACTACGCTGGGGGGGTTGCAAGCATGTATCGGAAATTCCTGGCAAACAATCCGGAAGTTGATATTGTGGCAATACAATTACCAGGAAGAGAACGTAGAATGAAAGAAACTCCGTATCTATCTATTAAGGAACTCATTGATGTTCTGTATCCCATACTACGTGATCGGATATTGACCGATCGTAGACCATACGGTATATTAGGCCACAGTATGGGGTGTTTCGTCAGTTATTCGATCCTGCAATCACTACAAAACAATAGAATACGAATGCCAAGCAATTGTTTCTTAAGCTCTTTCCCTCCACCAACTTGTGACAATCTACGAACCTTGTGGAGAACAAACGATGGATTGACCGACAAAGAGTTCCAAGAAGAGTTATCAAAATGGGGTGTTGCCTCGATCGTATTCCGTGAACCCTATTGGTCACAATTCAAAACCTTACTACGTGCTGATTTCTCCTTATTCGACAAAAACGAAGAATTAATCTCTGCGAACCGCTTAGGGTCTGGGATCGAAAAGGTTGTCTTAATCTACGCAGCGAAAGATCAAATGGTTCGTAGGGGTATCGTAGAGACTTGGTACGATTGTTTTGATGCTGATGTTGAGATAGACATTGTGGGTATTGACGGTAAGCATCTGTTTATGGAAAATCCCCAACACTTACGAGAATGGGAATCCATCGTGTCCAATAATTTATAATAAAATAAAATAAAAATCTATATGTTTGGGTGTTGGGTGTGTGTTGGGTGTGTGTTGTGTGTTGTGTTGGGTGTGTGTTGGGTGTTGTGTGTGTTGTGTGTGTTGTGTACGTTGTGTGTGTTGGGTGTTGTGGGTGTTGTGTGTGTTGTGTTGGGTTGTGTTCTTTTTTTGTTTCTATTAAACGTATCGTAGAGCTAAACATCCGATTTCTTGATTTGTTGCAATCTAAGTCGACCAATCCCACCTTGGTGGACCCCCCACAACCGATAGGTTATGGGATTACTATCTTCGGATAGCTCGGGAACATCCGATGCTGGGAGAATGTAGCGCTGTGGTTTAGGCTCCAAGGAAATTTCAACCTTGATTTTATCATCCAATCGCTCGATGTAACTCACCGATACTATGATTGGATCATCCTTGTATCTGTAGATTAAGTCCAATAGATTAGACTTGTTATGAAATCTCTTTATCAAAAGACTCATTTCGTTCACCAACCCCACGTCTACCGTAACCCCAACTACCAACCCCTTCAAACAATACTGTACGTATAGATCCGTGATCCGTCGAATTGGAGATGTAGCATGAAGGTAATTCGTACATCCAAGCCCGTCATGCCACCCCCCTGAGCCTAAAATATACTCGGCAGCCAAATCCTTTCCCTGGACACGGTAAATCGTTTCCATGGCCAATCCACCGATATACTTATTGTACTCGAGCATACAAAACTCGATCTGTTTATGTGAATCAGCTGTTCCAGAGATGGCGGTGAGCTGCTTACGTAGCCAATAAGATTTCGAATCCTTGGCTATCTCGAACTCCTCGTAAGAATACTTACGTCGGGAACGTGCGACACAATACCTTAAGGATGTGGATATCTTTTCGTACTTATCGTCATACACAATATCAACACATATTGTCTTTCTGGCTTCACCAGGTACTAAGGACATAACATTGTGGGATAATTTTGATGGAAAGATCGGGTACTCCTTCTCTGGAGTGTATATTGTGGATACTTTCTGAAGTGCATCTAGGAATAATTCAGATCCATAACTTACTATCGACGTAACGTCTGTTATAAAGACAGATAGGACGTACGTAGAGTCGATACGTTTTATATAAATACCATCATCCATATCTTCCGTAGTTGTATTATCAATCGTTACACATTCATCTATTAAACCGCCACAGTCTATCGTACCGTCGTATGCTTTCACCAAACGTAAGACCGATTTCGGTACCTTGCGTGGTAGGACACCGTAGTGATAACCAAAAGCTTTTCTCTCCGAATCAATACAATGCACAGGTCCGAAGACGGTCACCAAACTTCCAATAACAATATCATCAAATGACTTAATACATTGAATGCTAACCCATTGAGAAATCTTGGACGTATTTGACGTTTTTACGTAGTACGTTTTACCTCGATCATCATTATGTATGGGTATGAACTTCGATCCATACGAATACCTGGTCTTTTTATTTAATTCCAAAGAACCTACGATAATCATTATTCTATAAATATTAGTATCGTCATTAAGTTTCTATAATTCATTTTTTTTATATCCCCTCGAAGTATTAAAAAAAATGAAAATTCTTACTAATTACTACCCTAATTGTATGATAATTAATTCCCCCTTAATTTCTTTTCAAAAACAAAATGGAGCCATCGACCTCACTAAGTTACGAAGAATATATATCCAATGTCCTGACCAATTTTGAAGAAGATCAAAATACTGCGATCCGTGTTCACGAAGAGGATCAAGAATCACTCATTTGTAGTTTGAAGCAAACACATCGTCACGAGATTTGGACCGAGTTGAATGACTTTCTGGAAAACTACCGAGATGAGGAGAACATCGAGAAAGATGCAATTTTTGTAAACATTGAGACTGGGGAAAAGAAGTTCGTAGAGCTCACTCTTCGTGATACGAATGATGAGCTGATCGTTGGAGATTTGATCAACATTTGTGAATCAATGGATGATCGTAAACGTGGGTCATATCTTACGAAACTAGCTGATGGAGAAGTTTTATCGTGGGTTGGGATTGTCCGCGGATCTTGTAATGGGGTTGTTTCTATTAAACTACTTGGGGGGTCTTCACCTGAATTTGATGACACGATACATTATGTATACAAGATTAACAATCTAACAACATCCTTCCGACAGTGGCAGACGATGCATCATTATGATGGGCTCAACATCTTGGACGCGAAACCCCAAGATTACGAAGAATGGAAACCTAAGAAAGATTATCATATATACAACAAGAATGGGTACGATCGGTGCAACAAATCACAGAAGAAATGTTATGATATTGTTGGAACTCATTTTAAGCTAACCAAACCAACGATTCATATGATCTTCGGACCTCCGGGTACTGGAAAGACCACAACATGTATCGGAGTAGTACTAAATATTTTAGAAGGAGAATCAAAGTCCAAGATTCTATACACCACCACTTGTAATAGTACGATTGAAAAGTTGATGATTGATATCTACGATCAGCCTATGTTTCACAAGCATGTGCCTATTGTTATTGGTCACTCTTCTCGTGTTGGGGAGAAGGTACAACAATACACTCTTTCATCGTATGTAGATCGAGTCTCTAGGGTCATGAAGAATATTAGTAAGATAATAATTAAGGGTAAGATTTTAAGTAAGCACCGAGATGTTGTTACTGAGTTGGTTGATTTTACTCTTAAGGAAATCGAGGGATTCCCGATTAAATTAACCACGAAGAAGGATAGTCGGATAGCGAAAGATTACTTGGTGGCCGGGGGCGAGATTGCCGAGCAGATGGTTGGACAAGATTTAAAACAAATTTTGACCTACCTTCACGATCGTCTACGAGATGAAGATCGAGTGCAATTTACTAATTTTCATCGTATCCTATCCCTACGTACAAAAAAAATGCAAACAATTCAATCCAAGTTAAGAAAAAACGATGCAAAAATACCATTGGAGGCTATTGTGAATGTAGCTATTATTCGAATGGAGGATATTAAGAATGTGTGGTGGAACAGAATGGATCGTAAGGTAACGGAAGACCAGATTAAACATCATAGCCGTCTTTTCCTTTGTACAACAAGTGTAGCCGGATCCCCGGTACTTAGGAATCTTAAGATTGAGCGAGTCTTCATCGAAGAAGCGGCACAAACCATTCTCGTGGACAGTCTTATTCCCATCACCAAGCACACGAAGCATTTGGTCTTGGCCGGAGATCCGAAGCAGCTACAAGGAATGGTCGTTTCTTATGAGTCTGAGAAATCTGGATACAACATGAGTCTTATGCACTATTTTGAGAGGAAGAGGGTCAAGAACCGTGTACATCAGAAACTGTTACTCCGTACTCAATATCGTATGCATCCAGATATTTCGATATTCCCGAACAATCACTTTTATGATGGAGAGTTGATCGATGCTCCATCGGTTGTTGGTATGCCAACCTTAGTTGATGTTGGTCTACCAACATACCGGGTCATCAATCTGGTCAACACCACGGAGACGATTCATCCCAAGGTGATGTCATATTGTAACCGAGAGGAGGTTCTTTGGATTCACAAGCTACTTCGTGTGATCCAGGATCATCATCCAGATTTTGATTTCAGCAGAATCACAATCATCACCCCTTACTCTGGTCAAGTGATGTTGTTTCGAGAAATTTTGAAAGAGTTTATAACTAAGATCACGATTAGTAGTATTGATGGGATTCAGGGTAAGGAAAATGATGTGATCATAGCCTCTTTGGTACGTGTGGGAGAATCGATTGGGTTTAATAACGATCGTCATCGTATTAATGTTATGTTGACCCGTGCTAAGATGTGTATGTATATCGTTGGGAATATGTCGACCTTCCGAATGGATCCTATGTGGTCTCGACTCATTAAAAATGCCAAGGATCGTCGTGTGTACGATACACAAAAGATGAAGGCAATGTAACCAATCTTTTCAGTTACTTTTCTTGTTTTGTTTTTTTGTTAAATATTGAATAAAAAAAGTATTGATACTTAGCGATAGGTTGGTACATACTCCCATTCCAAAACTACCATCATCTTTTTCCAAATTTTTTCTTGTACTTGCAACTTCTCTCTACTCTTCAGTAATGGAAAACAGGTTACGATATCTTCTCGGTCGATTAGTTGACATAATTTATGTAACACAAAACCGTATGATAAAAAATTCCTACGTTCCTTTGGTTTGACCTGATAAAAAGGTTTTTGGATGAAATGAAACATTTCTTTTAATTTCTTTTCTGTATCAAAATCGATGACCATAATTGGCTCGTTTTTAAGACGTTTGATGATAATCGGAATTTGGTCATAAAATTTATTTAGCTTTAATTTCTTCAATATTGTCCTCATAACCTCGTAATCTAATTCATCCATATTATTGATCTTCACCTTACGTAGATATAATAAAATCTGATTAAATACATCATCCGGTACCATGACACCACGGGCTTGAAGACGATTTAACCAATCACTGAAATGATCAATCTTCTCATACGAAACGAATTGAGTCTCACTGTCAAAATTAGTTTGATCGTTTTCTCTCTGAAAATCTGATTGTGGAAAGGCATTCGTTACTATCCCACAAGTGAAACAAATGTACTGATCATCACGGAGTACCCAATCCATCGCCTCATTACACAAACTGCATATCTTATTTTGAGAATACTTTTCTTTGGTATTCATATTATCATAATTTTGATCTAAGCATAGCTTTCGTTTAAACTCATTGTGTAAATCCTGATCACCTCTCTCCGTAACGCTGTTCATAGAATTTATCTCTGAATATTGTTTTAGAATATTCTTCGTCTTCAAGATATAGGACTTCCGCCCACCATTATAATTAGCAATCTGTTTCCTAAGATCCTTAACCTCTCTTTCTAACCGAAATCTTTCCTCAATCCCACTTGGACCCAACTCCGGATCAGTAAGCTTATTCAAATCATTTATCCGTTGCACTAAATCTTCACATCTACTCTTCAATTCTGGAATTTTTGTTTCGTTCTTAATATGCTTTCGAAGCATTGAGTTATGGGTATCATCCAAGCGGTCGTGGTGTTTCATCGTATTAATCAAATGCTTTGATTTTGGTAAGTTAAAATCATTGCATTAAACGATATCGTTTTGAAATAGAAATTTCTATGAATATAAATGAATGATACAACGTTATAAATGCTAAATGAATTACGTCGTATGATGTTTTATGACCTAATCGCCGCTCTACTCTTACTATTAAATACTATTAACTCAAGTATTTATATGAAATTGTTATAGTAAAAGTATCAATTATGTTACGAAATTGCTTTCATAACCCTTGATTTTGTTGTTTTATAAAAAACAAAGATGATATTACTTACTATTAAATCGTTAACTGTTGTTAGCCTTTATGTCCGTGGATAATTTATTTGAAACTTTTTTGTCCCATTTTAAATGTTCACGAATGTAGTAGTAGCATAATTTAGAACTATTCAATTCTTTTTTTTTACTGCTACTACTAAAGAATGAACGATCGTAAGCTACACTCATATTTAATATCTGGAACGATTGGGTATTCGTTGTGGAAAAAAAATAAGCAAATTCTTTTGATTCTTCACGATAACCACAGTACTGAATCATATTGTACTAAAAAATCTATTTGGATAGCAGAATTAATGAAATCATTGGATGCTAAGGAATGGAATATATATGTAGAGGAACCTGATAAGGAGGTTTTGAAAAATTTAAAAAGTTTGTGGTCTTCTAAACATGTTGCTGATGTCCGAGCACTTGATAAAGATAATATCTTTCAATCTGATATACGATATGACGATGCAATGCAAAGCATTACTAAGGATACGATCAATAAATATGTAGAATTAGCACCCCTTTCTTATAAAAACGAACTGTTTAATATTCGTCAATTCCTTTACAACGAACAATACAAGAATACTTCTACCTTACATTCAACAAATGATTTAATATTCCCAGAATGCATCTCAAACTGGAGAAGTATCTTCCCCCTACTATCCCACAGTAGTCGTTTGGCATGTTTCAAAGATTTTATATTTGAAGGGCATTTACTACACAGTATCATTAGTTCGAAGAAACATACAATCATTTATGCAGGATCATGGCACTGTCGTGCGATTCAAGACAGAATACCCACCATCGATGGTTGGGTATTAGTCGCTAAAAGTCAACTACCATTAGGTCACGTATTAGAAAAAAATTGTATTGAGATTATTTTTTAATTCTTTTTTTGTATTATTTATATTATTGTGATTGGGATGGATAGCCGCTTAAAACATCATAAATATCATGTATCACTTACAAAGTCTACTTTTAAAGGTTATGAAAGTGAATTAAAGGAACTGTTTCATAAGTTTTTAAACAACTTTGATAAACTTGAATCACATGAGTGGAAGGTTCCGCCTGAGGTTTTTCAAGTCGAAGCCATCAAGCAACTTATGAAAGGAACGATTCAAGAGAAGAAGGGTATGGTGTTTAAGATTATTCAAAATTATGAAGGCGAAGAGATCGTTGTTCATACAACTATTCAGCCTTATGATTCTAAACAAGAATCCATACAATCTACTGCAAATATTAACAAGAACAAAATATTTTCAAAATACAACGATATAGCATTGATCTCATTTGTTCCATTTCAACATTTATTATTCCCTTTCGTGTCCTTTGATCTAAGCAAGGAACAGATGTCATCTTTTGAATATTTAAAGGATGATCTTAAGTCATTCGATGATGATAAGATATTCTCAGTGTTCCAGAAAGAAGTGTTGACCAATTATTGGGATGATGAATATTCCTTTGAAGATTTTTTAAAAAAAACATCTTCCCATATGAAGTTTCCACATATTTTAAAAAACATAGTATTTCAAATTTCAATACTAATAGCTCATTTAGAAGCTACGTTTGAAACAAAACTTCAATTTTCAAATCTAAAATTGGATGACTTTATGGTTCGTTATGTTGACGTTGATTCTAAATTTGTTCCCAACAAAAATACCTATTCATTCAAACACAATCTCGAAACCATCGCCTTTGAAGTCCCAAACTGTGGATACTTTGTTGTGCTTAATAATTGGCAGTCCGCGTTTGTTGATGAAACCGTCACCTCACCATTGCCCGACACCTTGAAATCATTGTTAAAAGAGATCAAATCACTCACTAACATCGAAGCCACTGTTATTCATCAAGCCATTTCAAACAATCAATCAATCATGGCAAGTATCTCAAAGATTTACGATAAGGTAAATGATATGTTTAACCATAATTCAAACGACCAACTTTCGGAAAGTGAAACTGATTCAGATGATGAAATAGGAAATCGAGATTTCTCAATATTAAAACAGAATCATAATATTGTGAAGAAACAATTGGGAAACGTTTTTAAACAAAATTCCGGTAAAAAATATGATGATTCGGATTCAGGTGATGATTCGGATTCAGGTGATGATTCGGATTCGGATTCAGGAAAAGATGAAGATGATGATGATGATGATGATGATGATGATGATGGTGATGATGATGATGATGATGATGATGATGATGAAGATGATGATGAAGATGATGATGATGAAGATGATGATGATGATGAAGATGATGATGAAGATGATGATGATGAAGATGATGATGATGATGATGATGATGATGATAAAGATGAAGTTGAAGATGATGATGATGATAAAGATGAAGATGAAGACGGTAATTCGAAGAAACAGAATCATAATATAGTTTTTCAACAAAATTCAGGTAACAAAAATAATGGTCCGAATAATGAAGATGATGAAGATGAAGATGATGATGATGATGATGATGATAAAGATGTTTTTCCACAAACTGTGGCTGGTGTTTTAGGTAATGGTGGTTTCAAAAATATGAACATGACGCAGCAGCATTCGATTCGTGGTATGATACCTCCTGGTGGTGATATGGGTATGATGCCTCC
>Ga0115547_1002365_pt1 | contig 10450 bp, 10 predicted proteins | sample COGITO_mtgs_1004_3_FD_87185 | JGI IMG/M metagenome (GOLD analysis project Ga0115547, IMG submission 87185) | Pelagic marine microbial communities from North Sea - COGITO_mtgs_100420 | ecosystem: Environmental > Aquatic > Marine > Epipelagic | place: Germany:Helgoland, sampling site Kabeltonne...
TACCATTGTAGTTAATACAATGACCTAAAGCTATGTGATTCTTGGGCTGACGCACTGATCTAAGTAATTTAAAAATCAAGGTCAGCTAAGAGGGTATCTCCTCCTTATTTTTTTCAGCAAGAGATGACGTGATGAACAAATAATATGAACAGCCGGCCTATTCGCAAGAATGGCTTAAGAGCCATATGAAATATTAAGACAAAACACCTTTAAACATACCAAGAGGTCGCTTTACAAATGAAATCTAACACAGCGTCAAGAGGAATTGTTTTCGTGCGCAATTCGGACGTCAGATATGATACGCGAATGCGAAAAGCTATCAATGAAGCAATAGATTGTGGTCTGGTGCCAGAGGTTCTGGGATGGATAAGAGATGGTGGTGAACGACCGAGCGGAGATCAAGAAGTTAATGGGAAGCCGTTTTCAGCGAAATACTTTATTTTAAAGTCGAGGTTTGGCCTTGGTTTTAACAATATATACCGACTGGTCGCTTTTAATATTTGGTTAATTAAAACTTTAATTGTCGCTAGAAAATCGTATAAGACAATATATGTTTGCGATCTCGACGTTTCATTTCCTGCTTTGCTTGTAAAGTATTTTTTCAGAAAGAAATTAGTCTATGATATTTTTGATTTTTATACTCATACACATGCAATGCCAGATAGTCTTAAGAAGTATGTTGAAAAAGCTGAGTATAGTTTTTGTCGTCAGTCTGACTCAGTGATCGTGTGTACGGAAAAAAGAGCCGCAATGCTGAGTGACAAGACGGGTATTAACTCAGTGGTTATCTACAATACTCCGAATTTAGAGATTACGTCCTACAAACCGGATTTTTCGCTAAGTAATGCTAAAGGTGTGTTTTCTATCGTTTATGTCGGGACGCTCTCCGAAAAAAGTCGGTTACTCTATGAGGTCGCGGAGAGAATTAAAGGACACGGCGGAATTGAGCTTCATGTTGCCGGGATCGGTCCCTTAGAAGACTACTTCGCTAAAACTGATAAGGATTTCCCTAATATGCACTATTACGGACAAGTCACTAACGAATTTGCGTTAGGCTTGCAGGCTGGGGCGGATCTATTATTCGCGACATACGATCCGTCTCAAGAAATTAATAGAAATTCCGCACCGAATAAGGTTTACGAAGCTATGGCTTTAGGTAAGCCAATTATCGTGTGTCGTCAAACGGATGCCGATCTTGTTGTAACGGATAATTTGTGTGGTCATGCGATTGAGTACGACGAAAATGAATTTATGGAAATTGTGTATAAATACAAAGATAATGAATACCTAAAAATTCAACATGCAAAAAACGCCTTGGCGTTGTACCACGAAAAATACAACTGGTCGACTTGTCGAGATAGACTACATACTATTTTTCAAAGCTTATAAACACTCACCATGTCTTAAACACGCGGAGGCAAGATTTAACTGCCATGTCTAAGCATGAGGATGATAACCTAATATATAAAATTCAGTCAAAAAAACGTTCGAAAAGACTTAGGATTTGTATTTTTAGAGCAATTGGTGTCTCGCCTATCTCTGTCAATTAAGGGAAAAATTAACATTGGAAAGATACTGCCCCCCCCATATGTGCTTTATATAATCAAAGATTAATCTCGGGTTCATCATATGTTTACCGACCAGGCTAAAAAAAGAAAATTCATCAATACCTACTTCGATGGAAAGGGGGGTTTATACAAAAACTCACTTGTCATGCTTATGGCGGAATTTATCAATAAGCTGATTATGTTTTCACTGACTATTATTATTGCAAGGTACCTTGGGGCTGAGGGTTATGGGCAATTCGCTTTTGCTATGAATTTCTCCAGTCTATTTTTTATTTTTTCTGACCTCGGTGTATCTACCCTTGCTGTCAAGGAGATAGCAAGAAACCATAATATTGCTAAAAAATATTTGGATAATATTGCAGCACTGAAATTATTTCTGTCTATTCTTACTATTTTTTTATTATGCTTTGTTGTGTCTTTTTTAGGAAAGCCCTTTGCCATTAACCTTATGGTGTATTTATTTTCAGGATATATTTTGATCAGTTCTATCAGTGAATTTATGTCATCTGTCTTAAATGCCTACGAGAAATTGGAGTACGTGGCGCTTTCTATAATTATAAGGGGAGTAGTTCTATTTGCTCTTATTTCACTTGTTGTTTTCCTTGATCTTGGTATTTACTACATAATTTTAGCCTATTTGTTCGGGACGTTGTGTTCACTTGTATATTTAATTTATATCTTACGAAAAAAGATCTTCAAGTTTACCTTGCGATTTGATTTAAGCTTTATTACTGCCCTCTTAAGGAGGGCGTCCCCTTATGCGTTAAGTTTAGCTTTCGCTTCAATATATCTTAGTATTGATTCTGTCCTGATCTCTCATTTTATTGGAGATATTGAGGTCGGTTATTACTCGTTAGGATACAGTTTAATAATAGCTTTTTATGTATTTCCGGCAATAATAACTAAAGTTTATTTTCCTAGAATGTCCATTTATTTTAATTCAGATAAACCTAAATTGAGATATTTATTTAAGTCTTTATTGATTAAACTTTGTATTGCAGCTGTGCTTTTGGTGATTTTTCTTTACTATATTTCAACACCACTTTTTTTGTTTTTATACGGCTCCGAATTTGGTGACTCAATTATTGTATTCCAGCTACTTTTATTTGCTTTATTACTTAAATTTGTTTCTTTTCCTTGCGCCTTCCTGCTGCTCGCAGTAGATAAACAGAATATTCGGGTTGGGATTCAGGGCTTTTCTGCCCTCTTTAACCTTGTAACTAATATTATTTTTATACCGAAATACGGATTTCTTGCAGCGGCTGGAACAACGATAGCAAGCGAATTCATGCTGGCAATATTGTATTATTCGGTAGCTCGGAGAGCTTTAAATTAAGTGCCACGTTTGATCATTTATTTAAGAACGACTACCTTCTAAAAGTGCTAAAAGCGCTTGAATTTTGGCTTCTTAGATTGAGGCGCAGTAATGTGTCTTAAGTTTGATGGGGCTTGGTTTAGTCAGGTCTGGCTTCAATGACATGTTGTTACCAAGGGCCACCCTTTTGGGGGCGATGTTGAGCCGCTCAACAGCCAGCTATGGAGATATGACCAACATACCCTGAGGGTAAATGAAGAAGGTTAATGGTGGATAAGCACTAACAATATTGAACATTCGTAAGAATTTGTTCTGATAGACTAACTGATTAAGATGAATTATTTATGAAAGAAGAAATACAGACAATATTAATTTCCAATATCTACTCTTGGAAGAATAAGGGCGATGCCGCAATTGTTATATCAATGCTTGATGATATTAAAAAACAATACCCAAACGCAAAATTAACTTTAAGCTCCCTCGATAAAGAAGACACACAAATCTATGGTAAATACGATCACAGGGACAATACGCTTCTATATCTATTAAATAATGACGACACTAAAGTCTATCTGTTTGTTAAGATTATCTTTTTTCTACTGAGAGTGAAAATATTTGAAATTTGTGCAAGATTAGGTTTTAGACCGTATTCGTTATTTTCGAAAAGTTTATCAGATAAGATTAAGGAATATAATGATTTTGATTTGGTTTTAGCGTGCGGTGGTGGCTACTTATTAACAAGAACCGTTGGTGGTATTTTCCCTTTGCTTGTAACTGCATATGACTTTTATTTTGCGAAACTTTTCAACAAGCCGTATATACTTTATAACCAGTCAGTAGGACCATTTTATAGAAAATGGCATTTTCATCTCATTAGACCATTTCTTAGTGAAGCAAATAGCCTAATAGTGAGGGAAGATATTTCTTTCAAAAGGCTGGTCAAACAGAAGTTGTCAAACATAGTTTGCAGCTCTGATATTGCCTTTAACTTAGGAGTGCAAAAAAATGATCTCTTAAGGAGATTTGCATATTCTGGATCCGATGTCAATTTCGGCTTGACTGTAAGACATTGGCTTTCAGAAGATAAACAAAAAATATACGAAGCGGAAATAGCTAAGTTTATTGAGCGTGTTTTAAGTGCGGAGACGAAGTCCATATTTTATTTCATCCCCCAGGTAATTTATTCGGAAATGGATGATGATGATTTAATAACCTCAAGAAAAATTCTTCAGCTGATAAGAGAAGAATATAGATCAAGAATAGTTATCATCGATATGGATTTACATCCTGAAAAATTAAAATATATTATTTCGCAGATGAATTATTTTATTGGTACAAGGATGCATTCAAATATTTTTGCTTTGTCTTCATTAGTTAAGACAATAGCAATAGCGTATGAGCCTAAAACAACGGGTATTATGCGTATGCTCAACTTATCAGATTATGTTGCACCAATGGAAGACGTAAATGCTAAACATCTATATGATTTATTTTTAAAGATTAAACTAGATTCTAATTATCTCGTTAATTTGTCAGAGCGACTTGAATATGTCAAAAATATATCGACAAATAACTTAAATGATTTGATTTGAAGTGGGGTTACTATGCCGCAACAGGAAAAGTTAATTTGTGGTTAATTTAGCTAACATGTCTATGTTCGAAAGTTTTAAAAAGCTGACTGGTCTTCGACAACTTAAAAAGAATATGTGCGTATGATTTATCCTTTTATTGTTATTGCCTATTTTTTTATCATCCAATTTTTTATGGATAACTATAAGCTGAAAAGAAATATTTATTCATCTATTTTTTTGAGTTTCGTCGTATTAATATCGTTTGTTATTCTTGAATTGTTGAGATTATATTGCCAGTCAATGTTTGGGGATATTGCCAACTACAAAGAATTGTTTGAAGAAATAGAATCAGTTTCATATGTGTTCGGGAAAGGGTACGGGATTGAATATTATTATTCTAAAATTGAGATAGGGTTTAGCTTACTAATTTCTGTATTCAAGATTTTCTCAAATTCGTACGATCTATTTCTCTTCTTAATCTCTATAATCGAGTTGTTGACCTTTTATTTTTTCTGTAGGAAATTTGAGATAAGTTTTGTTAACGTATTACCTATCTACGTAGCTATGTTTTTTATAACATTTGAAATAGGAATGTTGCGACAAGCTCTAGGTTTCTGTTGTTTTCTTGTTGCGTTAGTCTACATCCGTAAGAAATCAATTTATTTGTTATTTATTTGTTTAGGAGCAATGTTTCATATCTCTACTGTATTTTGTATTTTATTCATTTGGGTAGATAAATTCGTCAATAGGAAGCTTTATTATTCCATTATCTTTTTCTCTATTTGTATCTATATCCTTCAGCTTGATATTGTAAGTCTTTTCGTTGGATATATTGAAACAATATCCATAGGCAATCTTGGAAGGGTTTCTTTTTACCTCGATGTAGACAGGCCTAACAACTATTTAGGAATAGGTTTTTGGGAAAGGATTATATTGCTTATAGTTTTGAGTCTAATGTATGTTGATTTAAGGAGGCGAAATAAAATAAATAGGTATAATAATATATTATTTAATTTAGGTATGTCCCTCATCATATTTCAGATGATATTTTTCATGTCTCCTACGATAACAAGTCGGCTCAGATATTTTATTATCATTTTTCCAGGAATCTTTATCGCGCAATATTTATATATTGAATATGGAAATAGATTTATAAAAGGACTAGGGCCGCTTTATAAGCTTGCATTTTCAGGGTATTTGCTAATGCACCTATTTTTTTTATCAAGCTATTTAAAATGATATTTAAAGTGGACAAAGAGACTTATTGTGAATAGGTCTTTTTTGTAAAAAAATCTATGATAGGTTTGAAGCCTTCATGTTTATTTGGCTACCATTGACCAGCGCTTTTTTATGAGTCGAGCTTATGGCGGGGTTTTTATGTAAACTTTTCGTAAGCGAACTGCGTGAATATGTCACGATGTGCGGGGAGCCATTTACTGTCTGTCGCCATCAAGTTGTAAATGGTGTACCCATATTGGAGCTAATCCATTGGTTGAGCTTGAACGGCACAACGTTCAATAAAGATTAAGTCGGATTTGGAGTGTAACTATGTTCAAAAATATCGCGCTTTTAGTTATTTCATGTGATAAGTATTCAGATTTGTGGCCTATTTATTTTCGGAGTTTATTTAAATATTGGCCGAATTGCCCTTTAAAAATATATCTTGGTAGTAACTATAAAATATGTGACCACAAAGATGTGACCATGATCAATATTGGAGAAGATTGTGATTATAGTTCGAATTTGAAAGCGATGATTAGTCAGATCGACGAGGAATATGTCATTACGACTGTTGAAGATATGTTTCTTTCAGCGCCTGTGGATGAGGAGCATCTTTTTTCGTATTTCCAAGAATTTTTTGATAATAAAGGAGCTTATCTAAAGCTACTGTACACATATCCTGTTGGTTACGATAAAGATGTGTCTAAAAGAACGGCGTCGATGACTAGTAATCTCAGGTACAGATTGGGAATGGGTACATCTCTTTGGAACAAAGAAGTCCTTAACGAAAATTTAGTCCCTGGGATGTCAGCATGGGATATGGAAAAAGAGGGAAAATTTGGGCGGGATATTCCGTCTGATGATGTTTATGCAATAAACTATCACTTCTCTGGGAAAGACCCCTTTTCATATGTCCATGGTGTTATCAAAGGTAGTTGGATACGAAAGGCCATTCCTTGGTTGTCAGACGAGGGATATCAAGATTTTCTTCCCAATCGACAAAAAATGTCTTGGTCGCGTACTCTATATACATGGATGTTCGGAGTCCTGATGGCAATTTTTAGAAAAATTGATTACAAGTGGCGGCCATAATAATATGAACATTGTAATTGTGGCCCAGATATTCGAAACACTGGAGGACAACGGGTCAGATAGGATCTTGTTTTTTGCCCGAGAGCTAGTTAAAAGAGGTAATCAGGTCAAGATTATAACGGGAAATTTCGACTATAAGAGAGGTTGCAAACGGTTTGATAGTAAGGGTCACGTTGTTAAAGAGGTGTCAGGAATTGATGTGGTTTATGTCCCAGTCTATTCGAATGTTCGTGGTAGTTATTTTAGAAGATTTATGTTTTTTATTTCCTTTATGTTGGCCTGTTTTAGAGAGCTCATGATGTCGGCCAGAACCGCAGATGTTATCTGGGGTATTTCTACGCCGCTCACTGTTCCGTTTATCTGTGCTATTGCTTCTAGAATAAAGAAAGTCCCTCTGGTTATCGAGATTACTGATGTTTGGCCAGATGCAGCTATACACACCGGGGTCGTCAAAAATAAGTTTCTGATTGACCTAGCTAAAAGAATGGAGCGATTCTGTTACAGGAGTGCAAGGCGAATCGTTTGTCTCACCGAAGGTATCCAACAGGCTATTATAGAAAAAGGCGTGGATGCATCGAAAACCTGTTTAGTGACCAACGGCGTTGATGTCGATCTGTTTGATAAGTCGAGGTTTGCTAAGCTAGATAGTTTAAAATCGTCCTTGGGTCTTGGCAAAAAAAATGTTGCTATGTACCTCGGAGCGCATGGGAAATATAATTCCCTTGATACTATTATTCAAGCAGCCAGTATTCTACGACATGAAGATTCTCTTGTTTTTCTATTTGTGGGAGATGGCGAGCAAAAAGCTCATTTGGAACGATTGGTGAGTGAAGAGCGGTTAGACAATGTGGTTTTCCATCCTCCTGTCAAGAGAATTAATGCTCCGGAATTTCTATCGATAGCGGATTTTTTCTTACTCCCCAATTTAGCGGGTGACTTCTTTAAAGGGAACCTCCCAAACAAGGTGTTCGATTTCCTAGCTTCGGGTCGCCCAACAATTGTTGCCGGGCAGGTTGAGTCTGGGAGACTAATTGAAAAAATCAAAGCAGGTTTTGTTGTTGAAGCGGAGAATCCAAAGCAATTAGCTGAGGTTGTACGAATGGTGTCTAAGTTAAGTGCCGTTGAGAGGGATCTTATAGGGGCAAGGGGGGCTGATTATGTTAGAAGTCATTATGATAGAAAGATCCATGCCGACGATATGCTATCAATCCTTAAATCCGTTTCAGTCGATAGTGATTAGGTCTTTAGGCCCTGAGTGGTTGGACTTGCAGGGGGCTACGCTCTAAATGCTGGAAAGTTTTGGTCCCCAGAGTATGTTTAAGACTGATTGGCGCTAAATTGCTTTTGTCGAGAATTATAACTTACTTATATTTCACAGGACTCGTAGAGATGGATTCTGAAATGACTTATGACAACAAACTGACGAATGATATCAAAAGCCGCACGATAGGCGTGAGATGCCAGATTTGGCAGTATGTAGTGATTCTTGAGGGCGCCATAATCGGTGATGACGTAAATATTTGTTCTCATTGTTTCATTGAGAATGATGTCGTTATAGGTAACCGAGTGACCATTAAGAATGGTGTGCAACTTTGGGATGGTCTGATTATTGAGGACGACGTCTTTATTGGACCTAATGTAACGTTTACCAATGATAAGTATCCTAGAAGTAAGAATGATGATTATCATCGGGCTACAACTGTAGTGAAAAAAGGCGCTTCAATTGGCGGGGGCGCTGTGATTTTACCAGGTCTCGTAATAGGTGCGAATGCGATTGTCGGCGCAGGCAGCGTGGTGATTGTAGATGTTAAAGACAATAGCGTGGTTGTAGGAAATCCTGCAAGGCACATTAGAGACGCGGTAAACATTACATGAAAGTACCATTTTTAGACTTAAAGGCCTCATTTACTGAAATACAGGATGAGATAGAGAATGCTGTGCTTGATAGCATCCGTTCAGGACAATATATCGGTGGAGACAGCCTGTATTCATTCGAAAGTTCTTTTAAGAATTTTGTGAGCAGTGATTATTGCATTGGAGTGGCCAATGGGTTGGACGCTCTCGTTTTGTCCTTAAAGGTATTGGGAGTTAAGCCTGGAGATGAGGTGATTGTGCCCTCAAATACTTTTATAGCCACATGGCTCGCCGTAACTCAATGTGGTGCCACCCCGGTCCCTGTAGAACCAAACGCCGAAACGTACAATATAGATTCCACGTTAATAGAAGCCAAGATTACCGAAAGAACGACAGTAATAATTCCCGTACATCTTTATGGTCAGCCAGCAGACTTAGATGAAATTTTAGCGTTAGCTAAGGCTCATAACATCTATGTTGTTGAGGATGCCGCTCAGGCCCATGGCGCGTGTTACAAGGGGCGTAAAATAGGAAGTCATGGTGATCTTGTGACATGGAGTTTCTATCCGGGGAAGAACCTCGGGGCATTAGGGGATGGAGGTGCAATAACGACTAACAACAAAGAGCTAGCTGAGCGATTAAGAGTCTTGAGAAACTATGGCTCTAGCGAGCGCTATGTCCATACTGCGCTGGGATCAAATAGTAGATTGGACTCTGTTCAAGCAGCAGTCTTGAGTGTAAAGTTGAGGCATCTGCAAGAGTGGAACGAAAGACGGGTAAGAATCGCCTCAATTTATAATGAAGCATTCAAGGATTTACCTATAGTTCTTCCTTCAGTCCGATCTCATAATGATTCCGTTTGGCATCTTTACTGTATCAGAATTAAGAATAGGGATGAGTTCCGTAAACGTCTTTCCTCTATGGGCATTGAAACGCTGATTCATTACCCGATACCACCACATTTGCAAGATGCCTATCGGTTTTTAAATTTCGGCGATAAATCTTTTCCATTAGCTGAGTCTTTTGCGTCCGAACTGATTAGCCTTCCAATTGGACCCTCCTTACAAAGACTGCAGGTCGACCATGTGATTAATAGCTTGAAAGCTGTTTTAACTGGGAGTGCATAAGAAACATATCTCCAATTTAATCAGTAGATATTGGTACCTTCGCTACCCTTGTGATGGCAAGTTTTCTAACACTAAATAGGGCTATGTCTCGATCAGTTTATTTTGAATTTGATGTGCCAGAGTGGCGAATATTGTATGGAATGAAATCATTGTAGTTGTTATTCGAGTGTTCATGGGAAACAGAGGAATTATAAAATGAAAGTAAGCTTTTTTAAGAAGATCTATCTGAGCCCATTGGGCGTCCCTATTCATTTCTTTCTAGCATTCTTCGGTCGTATATTTAGGCCGTTTGAATCGCCCCCAGTTTGCTAGACACCTTTCAGTCATCCAAAGTGACTATAAGAGAGGTGAATATGAGCAAGAAGCGATATCCAGACGAGTTTAAAATAGAAGCTGTTAAACAAGTAGTAGATGCCGGCCACAGCGTTGCCGATGTGGCTGGCAGGCTCGGTAGGACAACCCACAGTCTGTATGCTTGGATAAGAAAGTTCGGCCCTGATTCCAGGGAGCACATAGCCAAGTCTGACGATCAAGCCGAGATTCGACGACTAAAGAAGGAACTTAAGCGCACCACAGAGGAGCGTGATCTCCTAAAAAAGGCCGCGGTGTACTTCGCCAATCAGTCCGAGTGAGGTACGCCTTTATCAGGGCAGAGAGCGCGACATCATCTATTCGCCGACTCTGTGATTTGTTTGACGTGCA
>Ga0115547_1002393_pt1 | contig 10373 bp, 8 predicted proteins | sample COGITO_mtgs_1004_3_FD_87185 | JGI IMG/M metagenome (GOLD analysis project Ga0115547, IMG submission 87185) | Pelagic marine microbial communities from North Sea - COGITO_mtgs_100420 | ecosystem: Environmental > Aquatic > Marine > Epipelagic | place: Germany:Helgoland, sampling site Kabeltonne...
AGCAGGAGCAGGAGCAGGAGCAGGAGCAGGAGCAGGAGCAGGAGCAGGAGCAGCAGCAGGAGCAGGAGCAGGAGGAGGATTCGTACCGCCTTTCCTTCGTGTCATCAAGCGTCCCGATTTGCACATACTCCTACTCCGTTTTGCCCGAGCTTTCTTTTTCGGGTTCTGTTTCTTTGACGATGTTCTATTTGGTGCAACTTTCGTACAATATCTTATTTGTTTTCGTGTGAGAGCAATCATTTATTGGTAATGCAATATTTTATATTTTTGGATTTTACTGTTCTTTCCAGCGCAAGAAATGATAATACCATTTTTCGACAAGTATATCCAGATTTTCTTTCGTTTGTGCATAATCGCGCAGTTGCCGTGTCTGCAAACGGTGCGTAAACAATGGTAAATGGAAGGTGTAGGTCGTCGTCAGTGCAAACAAATGCGAAGCGATCACATTCGGATCAAACCGTGGCACGCGGTGCTTCGTGTATAACGTGTCATATTTGTACTGTTTGACGTGTTTCAAAATGTCCGTGTACCCACGTGGGTGCACGATGTAGAACGTGGTACCGTCGGTGTAATGCTCTGTCCACGGCACAAACGGTGCGTGCACGGATTCGATGACACACTTTTCGGCACAAAATCGGTTGTGCCGTTTGGCGTGGTCGTTGCGGTGCGCGTGGTGTGCGAGTTGGCGTGAGATCTGTCCACAGTAGTAGGACAGCTGGATGATGCCCCAGTCTTCGGGCGCGTTGGCAATGATTCGTTCCAGCGAGGTTGTCCAATACGGAACGTAGTCGTACGACAAGGTGTTTTCTGCCACATACGCGATCTGACCGGTGTCGACATCTCTGTGGATCTGACGCAGTGCGCGGATGTGGGACAGTGTGTTCGCACGGACGGTGTTGCCGCCGAATTCCAAATACCCATCGTGTGCCTGCACCGCAATGTGCTTGACAGTCGATTGCGTGATGATTTTGTGCATTTCGACGCGGTTGCATTCTTCGGATGGCACGTCCAACCAGTACAGACGTGGGCGTTTTGCAAATGGTGGTTGCATAACGAACTCTTTTGATTTATGTACGTCTTTCCAGAACTGGTGCGACATTTTGATTGTATCACACAAATTAAAAAAATAAATGTATCCCCGTACGAGTTGTCTGCATAAGTACACGTATTCCGAACATTCATAATCCGTTATATTTTTTAAAAATATAACGCATATATGTTGAACGAAATGAGTGTGCACCAGATGTCATAAAAGAAAAAGAAGATTTGAAAATTACAAGGCATTTATTACACCACCGCATTTTGCATAAACGCAAATCTCAAATATGATTACCACCGAGCAAAAGAGTCCTACAATTGTTTCTACAAGTGAAATACTGCCGACCCCGTCTGCATCCGCTGCTTCTTCGGCAATGACAGTGTCAAAAACAGTGTCAAAAACAGTTTCAAAAACAGTTGACATTGATTCCACCACAATCCAACAGTTTCACAACGAGATACTGCGTATGAAGCAGCACATCGCGAAGAAGACGCCACCCAATTGTGCGATTCCGACTTACGTGATATCAAAGGAAGTCCAGCAAATCGTTCGCACCTACGGGAAGTGTCATCTGGCAACCGACCACAAAATCAAAAAGACACCCTATGAAAAGCACGAATACACAAAAGGGATGAGCAATTTCATTGCGTTCATCAGTCAGGTTATGCCAATGTGTTCGCCACAAAAGAAGATCCACCGACGCTTTCTGGTCGTCCTTTGGGATATTTACAAGATACCAGTGTCCTCTTGGTTTGACGACAATGGTGTATCGAAAGAGAAAGCGCTCGCACTTGGTAAGGACAAATACATTATACACCTAAAAGAAAACGTTGTGTCCGACTTTAAGATTCAGTTTCAACAGATTATTCAAAAGTTTGAACTGTACGATGATACACAGGATACGGATACACTACGTGTGAAAGTGATGAATCAACACCACGAAGACATGTCGCAGCAGGCACTGCCTGCTACTGGTGGTGGAAGCAACTGAATTATTGTGGAAACCGTGTATCATTTAGTTTGGTGTAATCACGTGGAGGAGAGAAAGGGGACGGGCGTGTCTTTTCGCCAGTGCATTTACAAGGCACATTACAAGAGGGTTGGTTGTGTTTGTTATACCAGTCGACATTCTGTAGATATCCATTTGGATTGTAGTTTGCGTTTGGGGTACCAAACGTATTAAACTCAGTGTAGGATGCAGGTGTAGGTGTGTTGCGTACAACAGCCTTTTCACAAACGAGTTCTCCAGTGGCTTGCCAGAAGCATTGTGTAAATTGTTTTTGAGGGCACGACATATTGTTTTTATAGAGTATACCAATATATTATTCAGCAGGTATTCATTTTCGTGTGTGTTTGCATGATTTGTATAAACGGAAACACTTTTCTTCTTTTGTAATGCATATATTCCTTTCAGTCTGTCCTCCGTTTCCACCCTTAACACACGTACACCGACACGCACCATCTGGTATTCCGTGTAATAGATATCTTGTATATTCAATCCGTGATACACACGACATTTAAATAAAATAACATAAATAAGTACTATGCATAACCCGACACGAGAACATATTGTATCGGACCACATCTACCATTTTTTATCTTACAGTGATTTTGTGTTAGACAGTCGCTTGGCCTTATTGGAGAATGGGGTGTGTCCGGTAAAAAGGACGGCGTCGTCTAAAGGGTCATCGAAAGGGTCGTCTAAAGGGTCATCGAAAGGGTCGTCTAAAGGGTCATCGAAAGGGTCGTCTAAAGGGTCATCGAAAGGGTCATCGTCGTCTGTGTATGACACGAATGATTGGATGTCCTTGTACAGACGAACCTTGTCAACTGAACCAACTGCAACCACGTCATCCACACCGTATGCCGACCAGTGCGCACATTTGCACACAGTGTATGCCACCTCCATACACAAGTTGGTTCGTCATCCGTTGTCTACACTCCTGAAATCCGACCAACCGCAAAAAGGTGCTGTCCAGCCGCCCGTGTACCAACTGCACCCGAACCCGGAAGCATACTTCGATCGTTCTGCGTACGAGACAGACCAACGGATACTGCAATACAGATATTGCATGAATCAACACACGATCGAGTGTTTGGGAATGTTCCAAAAGTGTGATTGGTACACTGGTTTGGTAGGTGAAACCCAACGTTGGTTGAAAACGTTCGAAGAACAGGAGGCATTGTTTCACGGTCCGAAGCACACTCGAAAAAGCAGCAGCAGCAGCAGCACCCCCCCGAGCAATCAACTCAGTTACAGCACCACTGTACAACGATTAAAACAAGAATTCGTATCCTACAAAACACTCCTGAACGCATTCACAACTGGTGGCGAATACCTGCATATGTGTACGAAAATTCGGTCGAACCTGAAAATCCAGAATAAAGTCATCCACTTTTTTTTGCAGAAAGAGGTGATTCGGTGTTCGTCGCACCATTCGTTCTCGTACAATAATAAAGATGGTCACGACTCCAAGGCGCACTACGACGCACTCGTCAAAACATACGCCGATGCCATGACAGACACGGACTTGCGCAAGACCATTTGCAAGTTGATCCGAGCACAGAGAACCCTCGTACAAATGGATGCCACCACAAACAGACCCAAAACCCCTTTCCGCACACATATGTATCACTCCCAACCATTAGTTGCATTCCACCAGTCCAATACGAGACCATATCGGAAAATGGTCTTTATGGACAATCTGTTACTGAAACTCCCGTCCAAGTCTGTTGCGAATACGTCGGCAAGCACTTCGTTCGGCGCGTCGTTGGTTGCTTTCGTGGCAACACGGCAGACACAACCAACGTACAAGAAGCTTCGCAGTTTCTTTCTCCACAAAGACACGATGGTAGTGCAACCGTATTTTGATATTCACTACTCGCTCAACCCACAGACTCAGCGTAAACGTCTGCTTGTCGAACCACGGTTAGTACAAAAAGAGGACGAGACCCGGCGTTCGTCCAACAACCGAGTGCGTTATTCGCCGTTCAACCAGATCTGCCTGTTATTTGATTTGTATTCGTCTTTTTTACCACACGTTGCAAATACCAAAACCATCAACCAAACTGGGGCACACCGCGGTCAAGGTATCACGCAACACGATGTAGTGCTGCAAAATTTAAAGCAGAATCCAACTTTCGTGTTGCACCCCGTTTCCGTTGCGAAGGTGTACAATATAATACATACCATCAGGTAATACTGAAAAAAAGGTACACAAAATGGAGCGGTGCGAATATTTTTGTTTATTTCTGTATTATAGACTAACTCACTAATGTCCGAAAATCTATCGAATGCCGATGAATCGAGCGACCAACGATCGTCGTCCTCTGCAACTGATGCTTGGGGTGGTGCGGATACACGACGATCGACGTCAGACCAATCACCGCATCCGCTTGCAAGCAATGCAACATACAACAAGAGAAATAAAAAGAATCATACGAATCTGACGAACGACAAGTCATCTGCCTCCTCACCACCTCGCAAAAACCGCCACTCGGCAGATTCTCGCACCAGTTCAACCGACACAGCCGCATCCTCATCAACATCGTCATCGACCACTGCATCAGAAACAGCGACACCCAAAAGGGAATCGTACCGACGCGCACCATTGAGAACGACCCGCCTGCGCAGACATCAAAAATGGAAAAGTCGTAAGAAAGAGTCGCCACCACAACCACCTTCCGTCTCCGCTTCCCGCCAAAGTTCAGTTGCAGTTGCAGATGTAGATGCAGATGCAGATGCAGAAGCAGATGCAGAAGCAGATGCAGAAGCAAATACAAAAGCAAATACAAAAGCAAATACAAAAGCAAATACAAAAGCAAATACAAAAGCACATACAAAAGCAAATACAACAGCAAACACAAAAGCACATACAAAAGCAAATCCAGATGCAGAAGTAGAAAACGCAAACACACAAGCAAACACAAACACAAATACAAACAATCGCCGCACGGAACACGTCACGCGCAACCCAACCGTGTTGCCCGAATCCGTCACTGCTTCCGATTCCGATTCCGATTCCGATTCCGAATCGGCACATTCTGCAGACAACACGTCGGTTTCTCAAACAAACCACACCAAACACACAAAAACAAAGCTAACACACGTATTATCTGCTGCACCGGCAGAAGAGGAAGAGGATGATGATGCTGATGCTGACGATGAAGACCAGCTTACAGGCAATCGCGCAACGAAGAAAAGACCATATGCGAAGCGAGATTCGAGGTTATCCCGATCCACACGCAAAACCGAGCGAAACGATACTAAACAATTAGTGCTTATGACCAAACCAAATCTAATGGAGGTGTGCAAAACAAAATTGAGAAATGGAGACGTGGCTGCCATACAGGTTTTCAAAATCATTCATTACAAACACGGGGGTATCGTTGAAAAAGACATGTCTCCAAAGTGGATGCGCAAATTGTTAAAATACACGCTGCAACGCGAACTGCCGATCGATAACTCGCCCCGAACACTCATTGCCGTGTTGCAAACGATACACAAACGAACACTCCCCAAAATGCAAGTGGATTGCCTGATCAAGAAAGGCGGGTTGTTTGGGCAGTTCACCGAGAGCATTCCGTACGCGATTGCAAAGACCGACGTGGGCATCGAGCGCAAAATCAAATGGGTGAAAGGTTTGGTTGGGGATACTGAGATTGGGCATCTATTTGACTTGAATCGGAGCGTGGGCAAAGGTGGCAACTTGTTGGTCAATAGTTTCACGCGGTTGCACATTGATGACTTGCGCTGGTACGCGTTCCTGCTTGGCGAGCTGCATCTGGCAGTCAATAGCAAGCAAGATGGCAAAACGCTAAAGGATTTTGTGGTGAAAGACTTGCATCCGGGGGATGCGAAAGCAGCAGCAGCACCCCGGGAGGTGAGTGCGTCCTTGTTGGAACTGCTGGGTACACACGGAGGCAAAACACGGAGCGAACTAAAGAAGTGAGTAGGACGGGTGCTCTTGTCGAATCGTGTACTTCACAAAAAGAAAAAGAACCATATACACTCTATTTGGTTATTAGGGTGCGTGGTGAAGTCGTTGTCATCTAAAAACAACTGTGTACTGTACTAGTTATTACTAGTTATTCGTCGTCGCACATATACAACACATAACCTAAATGGCAGATTGGTTTGTGTGTCAATATGATGTATTTGCAAACGATCTTGACCCGGATGCGTTGGGTGTGATGTTAACACCCGTGTATGATGCGAACCACAACATCATCTACACCGAAAATGACCAGACGGGTACAAGTTGCATTCGCCGCGTGAAGAGCATCTGGCGCGTGGATCTCGATATCAAGCAATATGATTTTGTAATACAATCGTCTATGCACGCTTCTCGCCAGGGGTTACGGTTACCGCCACTGCACGCGTCCACGTCATCGACCACTCAATACGCTCACTGGTTTCCCACGCACAACCAATTGCAATTCTCCAATACCACGAATGGGTTTAGTGTTGAAAACAAAACCACCCACCAGTGTCTGGTGGTTGTGCGGGATGCCAGCACCCTGCAAAATCAAGCAAAACTGATGCATCCCGATTTGCACGGGGAATACACCGTTTTCGCAGGTCTTGTAGTCGGCATAAGAATACATAAGTTAGTGTTGTTCAATCCGATGGAATCCCGATCGTGGTTTTCTAAATATGTAACTGCCCACACGTCGGCCTCCTCGTTCGCCTCCGTGACAGCGTCTCACCACCCATCACAACCGATACAAGCACAAGCACAAGCACAACAACCGATACAAGCACAACAACCGATACAAGCACCACAACCGATACACGCACAACCCAACATGTATTCGTTTTCCACAAAACGCACATAACCCTACCGATACCTTGTTGAGCACTCGTACACACACTTATGCACCTAAATATAAAACACGGACAGTGGTGTAAACACACGTCGATGATACATTATATACGACACCATTTGACACGTAGTCGAACACACCTGAAAGAATTGAATATGACATACATTGACCATTTGTATGCTTCAATGTCCTTTGCTACACATTTCTTAGGTGCATCAGTCAAAGCTGCCGCCCATGCCGTCATACCATCACTGTATTCGTCGTCTTCAACCGATACGATACGTCATCTATGCGCAGATGAGAAACGACCACCACCGCATATTCTGCCGGCTGACCGACGTCCCGCAAAGCGTTCCAATACACCGACATAAATAATGTTGCCCCCTCCACCCCACTCACAATGTATCTATGTCGATTCGGGTTGACACGATTTCCGTGTACACAAAAAAGTGTATGTGTATATATTAATAGTACACCTGGGTATGTCTCGATTGCAAAAATATCAAGTTGCCGACAATATCACATCCGTCGAAGGATTCTTTAAAACCGATTCAAAACGAGTCATGGCACAACTTGCGAAAGACCCGACCGTCTCCATCGAACGGCTACGTCTGATGGCAATGTCAGTTGGTGCGACATTGGATTGCTTCTTTGTGATGAAAAAAAAGAAGAAAAAGAATATCAACCCGAAAGATGATCCATACACACCACACGGCAAAGCGCAGGTATTTAAATCAAAGGATGATATTATTGGGCAGATTTTCGTTCGAAATCAGAACGTTCGGATTCAGGTTGCGCACCAGAAGTATGACGCCAACAAGCATACCAAAACGAACAAGCATACCAACACGAACGATAATACCAACACGAACGATAATACCAACACGAACGATAATACCAACACGAACGATAATACCAAGAGGAAGAATACTAAGAGGAAGAGGTCATCGGGGGGGGTGTTGTTGCAAACCGGCGGCGGCAGCAGCAACACCGCCGTGGCGATTGCATCATCAACAATGACGCCGTCTAACTCTGACTTTATGGGACAGATTATAAAATCGTTAATAACAACCGTTCCTCCATTATTGACAACGATGGGAGTCCCTCACGCTGAAGCAATTGGAACCGCCATCGGTACATTCACCCCGTTGACAAATGCACTGAGTGAGAGGTTTGCCGCCAGCCAAACACCTGGCAAACGATTTCTTGCAGCAAAAACAACATATGACAGGCTTTTGAAGGAGGTCGACAATAAGTACGACGACAATAAGTACGACGACGATGTCACGAATGCACTCGCGTCCGCGAAGGCCGCTTGGAAGACGGTGAATGACACTAATGGAAATCAACATACAGGAAAGGATGACTGGTTGGAGATTAATATAACCGACTTCTGTAGCAAAGTAACCACCCTTGATAGTTACGTCAATAATGCCAATTATGCATTTCAACGTAAGGGCCAGGGTACGGCGATAAGCGTGGCTACACTGCCGTTGAGTCTGGCGGTCAGTGCTGTCACGCACCTTGGTATGTTCAACTATATGTCTCTCGCAGTTGCGACAGTAACAGCCGTTGCCGGTTTTGTGTATTACTCTGATCACGTTGAAGACACGGAAGAACGTGCCCGACTAGAAAGTTATAACGCGTATATTGTGGAACAACAGCGCCAGAACGATGCCTACGAGCAAAAAATCGCAGCAGACAAGGAGGTCGAACGACTCCGACTCGAAGCAGAAGAACACGCGACCCTGTCTTACAAAATAAAAAACCGGATCGATATGTTCAAAACGTATTTGCGTGAGAACACAGCAACAGCGTTGTGCACACTACCGATCATGCTTGGCGGGTTGTACGCGTCGTACCGGTACTCTGCGCTTAACCAGTTTTCAGCATCCATTTACAGCGACCCGACACACAAGGTTGATGCGATTCAGGTGAAGATGAACCCCGAATTGAAAACATACGCGGACACCAAATTCTGTCTGAAAGGCATTGATCGCGAATTGCACAACATGTTTAAGCGACACCCAACAGTAGAGCGCGTGTATTACGATGTCATTTTCTACCAACATCAACGCCAACATAAGTACGTAACACGCGCGATACTCAATTCCCATCTAATTCGTTCCGACGGAAGCGTCCGTGATTCCGTCGCAGAGATTGCGCTCGCAATCCGCGCACACTGGAAGATGAGCGGTCTGGTAGGCGTTGCTGCGACACGCATTGCGAATCTGTTCACGATGCGTAGACGAAGCACTCCGCACAGAGAAGCAATCAGCGAATCGGACGATTCATCAGTGTCAGAAGAGGAAACAGCAGAGCAGGATGAAGCACCCACCTCTTCTTCTTCTTCTTCGCTCAAGCGTAGTAGTTCCAAGCATAAAACCATGCGTCGAACCAAGCATAAAACCAAGCGTAGTAGTACCAAGCATAAAACCAAGCGTAGTAGTACCAAGCATAAAACCAAGCGTCGTTCCAAGCATAAAACCAAGCATAACGCCTCATCAAACTCGACGTCAAACCCAATCGTGGAAAGTCAAGAACCGGCCGACGACGCCCCACAGTGAGGAGGATGCAAATGAAAGCGTGGTGCACATTACACGTGTTGACCTGGGTGGGTGGGTTGGTGGTGAGTAGGAGGATGAACGTTGCACAATGTATGCGACACCCCCCCCCCCTGCCCGGATGCGAGAACGCGATCAGCGGAAGATATTAGATGGAGTTGTGGTTTTCTTCAGATTCGGGATATCACCAATTGCCAAACCGGGCGAAACGTTGTGTGTGTGGAGCAAATCTTTTTAGCGTGTGTATAGTAATATTCAAAAAAATGGCGTGTGTGTACATACCAGATTGTCTTCTAGGTTTGATAAAGATTCTCATTATAAAACTGTTTTTTGCGTGTATGTTATCAATCGTCGTATTAGTCTTTTCTAGACAGATTATCATCGACAATTGGGCAGAGTATCAATGCAACCCTCTGATAACACCTTTTGCGGGTATGTTCGGACACGATTCCACGACAACGATGGAGGAGTGTTCTAAGATGACATTCAAAAGCCAGACGGCCAGCCTAACGGATCCGATGACATCCATATTTGATGCACATATGGGTGGGTTGAGCAGTTTGGGTAGTATGCTTTCCGATTTGAACAGCACGAGTTCCGGTTTGTTTTCGGTGTTCACCAGCGGCATCACCAGTTTCATGTCGCAGATGGGAAATGTCGCAACAACGATTCAGTATTTAATCATAAAGATCCAAACGTTGTTGCAACGACTCGTCGCAACATTACTGGTGATGGTGTACAGTATGAACTCGTTGGTGCAAGGTATCATCGGCATACAACAGGATGCTACATTCAGAGATTTGGCGAACGCGCTACGTGTGTTTGTCTAGTGACTCGGATGGGTTGTGATTGGGTGGGCACTCGTCCGTCCCAACCCGCGAGAGGGTGTGTTAGTGCGTGTGCGTGTGCGTGTGCGTGTGCGTGTGCGTGTGCGTGTGCGTGTG
>Ga0115547_1002401_pt1 | contig 10344 bp, 6 predicted proteins | sample COGITO_mtgs_1004_3_FD_87185 | JGI IMG/M metagenome (GOLD analysis project Ga0115547, IMG submission 87185) | Pelagic marine microbial communities from North Sea - COGITO_mtgs_100420 | ecosystem: Environmental > Aquatic > Marine > Epipelagic | place: Germany:Helgoland, sampling site Kabeltonne...
CTAACCAGTGCTTTGCAGCAACTGCTTCAAAACACACCTCTCACCGGTAACTTGACCGAGCGCGGCGTCATTATCATCACCGACACCAGTGCTCGCAATCATAACGGTAAAGGGAGAGCTAATATGAATAACAAAACAACATTTACAAAACGCAAAAATGTACTGGCGGCAATGGTAGGGCTGTTTGCTGCTACTGGCATGGCGCAGCAGGCTTATGGGCAGGATGGAGAGGCGGCTACGGCGCAGGGTAGGATTGATGAAATTATTGTTACGGCCCAGAAGCGTGAGCAACGAGCAATAGACGTGCCGCTAAGCTTGACCTCTATTACGGGCGAAAAGTTAAACGAGGCCGGCATCCAAAACACTCTTGATCTCTCATATGCAGTGCCTAATTTGTCAGTTTCTGAGCTGGGCCCTGGACGTCAAAACATCACTATGCGGGGTGCTGGAAGCCAGCGTGGCTCCTCGTCTCTAGTAGGTATATATTTAGATGAATCTGCAGTGGCTGGTGATCAAAACTCACAAATTGACTTGCGGGTAATCGATCTAGAGCGTGTAGAGGTACTAAGGGGCCCGCAAGGCACACTTTATGGTGAGGGCTCGACTGGCGGTACCATCCGTTTTATCACAAGAGATCCGGAGTTAGATCAATTTAGTGGAAACATTAATCTATCAGCATTCGATAACGACGATGGTGATTGGAGCCAAGAGATGACCTCGGTGGTCAATATACCCCTTATTGAAGATGTATTTGCGATCAGAATGGCAGCCACATACGAGAATAAGGACGGTTGGATTGATCAGCCAGCAGCGGCGCGTTCAAATATAAATGATAATGAGCTCACTAATATTCGAATCAAGGCACTATGGCAGGCGACGGATGCTCTAGCCATAAAAGCTACTGCGATTAATCATCAAAATAGTGGTGGTGGACTAAATATTGTTAACCTTGATCCACGCGGCGACAGTAATTTTGTTGCAGCTGTATTTCCAGATGCACCGTCTGACTTTCATGATGATTATGAGCTTTATAGTCTAACCGCCACCTATGATTTTGGCTCAGCCACCTTGCTTAGTAACACGTCTTATACCGAAATGGATAAGCTAACAACCGATTCCCAGTTTTTTAGTCTTCAAGCCTTAGGTAAGAACCGTACAATAGATGCGGAAATCCTTACTCAGGAAATACGTTTAAGTTCGTCAGAATCCGGGCCTCTAAATTGGACGACAGGTGTTTTTTATCGAGATGCAAATATCGTCAAGGCCGACGGCGCTTTTGATCTCGCCTTACCAGATGGCACGTATCTTTTTGAGCTTGTTTTTGGTCCTACAGAAAACAATTCAAAATCCTTTGCCGTGTTTGGTGATGCCTCCTACGGGTTAACTGATCGACTTGAAATAGGCGCGGGTATTCGTTACTACGAAGATGATCGTGAATTTATTGAGGAAGATGGTACGTCTACGGATGGAACCTTCGATTCTGTTAATCCCAGAGCTTATCTTTCATATGCGTTCGCTGAAGATGTCAAGGCTTATGTCAACATAGCCACAGGTTTCCGTAGTGGTGGCTTTAACAATGCACCTACGGTTGCGGCCGGAGGAGAACAAGCCTACGGCCCAGAAGATCTGATCTCCTACGAAGTCGGCTCAAAGGTATCTTTGCTCAACGGGCGCCTTAATGCGGATGCTGCATTATTTTATAGCGAATATACGGATATCCAGTTTCTTCACCAACTTACGGGAAGTCCACTCAGTTTTGTTGGCAATGTTGGCGAAGCCGAGATGAAAGGTGTTGAGTGGTCAATTAGATGGGCTCTCTCTAATCAATTAACACTGGGATTTAGCGGAAGTGTGATTGATGCGGAATATACCTCGATAGATGAAAATGCAACGGGTACAGCGGTAGTAGCCGGTGATGCGATTGAATTTGTACCCGATTATAACTATTCATTGACGGCGGACTATGCTGTTGAATGGGCCAATGAAGTGCCTGGTTTTATTCGTATTAATTACAATGAGCAGGGCGAAATTACAAATGTTGGCGCGCCACAACCCCCCGGTGTTGAACGGACCAATGCTGTAGTACCCGTGTTGAGATTTTTGAATGCTAGTGTTGGCGCAGAGTATGAGAGTTGGGAGTTAGAACTGTTCGGACGGAACTTACTTGATGAGGATGAAACGCTCTCTCCCGGAGCAACACTCTGGTTGCCACAGGCACGCCCACGTACAGTGGGTGTAAAAGTAAGCTTTACTTTCTGATTAATTAACCAATATTGCAGTGTGGCCAGGGATCGGCCTATGTATATTAATCATGGTCTTTTAAATTACAGCATCCCTTCACGAACTGATATGCCTTGGTAACGCGCTATCTATTGAATTTTGTTGCCACATATAAATTTCTAACAGCATAGGCTGTTGTGAAATCAAGAGTACTCCTTAATGTTATGTCAAATATCGTTGTTATTGTTAGTGTAGATTGGGAAGGTCGCAGTCTTTTGGATGGCAATCTCGAGGCTATGAAAAATTTTAGGGGGCGTCATCAAGATGTGCCGATGCAGCAATTTTTAAATGCGGCCTATTACACCAAACAAGGTGCAGACCTATCTGCCACGACAAAAAAAATACAATCCACGCTTCTACCTGAAGATGATCATGGAATACATCTTCATGCCTGGAATTCGCTCTTTGAAAAAGCCGGAATTACAGTAGTGGACGAACCAGGGTTTATTGCGGTTACGAAGGCGGATAAGTTCTACAGAAACGCGGACGACTGGGATTATTACAAGAACGATTGGGGCTATGGTGTTCGGATTGACCAGTATAACGTGGAGGAACTAACCCGCGTTATACAGACCAGTATTGATATTCTGATGGCTGAGGGATTTCACAGACCCTATAGCTTCAGAGCGGGCGGTTATATGGCGGGACAAAATGTTTTTGAGGCACTGTCCAAAAATAGATTCAAACTTGACGCGTCAGCTGGAAATATCAGGTTCGTTAAAAAACGGTTTGGAGATGTTCCTTTCGTGCGATGGGTATCAGAATTGTGGTCTCACATTGATGACTGCAGCCAGCCTTACAAGATGAGTACTACTCATGGTGATATTTGGCAACTCCCTAACAATGGCTGCTTGGCTGACTATACAACTGCGGAAGATATTCTAGAGGTGTTTGACAAAAATGTTAGGACCTGGCAGCAACTTCAAGAGCAACCAGTTTTTATTTCGATAGGGTTTCACCAGGAAACTGCTGGTAAATTTCTGGATAGAGTTGACAGCGCTATTACAGCGATCAAAGAAATCTCACTAAAACAGAACTTACCTGTTGTCTTCTCGGCTAACCCTCTGGCGTATCTGGAAAGGACCTAGCCCTATTCTTAAACAACACAGAGTATTTTCCTGCTGTTGTTATATAGATCAACGCTTAGTTAAGAATTGAGTCAATAAAATCGTCATGAAAGTAAAACACATCAATATTTATAAGCTAAATGTAGATTGTACAAACCCTATTAGAACGCCACTTGGAATATCAGATGGCGCACGCAATGTCGTTATTAAAATTACTACAGATAGCAATATATTTGGGTTGGGGGAAGCCAGCCCCTTTTCTCCAATTACTGGCGATTCACAGGAAAGCAATTATTCAACAGCCCAGCAGTTGGCAAAATTGATAATCGGTAAAAACCCACTCGCCATTGAAGCACGCATGACCGAAATCAATGCTTTTACTGTTTCCGAGCCCTCCATTCGATCCGCTTTTGATATGGCGCTGTATGACCTATTAGGAAAATACGCTAACTTGCCACTCTATGCATTACTCGGCGGTGAGCGCAGAAAAATTCGCACGGATATTACCATTGGACTACAGGATACTGTGGAGCAAACCGTCGCAAGAACGGAGTCGATTCTGGAGCAGGGCTTTGATGCCATCAAACTCAAGGTCGGGCGTGCGGGTCTTGAAGACGTTGCACATGTGAAGGCCGTTCGGGAACGGGTTGGACCAGATGTGGAAATTAAGATCGATTCAAATCAGGGCTGGGACTATCCAACGGCGGTTGCCAACATTCAAGCTATGAAATCATTGAACCTGCAATATTCTGAACAACCTCTTGCTGCTTGGGATATGGATAATTTATCCCGCCTACGAGCGAAGGTATCGCTGCCAATATGCGCTGATGAATCAGTGTTTGATGACAAAGATGCATTGAAACTAATTAAGGCGGGTGCTGTGGATTACTTGAATATTAAACTGGGCAAATCAGGCGGCATTCATAACTCGCTTAAAATTAATGCTATTGCTGAAGCTTCCGGCTGCAAATGCATGATTGGGTGTTTTGCGGAATCCCGCCTCGCGTTGAGTGCCGCCGCTCACCTGGCAATGGCTCGCCCCAACATTCACTTTCTTGATCTGGATTCGGCGTTTGGTTTTAAAGCAGATCCGGTGAAGGGCGGTATGAAATATGACGAAAAAACCGGCGGTCTAATCCATCTGCCTGATACTCCAGGCCATGGTGCTGAGTTTGATGAAAGTTATTTAGATCAGCAAGTCACAGTGTGTGAATAACACATTAGTAAAAAATTCAATGAAATTAATGAAACGGAAGTCTAATTAAAGAGATTAAAAAGCAATGCAAATGAGTAATGCCAGTGATAAAACGATGCAACTAGAGTTGATAAAAGTAACTCCATTTATAAATGGAGAATCAGCATCATCAACCAGCGAAGAACTACTGGAAGTAATTAATCCAACAAACGGAAAGAAGTTGACAGATATTCCAGCAGGTTGTGATAGCGATGTTGGGCAAGCCGTTGCATCGGCCCGTCTCGCATTTGACGACGGCCGTTGGAGTCAACTCCTTCCTTCACAAAGGCGCGCGCTACTGCATCGATTCGGTGATTTAATTGAAGAAGAAGCAAGTCAGTTGGATATCCTGGATTCGCTGGATATGGGCAAGCCTTTAAGCGTGAGACTTGGGAATGCAGTTAGTGCTGCAAACTATGTTCGATACTGTGCTGATGCCATCGATAAAGTCATGGGAGATGTTTACCAGAGCGATCACACCACTTTTATCACGCAACAACGACTACCACGGGGTGTGGTAGCTGCGGTAGTGCCCTGGAACTTCCCGACCATGAGTGCCGCACTGAAATTCGCACCGGCGTTGGCCGCCGGTAATTGCGTGGTGTTAAAACCTTCCGAATGTGCTTCCCAATCTGCCATGCGCCTTGTACAACTGGCGACACAAGCAGGCCTGCCCCCTGGCGTGCTCAATATGGTCCCCGGGAGAGGCGACATTGTCGGTCGTGCTCTGGCATTACATAACGATGTCGACATGATGACCTTCACCGGCTCCACTTTAGTGGGAAAATTAATGTTTCAATACGCTGGTAAGTCCAATATGAAACTGGTGCAGGCTGAATGTGGCGGAAAATCACCACAGATTGTGTTTGCGGATTTCGGAGATCTCGACACTGTTGCAGACAATGTGGCGCAACTGATTCTGGTCAATCAAGGACAACTCTGTGTCGCCGGCTCTCGCCTCCTGGTTCAAAAGGAAATAGAAGCCGACCTGATCGAAAAGGTTGCCATACGATTAAAAGCATTCGTTGCCGGCGATCCACTGGACACGAAAACAACGTTTGGCCCGTTGGTTAATCACCAGCAACTGGAAAAAGTACTGTCTTATATCGCCTCTGGACGGGAAAGCGGTGCAGAACTGGTGTGCGGTGGCAACCGAATCCTGGAAGACACCGGCGGCTACTTTGTTGAACCTACTCTGTTTGCCAACGTCTCGCCAGACGCCAAAATCGCGCAAGAGGAAATTTTTGGTCCGGTACTGTCTGTCTCCAGTTTCAGGGATGAAGAGGAAGCGATTCAACTTGCCAATTCCACAGCCTATGGGCTGGATACCCATGTATGGACAAGCAACCTGTCCACGGGCATGAAACTCTCAAAATATATTCGTGCAAGCATGGTCTCTGTTTATTCAGCAGCGCCCGGAGGCGAAGGGTCAGGCGCGATGTCCACAGAACCTTACGGCCTGTCAGGTGTCGGTGTGGACGGTGGTCAAGCGGGACTGGAAACATATCTGCGTCGTCAGGTAACGTGGTTTAACCATGGCTAAAATGGAAAACAAAACAAGGAACCCCACAAGCCTGCAAGCAACGCTGGAAAGCGCTGTTCAACGCCATCACGTTGCAGGAGCGAATTTGGCAGTCTTTCACAACGGTGAGCTCATTACTGCAGCCGCTGGCGTGGCTAATACAGCCGCGGGTATTGAGATGACACCCGATACGTTGGTTCATATCCACTCCATTACAAAAGTTTTCACTGTAACACTGATTATGCAACTGGTGGATGAAGGTCAGTTAGACCTCGGTGATCCGGTCTTACGCTATCTGCCAGATCTTAAATTAAAAGATTCAGAGGCACTTGAGCGTATCACAGTGAAGATGCTTCTTAATCATACCTCCGGCATTGATGGCGATATGTTGCCGGATTGTGGTCACGATGATGAAACCATAGAAAAAGCAATATTAAGGTTTGCCAAATTCGACCAGATTCACGAACCAGGTACCGCTTGTTCCTATTGTAATGGGGCACTTGTGATTGCAGGTTATCTGGCGCAGCAAATCACCGGTAAAAGTTGGCACAATCTTGTAAAAGAAAAAATCTTTGCCCCACTTGATATGGAAAATTCTGCGGTGCTACCTGAAGACGCTTTATTACACCGCTGTAGTGTAGGCCATTATTTCAACCCAATCACAGGAGAAATAGAGAGAGGTGACAGCGCTTTTATGCCACTGAGTTTTGCGCCTTCCGGTTCAAATCTCATGCTATCAGCAAGTGATTTGGTCATTTTCGCCCGAACCCATATACGCAACGGCATCGGCCCTAACGGTAAGCGCATTCTTTCTGAACAAAGCGCAAAGGCCATGCGACAAATGACAGTGAAGGATGTTCCTCTGCACAATGTTAATGGGATCGGCTTAGGCTGGTTGCTGTTTAACAATGGTGTAGTGGGTCACTCCGGAGGTGGGGCAGGGAATGTTTCTATGCTTTATGTTTATCCGCAAAAGGAATTTGCTCTGGCGATTTTGGCTAACACTAATAATGGGGCGGTTATGATTAAAGAAGTGATCAAGCCTTTAATAAAAGAAATAGCCAATATCCCACTGTATGGCGATTATGATGAACTCTGTCACGGAGTAAAGGATGTTGTCGTGGACGTCACACGATACGTGGGTGTCTACGAGAATATTTCTACCCGATATGAAATCACGGCTCAGTCAAGTGGTCTTGGGTTATCGGTGCAAGGAAAATTCGAAATGAATGACGGCAGTTCAATTATGCCTTCTCCTGTTGTCCCACTTTCCCCACTAGGCGGTGATAATTTCTTATTAAAACCGGCTGAGGGTCATTCATTATTTCAGATCGCACCGATAAGTTTTAGCAACATTGAAACCGGCGGATGCGCACGATATCTAGTCTCTAAAGGGCGGTTCTATCAGCGGAGGCTAGTCGATGAGTGTTGATAGCAAAGCGGATTCGCCCCAATTTCTAAATAGTACGAATACCGCTCAGGTGATTGCAGAACCAGTGAGACTATCTCAATGTTTCACTTATTCATTACCGGTAACGGTGACATATTTTCTGTTCTACCCGGCGCAGATTTTACTTGCGGGCATGTATGCCAAATATTTTGGTTTATCCCTTACCACTATTGCAGCCGTTGTTTTTGCTGCCCGACTATTTGATGCCGTTACAGATCCGTTAATTGGTTATTGGTCTGATCGTTCCCGTGCCCGTACAGGCACACGTAAACCCTGGGTAATTATCGGCGGTCTTGGTCTGGTCATTAGCAGTTATTTTCTCTATGTGCCACCAGATAATGTCAGCGTGGCTTATTTTACGGGCTGGTATTTTGCCTTTTATCTCGCCATAACAATAGCTGAAGTGCCGCATATGGCTTGGGGTGGAGAGCTCGCATCGTCTAGCCATGAAAAAACGCAAATATACAGTGTACGTGTTGCATGTCAGTTTTTTGGAACCTTATTGTTTACTGTTGCCCCGTTGCTCCCATTTTTTGTTAGTAAAGGCTTTACACCCGAGACGCTAAAATGGTCAGTACTTGCCAGTGCCGTTGTCATACTCCCGATGCTAGTGCTGGTGACACTCACACCGAATGGACGCGCAAGCACTAAGCCTAAGAAAGAAAGTCCTCGTTTACTGCTTAACACCATAATTCATAATAAACCATTGCTGATTCTGTTAGCTGGATTTTTCCTTATCAGCTTTGGCTACGGATTCTACTTCGGATTATCCTTTATCTTCGCTGATGTGTATTTGGGCTTGGGGGATCAACTACCTTTGGTATTTGCCTTCAGTACCTTTGCTGGTTTGGCCGGTGCCGGCCTGGTGTACAAGTTGGCAAGATATATAGAGAAAGTAAAAATTTATGCGCTGGCGGTTATATTGACCTCCTTGGCGCTGACGAGTTTAGCCTTGCTAAGACCTGGTACAGGCTCACTAGTCTTTTTTACTGGATTAACCTGCGTTATCTATTTGGGTAATGCGATTATCCAGGCTACCGTTCTTTCCCAATTATCTGATATCGCTGACTACGGCAGCTGGAAATTCGGCGTTGATAGAGCAGCAACCTATTTTTCGGCCTATTTATTTTTGCAAAAAGTCATTATTGGCATAGGTGGGGCACTAGGGCTGGCACTTGTTGGTTGGTATGGATTTGATGCGTCGGCAATCAATCAAACTGACGAAAGTATTTTTGGATTGCGGCTGACGATTGCCTATCTACCTGCATTCTTAGTCTTTGCTTCACTAATCGTCATTGTAAGGATACCGATCAATGCACGCCGTCACAGCATTATCCAACGGCGCATCTCCTCGCGAATCCAGAGAAGCACACAGAGACAAGCAATAGAATCACCACAGTCGCTTCCTGCTGTGGCCGTCCAGATATGACCAACATACATTGTCAACAATTCATCAATCACTTATTTTTTTAAATCGGAGCATCTTTATGTCCTTAACTAAAGACCAACAACTGGAAACCTACCGCCGCATGAACCGCATTCGCATCTTTGAAGAGGAAGCGACGCGCTTGTTTGGTGAAGGCAAAATCCCCGGTGCCTGTCACGCCAGTATCGGTCAGGAGGCGGCCATCGTCGGTGCCTGTATGGCCTTACGGGATGATGATTATATTACCGGAACCCACCGTTCCCACGGCCACCCCATTGGCAAAGGCGCCAAACTGAATGCGTTGATGGCCGAGCTAATGGGCAAAGCCACCGGCATTTGCAAAGGCCGTGGCGGCTCCATGCACCTGGCGGATAACAGCGTTGGCATCGTCGGCGAATCCGCCATTGTCGGTGGCGGTATACCGCTGGCCACCGGCTGTGGTCTCAGTGCTAAAGCCCGGGGTACCGACCAGGTCAGCCTGTGTTTTTTTGGTGATGGCGCCAGCAACCAGGGCACCTTTCATGAGTCGATCAATATGGCCGCTGTGTGGAAACTGCCTGTTATTTTCTTCTGTGAGAACAACGGCTACGCCATTACCACTTCACTGATTAAAAGCCATGGCCAACCCGTGATCGCCAAACGTGCCGATGCCTATGGTATTCCCGGTATTACCGTGGATGGTCAGGATGCCGAAGCCGTCTGCGAAGTGACCCAAACTGCCGTTGACCGTGCTCGCCGAGGCGAAGGCCCCAGCTTAATCGAGGCCAAAACCTACCGTTTCGACGAACATAACGTTGGCCTCAATATCAACGGCGAACCTTACCGTTCCCAGGAAGAAGTAGAACACCACATCAACAATCGGGACCCGTTGGTACTTTATAAAAAAGCCCTGCTGGGCAGTGGCATTAGCGACAGCGAATTATCAGCCGTAGAAACCGCCGTGCGCGAGGCGGTAGACGAAGCAATACAGTTCGCCGATGAAAGCCCGCTGCCAGCCCCTACCGACGTTTACGATCACATGTATAGCAATCCAATTAATTATCCAGCCCAAAACTTGGCATAACGCCAGTTTTGAACTTGTTATCACCGATTGCTAAAGGAGAACTCTACCATGTCAGAAACAACTGTAATGAATAGCGAAACATCTAACGAAACACTTAATGAAAAAGTTAACGAAACACACAAAAAAATCAGCTACATGGAGGCCATTGGCGAGGCGCAGATTGAAGAAATGCAACGCGACGAACGCGTGATCCTAATGGGTGAAGACCTTGCCGTGTATGGCGACGGTGGTGTCATGGATACCTTTGGCGATACCCGTGTTTGGAGTACCCCCATCTCCGAAAACAGCTTTTGCGGCATGGC
>Ga0115547_1002403_pt1 | contig 10334 bp, 9 predicted proteins | sample COGITO_mtgs_1004_3_FD_87185 | JGI IMG/M metagenome (GOLD analysis project Ga0115547, IMG submission 87185) | Pelagic marine microbial communities from North Sea - COGITO_mtgs_100420 | ecosystem: Environmental > Aquatic > Marine > Epipelagic | place: Germany:Helgoland, sampling site Kabeltonne...
GATTATCACAGTGCCCTTGGCGGCCCCTTCGACGATGCCATCCTTACCAAAAGCGGCCAGCCCGACGATGCGCGATGCGTTGAGACTGGTGATGACGAAATCAACATTCTGACTGGCGTGCGCTGCGGAATCTGCCGCCTTTGCGCCTTTGGCGACCAATTCGGCCATCTTGTCCGTGTCCAGATCAAAAACCTTCAATGTATTACCCGTCTCCAACAGGCGCGTGCCAATCGCACCGCCCATGACGCCCGCACCAATCAACGCTATGCGTTCGCTCATATCATCGTTTCCTTTACATAGGTCTCGGCTTGCGTAATCACGTTTGGATAGGCTTGAGTAATATCAATCTGACAGCCCCATTCATCGCCTTCCAAGCGCTCGAGGATTCCAAACTGACTGTCCAATAATGCGGTGGGCATAAAGTGATCAACGCGACCGTCAATGCGACGAACCAAGACATCTTGGGGCGCATCAAGATGCAGGAAATGCACAGGTTCCTGCACCTTAGACCTGATGATGTCGCGATAATTTTTCTTCAGTGCAGAGCAGCCAATGACAATTGGCCGGGACCCTTTGGCTAGGGTGCGCCCAACATCAGATAACCAAGGCGACCGATCTTTGTCGTTTAACGGTTTGCCACAAGACATTTTTTTGATGTTGGCCTGCGGATGCAAATCATCACCATCAATGAATGTCATGCCACACGTGACCGACAGCGCCAAACCGACCGAAGATTTTCCGCAGCCTGATACGCCCATTAACACATAGCATCGCATCAAAGCGACGCCGTGATACCACCATCGACGTACAACGTGTGGCCATTCACAAAGCTGGATGCAGCGGAGGATAGAAAGACACAGGCACCAACGAGTTCATCGACGTTGCCCCAACGCCCAGCCGGTGTGCGTTTTTCCAGCCACGCTGAAAAATCCTTGTCCGCCACCAATGCCGCGTTCAAAGGCGTATCAAAATATCCCGGTGCGATGGCGTTGCACTGCAATCCATGCTGCGCCCAGTCGGTTGCCATGCCTTTGGTCAGGTTTCCGACGGCGCCTTTGGTTGCGGTGTAGGGTGCAATGCCGGGCCGCGCTAGCGCGGTTTGGACGCTCGCAATATTGATAATTTTGCCAGCACGTCGCCCGATCATATGTCGGGCGACGGCTTGGCCAACATGAAAAACGCTTGCCACATTGGTTTGAAGAAGCTGCTCAAAAGCCTCGGCTGGAAAATTCTCAAGCTCGGTGCGATGCTGCATGCCTGCATTATTCACCAAAATGTCAATTGAACCGCGGGCTGCTTCGAAATCGTCTACGGCTTTCCGAACAGCCATATGGTCAGTGGCATCAAAGGCAAGCGTGTCTACCCCTTTTCCCAGTTCTGCTGCTGCTTTGGCTAACTTGTCTGCGTTGCGGCCATTCAGAACAACACGCGCGCCTGCGTCAATCAAGCCTTTGGCCAGAGCAAAACCAATGCCTTGCGATGATCCTGTGATCAGTGCGGTTTTACCAGCGAGCGAGAATAAGTCAGACATAGAGGCTCCTCTTTTTGATTTTCGGGCGAGAATTCTTGACACCATCATTTTTGTTACCGATAACATGTTACCGATATCAAAAAATGTCAAGACAGGATTGCCACAATGTCAAAGCCCATCATTCTACAGACTGGTCCATACCCTGATTGGGATCAGGAACCCTTGGATGCGGCGTTTGACATGCATCGGCTGTTCGAAGCAAAAGACGCTGCCGCTTTTCTTGAGAATGTCGGAAGCGATGTCCGCGCCATTGCCACGCGCGGTGAATTAGGTGCAGATCGGGCTATGATTGCTGCTTGCCCAAAGCTTGAAATGATCGCCGTCTACGGCGTTGGCTATGATGCCGTAGATCTGGTTGCCTGCAAAGAGCAGGGGATTGCCGTAACCAACACGCCTGACGTCTTAACCGAAGACGTGGCCGACCTTGGGGTCGCGATGATGCTTTGTCAGTCACGCGCTATGGTCGGCGCTGAAACATGGGTCCGCGATGGATCGTGGGCTGCAAAAGGTCTCTATCCCCTTCAGAGGCGTGTATTTGGCCGCAAGGCGGGTATTCTGGGGTTGGGACGAATTGGATTTGAAATAGGCAAGCGGTTGGCAGGCTTTGGTATGGATATCGCATATAGTGATGTCGCACCAAAAGACTACGCACCGGACTGGACATTCCTGTCCGAACCGGTTGCTGTGGCAGAGCATTCTGACTTTCTGTTTGTGACTGTGGCCGCCTCTGATGCTACGCGCCACATTGTTGGTGTGGACGTTTTGAATGCGCTTGGCGCGGACGGCATGGTCATCAACATCTCGCGCGCGGCCAACATTGACGAAGAAGCACTGATCGCTGCGCTATCGTCGGGGACAATCGGTTCCGCCGCGCTTGATGTGTATGCGGGCGAACCGGCCCTTGATCCGCGGTTTCTAAAGCTCGACAATGTCTTGCTTCAACCGCATCACGCGTCAGGAACCATTGAAACACGACAATCCATGGGCAAACTATTGCGCGATAATCTTACAGCGCATTTCGCAGGCCAACCCTTGCTGACCCCCGTTACCTAAGGACAGATCATGAAAGCTATTGTCGCCCACGCCGCCAAAGACCTGCGTATTGAGGTTCACCCACGCCCGGAACCCGGCCCGGGACAGGTTTTGATCCGAATGAAGACCGGTGGCATTTGCGGGTCTGACCTGCATTACTTTAACCATGGCGGCTTTGGCCCCATCACGCTGAAACAGCCAATGGTGCTGGGCCACGAAGTGGCGGGTGTCATCGAAACGCTGGGCGAAGGCGTGGACATGCTGACAATCGGCCAATTGGTTGCTGTATCGCCTTCGCGCCCCTGCGGCACTTGTGAATACTGTCGCGAAGGGCGCCCCAATCACTGCCTCAACATGCGGTTTTATGGGTCGGCTATGCCTTTTCCGCATATTCAGGGTGCCTTTCAGGAATGGCTGGTGGCGGATGTGGCGCAATGTGCTGTGGCCGATGGGCTGACTTCGGCCGAAGCCGCAATGGCAGAGCCGTTGTCCGTGGTTTTGCACGCTGCAAAGCAGGCTGGTGATCTGCTGGGCAAAAAGGTGCTTGTGACAGGCTGCGGGCCCATTGGGCTGCTCGCTGTTTTAGTCGCACGTGCGGCAGGTGCAGCACAGATTGTGGCGACCGATATCACTGATTTTACACTCGACAAGGCACGCGAGCTGGGTGCCGATATTACGCACAATGTCGCTGATCAGGCCAATGCGCTTGAGGTCTACGGCGCGCAAAAGGGGCATTTCGATGTTCTTTTTGAATGCTCTGGCGTCGGGCCTGTTGTTGTCTCTACGGTCCCTTGCATCCGCCCGGGTGGCACGATGGTGCAACTGGGCCTAGGCGGAGACATGACCCTGCCCATTCAAGCGATGACCGCCAAAGAGCTGACCTTTAAGGGATCGTTCCGCTTTCACGCTGAATTCTTCAGCGCGGTCGAATTGATGCGCAGCGACCGTTTGGACGTAATGCCCTTGATCACACATACCTTGCCATTGGCGGACACGGTGAAAGCGTTCGAGCTGGCGTCTGATCGCACGAAAGCGCTGAAAATCCAGATTGAATTCAACTAGGTATTTTATGCCACGGCTTGATGGTGTGATCCTTTTGTTGGAATTGAAGGACATGCTCGTTTGTTAGTGAAGCATGGGCCAAATTACTAATACACAGAAGATCCGAACAAGCAGAGGAAGCCAGCTCCAAGACGTCGTGAGAGTTGCCTAAATACCTCTTTTAGGCTCTGGCGCAAAAGGCATCCATCTTGCACCGCAGCGGCAAAGCCAAAATATCGTGACGTTCCAAAAGATGCGTTTCGAACTGACCTGCAAGGCTAACGGGATTGAACATCGATTGAGAATGCCAAAAGATCCAGAAACTAATGGGTAATTCAAACGCATGGACCGCGCTATCAAGCACGCAACGGCGAAAAGGTATCAGCATGACAGCCGCGATCAAAGCCGAGGTCAATTTTAAAACTTTCTCGCCGCCTACAATGTAGAACGACCATTGAAACCGCCGCAGGCCCTCACGTCGTACGAATACATCCACAAAATCAGGATATCAATTCTTCTTCAATCTGATCCAGCAGGTGCATAACGATCTGTGCAAACTCGGCTATGTATGGCGGTTCCAAAGTGTTTCACACGTGGGTGGGATGACTGTCTCAATGGCTTGCATAGCTTCAACAACTAGGTCTTCGCGCCATCTGCGCCCCGCGATTTGGACCCCTATGGGTATTGGTCCATTGGGTAAATTGGCAATATGCGTGGGCAAGTTTCCAGCAGGCAACCCTAAGAAATTCATGATAAAAGACCAATGCGCGCCCACTAAGGCGTCACTCACGCCTTCTGGCCCTTCTGCATCACGACCGGGGGAAAAGAACGGTTTGAGCATGAACGGTGTTAGAACCAGAGGATATTCTTCAAAAAAGAGCGACCAAGCGCGCGCATAGTGCGTGCGCTGCGCCATCATGGTGAGCAGCTCAGCCCCCTCGTAGGGTGGGAAAGCAAGAAAATATTCATCAAAAATACGGTTCAGTTCGGACGAGCCATAGGTTCTGATGTCAGGGTAAAGCAGTTCTTTGACCTCACCCATAAGAACGCGGTACCCGACCTCGCCTGTTTCACGTGCAAGCGGAGGTTCCACAACCTCCAAGGCGTATCCAGCGTCCGATAAGGCGGATGCCGCCTTGTCTATCGCCGTCGCCACGTCTGGGTGCATCCCAAAGCCAAAATCATCGCGTGCAACAGCAACGCGAATGGGTGACTTGAGCGGTGCACCCTGCCAAGGCAGTGGCACGTGGAACGGATCTCGAGGGTCAGTTGCAATTAACGCGGGCATGGAAAGTTGCAGATCCGCAGCGGTACGCACGATCAATCCTTGAACCGACATGGATTGGGCCAGCAAACCACGCTCAGCTTTCTGGCTCGGATTAAACGCCGACACACGGCCCAAACCGGACTTCAGTGTTACAGCGCCATTGGCCGACGCTGGAAACCGTAATGACCCGCCAATGTCATTCCCATGGGCCAGTGCGCCAATCCCCGCCATTACGGCCGATCCTGCGCCGCCAGAGGATCCTCCGGGAGAGATATGACGCCCCCAAGGGTTATGGGTTCGTCCGTATAGCGGGTTGTCAGTGTCTGCACGAAACGAAAATTCTGGTGTGTTGGTCCGCCCGATCACAACAGCTCCTGCTGCCTTGAGGTTGCGAACGACAGGGGCATCGCTGGTTGCGATGATATCTTTGAAAGCTGGCACACCGTTGGATGTGGCATGTCCTTTTTGGTCTACGTTAATCTTGATAGTGACGGGGACGCCATGCAAGGGTCCTTTGGGCCCGTCACACACATCAAGTGCTTTGGCCTCATCCCGCGCCGAGTCGGCGAGGCTTTCAACAACTGCATTCAGGTCTGGATTGACCGCTTCCATTCGCGCAATCGCAGCTTCAGTTGCATCGACCGCTGTTATCGTTCCTTCTCGAATGGCAGTTGCAATCTCAGTGGCACTCAATTGCCAAAGGGGTGTTGTGCGCGTCATTTATTTCCCTTCCATTCATGCAGTAAACGTTTTCGTCAAACGCGTTATTTGGGAAAATATTTATTTAGAATCTTTAGTCACACTGCTTTTTTGCATAAGCCACTCTTCGATTGGACTTCCCTTAGCACAAAACCATCCGTTCCGACTATCACACTACGTGGTATGTCAAGGACTGTGAAGCTGTTTGACCGAACCGGGATCTCGCTGGGCGGCATGTGTCTACAAGTTGCTCTGCGTTGGTGTTCCTATCGGCGCGGTGTCATTTTGTCCCTGTGTCGCTGTTCTTTAGAGTGGTGGAAAGACCTGTCCTGCCGCGTTCGTTCAGCTGCTGTGACGATCGCAGTCAGGATGGCCCTGACCATGGGGCCTGTTAATCGCTACCTTGGCAAGTTGGAAAGTGATGGCGCAGGCGTGGCGCAAGACGCGGGCCCCGATCTTGATCAGTTTCAGTCGCAAGCTTGTCAACGACCAGTCGTTCAGACATTTTTTGGTTTGAGCGGCCGCTTCTGTCCAATAATACGACCGTTGTTCTAGGCTAAGCGAAGCGCGCGGATGGCGGTTAGGTTTGGTGTTTCCATAACGTATCCTCCGATCCGCAGCTCCCTCACAAAAAACACGCTGACGTTGATCCAAATAACATATCACTGGATGCTGCATCTGCTCCGGGGTCAGCATCAAGCCCCGAAGAAGCTATTGGTCCAGCACCTTTTCAAGGCTGTTTCGAGGTAAAATCCTCAGCCCAATCGCTGTGACTGGAATATACTCGGATTTGCCGCCTTCGGAAAGGTGCGCTTGATATTAACGGAAGTACGCGATTGACTTGTCGCCAGTTGGTAAGGGGATGAGGGTATGACAATTGATTTGGTCATTCGGCACGGTAGGGCAGTCACGCCAAGGGGGATCGTTGAGGGTGACATAGCGATCACAGGTGAGCGGATTGTGAGCGTCGGGACCCCAGTCACATCGGCAAAGCAACTCATTGACGCAAAAGGGCATTGGGTCATGCCGGGTGGTGTAGATCCACATGCCCACATCGAGCAGACGTCAGGCATGGGCGTTATGAACGCCGATACGTTTGAAACGGCCACGACTTCAGCGGCAATGGGCGGGACAACCAGCGTCATTTCATTTGCAGCACAAGCCAAAGGTCAGGCTTTGACTGAAATGGTCGCCGATTACACAGCGCGCGCAAAGCGTGGCGCAATGATTGATCATGCGTTTCATATGACGGTAACAGACACTTCGGTGCCGTGGTTTGACAGGGACCTTGGGGATTTGATTAAGGCTGGACACAGATCAATAAAAGTATTCACGACCTATAACATCCAACTCAGTGATCGTGAAATTCTCGATACGATGGCGCTGGCCCGCAAAAACGGTGCACTGGTGTGCGTTCACGCAGAAAACGATGCGATTATTGCGCGCGCAAAAGACGACCTAATCGCGGGTGGTAAGGTACGCCCGTCCGATCATGCCCTGTCCCGCCCACGAATGGCCGAGATTGAATCTGTTGCGCGAATGTGCAGGTTCGCGGAATACCTCGATCAACCGGTGATGTTATTTCACATATCAACAGCCGAGGCGGCCGCGCTGATACGCGATGCTCGGGCGCGCGGTGTTCCGATATGGGCTGAAACCTGTCCTCATTATCTGTTTATGACGGCGGACATTCTGGATCAACCGAACCTTGAGGGTGCAAAGTGGATGTGTTCCCCACCCCAGCGCACAGCGCAGGATCAGAGCGCACTTTGGAGTGCTCTGGCAGCGGGGGATTTGCAACTCGTCTCATCCGATCATGCCCCCTATCGATATGATAAAACGGGGAAACTTTCGGCAGGACCAAACGCTGGCTTTCACGAGATCGCCAATGGGCTCCCGGGGTTGGAGACGCGATTGCCGTTGATGTTTGATGCGATGATCACGAAGGGCAAGCTGGGCCCTGAAGCATTCGCGCAGATCACGGCTACAGCCCCCGCAGACATTTATGGTTTGTCACAGAAGGGCGCGATTGTATCGGGCAAAGACGCCGATCTGGTGATCTGGGACCCTGACAAACAGGTGTGCTACGGCGAAAACGATCTTCATGATAATGTTGGCTACAATCCTTGGGTCGGACGGTCGATCAAAGGCTGGCCCGTTCACGTGCTGCTACGCGGACAGACGATCATGCAGGATGGCGTGTTTCAGGGAGCGGCGGGTGGTGGCAATTGGATTGACCGTCCTACTCTTGCCACGCCGCCCACGGGGGCTGCGTGATGCAAAGGCCTAACACGCCAGCACAACTGGCGATTACATTTTTTTATTATCGTGATTTGGCGGCAGCGATCGCGTTTTACCAAGACGTGATGGGCTTAACCCTCGCCATTGATCAAGGTTGGTGCAAAATTTATGAAATCTGTCCGGGTGCGCATGTGGGGTTGGTAGATGAGGCAAAAGGCATGAACAAATGGACAGCTGTGAAACCCGTACAGCTTTGCATTCGCGTGGCGGACGCAGATGCTTGGTTTGCTTATGCAAAGGATAGAGCCTTCGAAAACCTGTCTGGATTGTTCGAGAATGACGCGCTTGGCATCCGCGCGTTTGTGTTCACGGACCCTGAAGGGTATCAAATTGAAATCCAAACGTCGACGCGAGCGGGTGCATGACCAAGTCATTGATCATTATAAATCCAAATTCTTCCACGACGGTGACGCATGGGATTGATACGGCCATCGCCCCCTTGCGCAACTTCGGGGTGCCGATCAGGTGCCTTACGTTGGCAGCAGGCCCTACAGGGATCGAAAGCCAAATGCAGGCAGATCTGACCATTGCACCGATGCTAAACTTGGCGGCCGCTCAAACTGACGCTGTGGGTTACGTAATCGCATGTTTTGGCGATCCAGGGCTACATGCCTTGCGCGATCAAACAAGCTTGCCCGTCGTCGGAATTCAAGAGGCTGCGGTGATGACTGCGCTTACACTTGGGCAGCGGTTCGGTGTCATAGCGATTATGCCTGCGTCCATTCCGCGCCATCTGCGCGCATTCGGTGCCATGGGCGTTTTGGACCGGCTTGCAGGTGATCGCGCCTTGGGCCTTGGTGTGGCCGACCTTTTGAGCGCGGACAAAAGCCTTTCAGCTATGATCGCCACGGGCAAAAAACTGCGGGATGTTGACGGGGCAAATGTGTTGATTATGGGGTGTGCGGGCATGGCACAATACCGCGATTTAATTCAAGATGCGACGGGCCTGCCCGTGGTCGAACCATGCCAGGCCGCCACTGCAATGGCGCTTGGTCATATTGCTCTGGGGCAAAGCCATAGAAAGGCAAATTATGCTGACTGAAGCCGCCAAAGGTGTTTACACAATCGCAGTCACACCGTTTTTGCCTAACGGGGCGATCGATTTTGACAGTGTCGATCGCGTGGTCGATTTCTACATAGAACAAGGCGCAACCGGACTGACCATTCTGGGCATGATGGGCGAGGCTGGTAAACTGTCCGCCGAAGAAAGCATGCGCGTCGTGAACCGTGTCATCGCCCGTTCATCGGTGCCTGTGGTGGTCGGTGTGTCCGCGCCGGGATATGCGGCGATGGAAAGCCTTAGCAAATCATCAATGGATGCGGGGGCTGCGGGTGTCATGGTGGCCCCGACGACGAACCTGCGCTCTGACGATCAGATCATTGGATACTATCACGGGGTCGCCAATATTCTGGGGGCCACGCCTTTCGTGCTGCAAGACTTTCCCCTCGCGACAAGTGTTACCATCGCCACCAAAGTCATCCAGCAGATCATTGACGACTGCCCAACCTGTGTGATGCTCAAACACGAAGACTGGCCGGGATTGGACAAAATCACGGCCCTGCGCGCAACATCTGATGCGGGCAGTCGCCGCATATCGATCCTGTGTGGCAACGGCGGAATGTACCTGTTGGAAGAGATGCTGCGCGGGGCGGATGGCGCCATGACTGGTTTCGCATATCCTGAGATGATGGCGCAGGTTGTGAATTCGATCTCTGCGGGTGACGAAACGCATGCCCGCGATATATTCGACGCATATATGCCCATGGTCCGCTATGAAGCTCAGCCTGGCCTTGGCTTGGCGATCCGCAAATATAGCCTTGCAAAACGCGGCGCGATTGCGCATCCAACACTCCGTAAGCCTGGTGGTGCACTCAATGCCACTGCTGCGGACGAAGTCGATGTTCTGGCACAGCGCCAGACTGCGCGTTTGGCTGATCTGGATCTTTAACTGCCCGACAATCTTGGGACAAATCAACAAGAGGGTCCATACCGAACCCAGAGTGTCAGTTTTTGAACGCAAAAGCGTTTGAATGCGCAATCTATTTCTGACGATATAACAAAACACCGCTTTTCCACCCTGCCGCTTTTTGCGGCCTCGCAGCGGCTCTATCACACAAATCGGCCTCAGGTCGTGCTTCCTCTTTCCCTTATCGATATCGCCGCCCTCTACATTGATGCGCAGCACGGTGGCGCGATGCGGATGCAACGGGAAGGTGTTCCTAATGAAACCGTTGCAAACGTGCTGAGGATGGCGCTTTGTACTCTGGTCGTGCGAAGCGCGCAGTGATGCGCGTTAGACCGCAGAAGGCAACGGGTCAGGTGTAGAGATCAGCTATGGCTTCGCAAAAAGCCTGTGTGTCGGTAATCCTCCCGAAAATTAGTGGTGTTCAAAAGTAGAATTTTCTCGGCAAGATATCTGAGGAGATTTACGATGAAGAATGGACGATACAGCGACGCACAGA
>Ga0115547_1002410_pt1 | contig 10317 bp, 11 predicted proteins | sample COGITO_mtgs_1004_3_FD_87185 | JGI IMG/M metagenome (GOLD analysis project Ga0115547, IMG submission 87185) | Pelagic marine microbial communities from North Sea - COGITO_mtgs_100420 | ecosystem: Environmental > Aquatic > Marine > Epipelagic | place: Germany:Helgoland, sampling site Kabeltonne...
AGGATGGGCGGTATGGACACCCGCATGTTGAGGTAACTGACTTACTTTTTAACTACGGTGTAGAAACATACAGTACGGCAGAAGAAGGGACTGTGACGTTTGAAAGTGATGGGGTAGATGTGTGGGTTCGTTAGTTATCCACGTGTAGTGTTTCCTAGGATACGCAATACGAGGTATAAATGTAAGTAATGGAGGTCGGTCCGCTTTGCGGCCCGACTTTTCTGTTTTTGTGAATCACCACAAGATTACTTAGCATTATCAAAATTATTATGTTTTCATTTTTCACCATCCGCAAGCAGATAGCGACTAGCGCGCTATTTTTCGTACTCATTATAAGTTTGGTTGTGCCACAAAGTGCATCAGCACAATCACTACAACAACAGATTGATGCGTTACTGGCTCAAATAAGCTCACTACAACAACAAATTGCCAATACGTCTGACCAACCAACTGTACCTACCGTCTCGGCAGGCAATGGTGTTGCCACCCCAGGTGCAGTTATGCAAGACATTAATACTGGTTCTGGATTAGCTAAGTTTTCCATTGGTGCACGAGTGGTCACGACTGCTCGCATAAACGCTCGTGATGGGGCTCGAGGCGATGTCGTGTTTGCGACAGCTGTTGGTGAAGCAGGTACGGTGATAGATGGACCAGAAGTGTTCAATGGATTCACGTATTACAACGTCCGATTTGATGATGCGCGTGAGTCGGGAAGTAAAAGGTCTTACGCAGTGGCTGAGAACTGGCTAGAGAAGAGTAATGATGATGTACTGTCGGTAGTCAATGCTTTTGGAGTGGACAGCGCCAAATCCGGACTGCCAACGTCCGAGACTGTGCAAGTGGTCAGAGAAACAAAAGTTGTAAGCAATCCAAAGTTATACGCAGATGCACTCAAGAAAGAAGCGCAATCAGTACAGTACGGCTATGCCCCATCAACAGCAAGAAGTGACCAGTACGTCGTAGCAACTGTTCCTGCTGGTGCCAATGCACGGATAAGCTCTCGAACAGTATTTCTTCGAGATTGTGATTACAACAACAATTGGGGATGTGGTCAGGGCGATACCTGGGTCTCGAGTCGAGTTAACGACTTTTCAGGGTACATCAACAAAGAAGATCTTGGTTTGTTGGGTGGTTCAGAGTTGGGTGATTCAGATAGGATTACCGTCAATCACAGATTTGAAGAGGTGCTAAAAAATGCTGGTATCGAATCAGAACAAGTTCCGAGCCCATTCGCTACTGGAGAGACCCTCCCACTGTACACCGTAGATATGAATCAGGTACCTGCCCTAATACAGACAGCTAAACCTGGCCTACTAGACACAGCCAATACAGTAAGACCTAAAAATCAACTAATAATTAATGGAAAGCTGCTCACTTTCGACAGTCAGGCTAAAGGGTTAGGTTATGACGTAGAGCGAGATAGCTTGCTAGACTCAACTATGCAGTTGTACTCACGTGCAAATAATCAAAATGATTCAATAACTGGTCCTGGATTGTCAGCACAAAATGTCGAAGTTTGTGACCGTGATACTGGTGACTGTATGAACTTTGGGTATGCAATTCGAGTGGTAGACAGTAGCACAGTTTACGGAGCTCGGAGTAATCCTGGTCCATCTGACAGTCCTCGCATTCACTATGTAGAACCCACAGCCTATGACAATAAATTTGGCTCAGCGCCTGGTACACTGACGTACAACATCGATGTGCGTAATACCCGTCCAGGTGACGTTTTATGGCTCAACGTCGCAAAGGTTGCTTCGCTGGGTTGGACGTATACTAATGCCGAGCGTTCGATGGTTCAAAATATAAAGCAAAAAATCGTCTGGAATATTACCGGAGAAACAGAAGACCTTGCCAAAGTTTTGGTCAATGCACATGACACCAAGGCTTCGTACACGGTTAACGGTGTCCAGAGTAAGGATGTGGTGATTTACAACCAGGATAATAAGTATTGGGAATGGAAAGCAGACGATGGTACCGACGATGGTACTAACATGGTTGGTGGCTTGAGATTAACTGAACCGTTACCTGGAACATGTGAAGAGATGTGGGATCTAGTTAAGCCAAACGTACGTGCCATGTTTGAAGCTGAAGGTCTTGATTGCTCGTCAAAAACAATTAGTAGAGATGTGTACGGCATACAAAAAGCTCGACAAGAGTTTACTACAGAGAAAGTCAAAGAAATCACCGGTCTAACTGAGATTGGCTTCGTTCACAGCGGTTACACACTCGAGAGGGGTAACAATATCACCGTTAGAGTTAACGGAGGAAACCCTGGGGTGAGCGCTCGAAACACCCAGGCACCAACCACCGACAACACTCAGCCTGCCGCTCAAAATACTCCGACACCGTCACAAAATAGTGCTAGTGCGTTTGAAGCGGTGGTGGAACATGTATATACATGTGTGCTAGATCGATCGCCTGAGCCATCTGATCTGAGCTTGTACGCAGACTTGTTACAGTCGGGTGCGAACACACCAAGCGATGTCATTCGAGCAGTCCTGAAGTCGGAAGAATATCAAAATATGAAAAAAAGTGACGAGGAACTCTTGCAAGATGTGTATGCATGTAGCTTATTCCGATCCCCAAATTCATCTAGTGAAGAATTTTGGCTCATGTTTATGGAAATCATTCTAGATCGTAATACTGTGATTGATAGAATGTTATCTTCGAAAGAATTCAAGAACAAAGTAGATATCTATGAAGAAGTGAAGTAGATACCAACAGAGTGGATATCTCCTGCAATAAGAACTAGATCTGGGAGCGCATGACGCTCAAGCAGCTTAAAACAAAAGTCCCTCATAGGGGCTTTTGTTTGTATGTCTGAAAATATAAGTGATACGAGTACCGCACGGCGTTACTTTTTAGCAGTTGATACTGAACAGGCAGAGGTGGTCTATGCGCGGACAGGGCAGGAGTTCGCGTTGGGGGAATTTGTAAAGCTCGTGGTGCTGTATCCTGAATCGGCCGTTGCAGATATGGAAAGTAACGCGTCTTCTATCGTGTTGCAGCTAGTGTATGGAGAAACAGAGGTGATGCTTACCGGAGATGCTCCGAAGCGCATTGAAGAATATCTCGTACTTACCAATGGTGAACACTTACAAAGCGATGTGCTAAAACTTGGACACCATGGGTCACGCACTTCAACGTCTGAATTGTTCTTACAAGAGGTAAACCCAACCCATGCGGTTGTCTCCGCAGAGAAGGATGGGCGGTATGGACACCCGCATGTTGAGGTAACTGACTTACTTTTTAACTACGGTGTAGAAACATACAGTACGGCAGAAGAAGGGACTGTGACGTTTGAGAGTGATGGAAAGCATGTTTGGTTGAAAAAATAATTTTTACCTGGTATGTTGTCATGAGAAATGAAAGGAAAGTTTTATGGGACTTCAAATGAAAGAAAAAAATGTTGAGGGAATGGGGAAAAATCCTGAGACAGGTTTTTTAAGTTTTATCGAAATTCCATCAGTGATCATCACTGATGACGAGCGTGATTTTTATGTACGCTTTACTGCAGAGCAAAAATCTATTGCAGAAAAAACTTTTATGTTCCTGCAGAGCTTAGAGGATGAAGAATTTGCCATTTTTGCAGAAAAAATACAGCCGAAAAAGAGCATGCCAACAGGTGATGGTAAACTTCCGTCTAAGTATCGTAGACATCTGATGCGCTCTAAACTGGGCTTGTGAGATTAGTTATCCACTCATGCTATTTCCCCAGATCCAAAATACGGTGTATAAAGTAAGTAATGGAGGCCGGCCACTTTTGTGGCCGGCCATTTCCGTGTTTACAATATAAATACATTATTATGAAAGCAATCACATTCTCATTATTCAACATCAAACATGCGGTACTTATCATCGCGGCTGCAAGTTTGCTGTTGAGTTCAACTTTTATGCCAGTACATAAGGCAGAAGCCGCTACTGACATTGAAGCACTTATCGCGCAAGTGCAGCAGCTCATGGTTGTGGTGCTTGCCTTGCAAGACCAACTGGCTGCAATGGGCGGCACTTCAAATACGACCTCTGAACCAGAGGGTGGATTTTCAATAAATGACTTTTCTGTTGGCGACGGTGTTAAGGCAACTGCAAACTTACGTGTCCGCTCTCATGCAGGTACAAAATACACAGGTACTGAATACAACTGGGTTCAAAATATTACAGCATACACAGGAGGAGAAGTAGTAGATGGTCCAAAGTATGCAGATGGGTATACGTGGTGGCACATTAAGTACGATAACGGAACGAGTGGTTGGAGTGCTGAGAATTGGCTTGAAAGAACTGATGTAGTGTATACGTATCCGTCTACACCTTCTTGCACTATTAAAGTGAGTGATAAAACTCCTAATACAGGCGAATCATTTACGGTGACCTGGACTACCAAGAACATGGATAATCCTGTTTTCTATGAGGGCCTTAAGGCAGGCGGAGAGTATGAAATTGCTCGAAGCGGAAGCTTAAAATTTAATGAATCATCAGCATATCTCGGTACTTTTGGTATTAATGATGGATATAATCATGATAAGACATTATGCTCGGTATCAGTAGATATTCAAGCTCATGATGTTTCAGTAAAGGTAAAAGCAAGCAATTATAATGTTACGTACGGTGATGATCTCAAAGTTTACTGGACACAGTATGGTTCTATGCCTAAGGGGAGTAGGGCTTGTGTGACATTGCGGAGATACAGTGACGGGAAATATTTTGCGCATCCAGCAAATGGAGGTTCATGTGTTGAAATTTCTGGAAAAGAACCTCAACGAAGCGTAACGGGGGAAGTTATCCGTACGTCTGGTTATGATCTTGCTCCTGGCAAGTATTATGCTGAAGTGACTTTGCATGATGCACAGTATGGTGAAAAAGATGGTCCGATACTTGCATCAGCCGAGAGTAACGTAATTACTGTTGTAGAAGAATATACTGAAAATGTAGAAATCCTACGCTTTGATGCTGAAGTAAATAATGAGGACATCAATAACCTGACTATTTCATTTTCTTGGTCAACTGTGGGAACTGATCGTTGCTACATTCATTCTGAAAATGGGTCTGTGTCAGGAAGTGAAGGAACATCAGGTTCCTATGAACTATCGCGTATTGCCATGACAGAAAAATACGAAAAAGATTTTAAAGATGGAAACAACAAGTTTGAATTACGATGCCAATCTGCATATACAGGAAAGGATTCAACAGTCAGTGACTATGAAACAGTACATTTAGACTATGGTGAGGATTATAAGTTGACCGTTAATGGAGTTACTGAGTACGAAGAAAATAACGTGACTCTTACTGAGGCGACTACTCAGTGCTTTGTAGATGTTAATGATTATAATAGTTCATCAGAACATCAATATGGCGATGTAGCTCGTTGTTATTGGGGTGATCTCTTCTTTCACTATCAAGATGAATGGAAAGGATAATTCATAATACTCAACATTAAAAACGAAATGTATTGATTGGAGTAAGTTGCTTGAGATACGAGGAACATAAGAAAAAATACCCGAGGCCTACTGATATGTAGGACGAGGGTATTTTTTCGAAATGTACCGAAGTAGATTGAGTGATTTAATTAAATCAACTTTGCTTCCTTGAGGGTTTTATATGCCCCATTCTTTGCAATAATCCGTAGCGCCTTCGTAGAGACTTTTACGATTACATGCTTATCAAGCTCTGGTACGTAGATTCGTTTCTTCTGGAGATTTGGCTGTCGTGTAGTTTTCCCGCACGGGTTAAACTGCGTCGCACGAGTGCGGTTACTGTAGCGTCCTCCGATTTGGGTTTTCTTCCCTGTGATTTCACATTGCTTTGCCATAATAATCCTTGTTTAGTGGCGCTATGGTACCACAACGATTTAAATACGCAACCATCTACGGTCATACTATAATCCATATATGCTGTTTGTGGAATATTTTGACTAAGTATCGTACTATTAACTCACTAATTACATATATATGGAACAAATAGCAATTATCGCAGTATTGATTATCTCAATCGTCTTACACGAAATGGCACACGGCTATGCGGCCAATGCATTGGGTGACCCTACTGCACGTCTCCAGGGTCGTCTTTCAGCTAATCCTTTGGTGCATCTTGATCCGCTTGGGTCAGTTATTATTCCTGCGTTGCTATTCTTAAGTCCTGGAAACTTTATCTTTGGCTGGGCAAAGCCGGTTCCCTATAATCCATACAACCTGAATGATCAGAAATGGGGCGAGGCAAAGGTTGCTGCTGCAGGTCCTGCGGTGAATGTATTGCTTGCGCTAATCTTTGGAATGATTATCCGGTTTGCAGATGTCTTGAGTCTCTCTTCATCATTTGTTGATCTTGCTTCATATATCGTGTATATCAACATTCTCCTTGCTTGTTTCAATATGATACCGTTTCCGCCGCTTGATGGCTCTAAGATTCTTATGGCGTTCCTTCCCTTCAATGCACAGCAGCAATACCGCCAGATGATTGCTGCAGTTGAGCGATATGGGTTCTTTGTAACCTTCGCGCTTATATTCCTTTTCATTAATGTATTTTGGGGTCCCTTCTCAGAAGTAGTGGGTGCAATCTTTACGGTAATTACTGGAACACATTTATTTTAGGTTGTAATTAGGTGTGTTTGTGTACCTGTGGTATTTTCAATTGCAGGGAGGCCCGACATCAGTTCTTGGTAGCGCTGTGCCACAGAGGCAATTGTGGCAAAAGCATAAGTCTTCTCCCCACCCCGGGCCCGGCTCACGACGGTCGTGCCTGTCGGAACACATGCATTGGCAACATGTAAGACTTATGCAAACCTAAAATTCTGTTCTTCTGATTTATCGAAAGACCTATGATTGTATAATCACAGGTCTTTTTTCATTGCAAATAATTATAAATATAGTATTGTATGCGGGCTACATTATGGCAACAATAAATCAATTAACAAGAAAGAAGCGACGTGATAAGGCAACCAAGTCAAATACTGGTGCCCTTCAAACAGGTTTTAACTCTATCAAGAATAAACCTAACCAATTCAACTCGCCATTTAAGCGAGGGGTATGTACACGTGTAACGACTAAGACTCCACGTAAGCCGAACTCTGCGATTCGAAAGATTGCTCGTGTTCGACTTTCAAATGGTCAAGAAATTACAGCGTACATCCCAGGTATCGGACACACACTACAAGAGCACTCAGTGGTACTTGTACGAGGTGGACGTGTGAAGGACATTGGTGTGAACTACACTGTTGTACGTGGAAAGTACGATGCAACTGGTGTAGATGCACGGAGACGAGGACGGTCCCGATACGGAGCTAAAATGCCTAAGAGCGACTAAATTGTTCCGTAGCTTCGTTACACTACGGTAAGTGAACGTTCACCGTACCTCAAAGTACGGCTCACGCTCACTTCCTTGTGTTCCTCGCTACAAAACAATTTATCTCACTCTTAGAAGGGGGACGGTGTCCCCGAGACCAATTACAAATAGTTTATATTCGCTACAGATAGTAGACGCGATTCAACCTCACGGTTCGGAATCAAACTATGCGAAGAATGAAAATAGATTTATAGCTATTTCTCATTCGCATTAATCACATTATTATGCGACGACCAATTAAAAAACGACCGGTAGTCAAGCCAGACATGAAGTTTGGATCCGTAGAAGTCGAACGACTTATCAACTACGTGATGCTCAACGGTCAAAAGGAAACTGCACGAAAAATCGTGTATGCAGCATTCGAAGAAATCAAGAATGCAAAGGAAGGCGGAGGTGATCCGGTTGAAATCTTTAACACAGCAATACGAAACGCTGGACCTCAGATGGAAGTTCGATCACGACGTGTTGGTGGTGCGAACTACCAAGTTCCACGAGAAGTTCGTGTTGAACGACGACTTGCCTTGGCACTTCGCGCACTTATTGGTGCAGCACGAGGACAGAAAGGGCAGCCGATGTACAAATCACTTGCAGCAGAGCTTATGCTCGCAGCTAAGGAAGAAGGTGCAGCGGTGAAGAAGAAGGAAGATACGCACCGGATGGCTGAGGCCAACCGTGCATTCGCCCACTTCGCTTGGTAAGTGAGCAAACGAGCGCAAGTGACTATTGCAAACTTTACGCAGGAGAATCGAGATAGATGCGACCCTCCTAGGGAGTATCTATCCGATTCTGTCGCGTGCGACTCGGACTAACCACTTACTGCTGAAAGGTTCACGAAAAAGCCGCTCCCTGGACTCAAGTCCCGGTCGCGGCTTTTTTCGTTCCCTAACTCGTATTTGACCAATTTTTAAGGAGTGATAATGCCCTTGTGGTGCATTCCAAAATTTGATTTACCATTGGTAACAGACATTTTCTGGCATTTTATCTTGTATGACCAAGGGTAGCCCTTGGTCATACAGGTGGTACAAGAAAAGCGGCCAGGTTTGGCCGCTTTTTGAATTTGTTATGAAAGAAATCTGTTCAAGCTCATGTAACTTGGTTGATGACTTTAGCCTTACATGAGTCATATCTACTGTGGTCGTGAACCTAGCTTTTGGGCGATTTTATACAGAGCTAAAAGGATGAGGATTAGTAGTGAGAGTTGTACGAAGATTGGGTGTCCTAGGTAAAAAGAAACTACTGCAAGCGCGCTTGTGTAGATACCACCGAAGATAGCTCCAAAGAATGACAAGATATCACCAAAGAAACCTTCGGGTTTCTCAATATTTTTTGCAACCTTTTCTGCCTCAGGACTTTCTTGTGTACGAGTGATTTCACCAAAGCCGTCTTCATTGACTTCGATTTCTTCAACTATTGGTTCAATGGTCCCGTTTTGTACTCCACGCTTAGTTCGATACGCATCAAGCTTTTCTTTTGAGTCATGTACGAACTGGGTGACACCGCTCAGCATAGTGTCTGCACGAGAAGGGGTGAGGTATTGTTCGAGACCTTGACTGTTGCTACTGCTGGCTTGATTTGATCCTGCACTGCTGTTTACCTGAGGCTCTTCCGTGCTTACTTCTGGGTCGGGTGCTGGCTCATCATACTCTAAGGGATTTGTCCCATTCTTTTCCTCGGCAGTGTCGCTTATCCCATCACCATCATCATCAATGTCATCTTTATTTCCCACGCCATCGCGATCTGTATCATAGTCAACAAACAAGAGATCTTCTGCAAGGGAAGCAGTCACCCCGATGGTTTTAGTACTTGAACCAACGTGATGCAACTCAGTTCGTGAGAGGGTTGCGCTGATTGCATGGGAGCCATATGTAGGTGTCCAGTCTGCCCATGTTTCGATAATCCTCCCGTCGAGTGCTGATACATTTACCCGTTCAATACGATTGTCATTATCAAAGAATTCCACTGTCCCCGTCATGTCACTTCCGGTGTTGTTACGGATAGCTACATATATACGCACAGGATTTTCAGCAAAGACGACTTCCTGGCTATACCACAGACCATGTACAAAACCAGCGTTAAACTCCTGTGCATGTACAGGAAACCCAACTACAAGTATAAGAAAAAAGCATGCAATCCGTTTCATATAAAGCATTATATACCACTTACTGAGTAAAGGAGACGCTCTTTATTTCAAATGGTATACTACCATTATGTTAAAAAATATCCTGATTGCAGTCGTGCTTGTTGTTGCGTTCAACACCATTTTTGTATTTGGCGGTGGTCTAGATATGTTACGTAAGACCGAACTGCAATCTCAGCCGGAGAGGGATCTTAGTTATGCAGTGGTTGATGTGTTCCGTGTCACACTCGAACAGGAAGTACAAAAGAAAAACGGTACTCCAATTGAGGGGTATGAGCCCCAGATGTATCTCGCAGTATTCCCCGGTTTAGCGGAAACGGATTTTGCCGATGTTGAAGCAAGTATCGGTTGGTATCGAATAGTAGAAGGGAGACTTCGGCATGAGGCTGATAACACACAGCTCATTCATAGTGCAGCAACTGCAATTTCGCACGCAGGTTACAAGACACTTCTTATAAATATCTCCAAACGTATTGGTGTTGATTTGTTTTCTGACGGGACTATTACTGACGTTATGAACGCACTGATATCGGATACGTAGTTTCTCCCTTTCATTTATATCAAAATAAGGTAGGATAATGGCCACTATGTCAAAAGCAGCAGGCCTCATATCTTTTAATGATGTTTCGTACGAACACGATGCAACAAAGCCGATTCTTATCGAATCGAGTTTTTCTATTCGCCGTGGAGCGAAGTTTACCCTGATGGGTCAGAATGGCGCAGGGAAGAGTACCCTCTTTGCACTGATTACTGGCGCACTACAACCAGACGAGGGGGATATCAATATCATGCCCCGAACCAGCATCGCGATTTCTCGTCAGACTATTCCTCGTGATGAGCTC
>Ga0115547_1002411_pt1 | contig 10309 bp, 10 predicted proteins | sample COGITO_mtgs_1004_3_FD_87185 | JGI IMG/M metagenome (GOLD analysis project Ga0115547, IMG submission 87185) | Pelagic marine microbial communities from North Sea - COGITO_mtgs_100420 | ecosystem: Environmental > Aquatic > Marine > Epipelagic | place: Germany:Helgoland, sampling site Kabeltonne...
AAACACATGTTGCCAATCTATAAAAAGTAATTATATTTGCACTCGCAAAAACAATGGCGAGGTAGCTCAGTTGGTTAGAGCGCAGGATTCATAACCCTGAGGTCACGAGTTCAAATCTCGTTCTCGCTACAAACTTAATACTAATGAAATCAACGAATTGTGTCTCACAATTCGTTTTTTTATGCCTTCTTTTTTCTTACTTTTACAAAGAGTACACGATAAAGTACACGATTGCCCTATGAAATTTAATTATTCTGAACCAAAAATCTTTACGGGTGGAGTTGATATTAAGCGTTGGTCTAAGCTTTCCGCAAAGGAAAAAAAAGCTGCATTATCTAAAAGTTGGTACGTATATTATTCATTTAGGAATCCAAAAACTGGAAGATTAAAAAGACAAACTAATATAAAAGCAGGCGTAAATCTTTACAAAGACAAAAAAAGTAGATTGTATATTTTAAATCAGTTAAAAGAAAGTTTAGAATATATTTTATCAGAAGGCTTTAACCCATATAAAGATAATAGTTCATTAGCTGAATTTATTGAACAACTTCTTTCAACTGATAAAAGTGAAATCAAAAAGAAGCAAATACAATTGGAAGCTCAAGTAGTTGTTGAAAAAAAGACTTTAGAAGACACACCAATCCTCTACTCTATTCAAGAATCTTTTGAACAAGCTTTAAATACTAAATCCAAAGTTTTAAATGGAATTTCATATCAAAATTTTAAAAATAGAATCCATCGATTTAAGAAATGGCTCAACACTGAAGGTTATGATACTAAAAAAGACATTTCAACTATAAATAAGAAAATTGTAATACAATATTTAAATACTGTATTACAAGCTACAAGTCCTAAAAATAGAAATAATACACGTACTGACATCAGTTCATTATTTCAAACCCTAGAAGACAATGAAATCATTGAAAATAATTTTGTTAAAAAAATAAATGTTTTAAAATCTGTACCAGAAAGAAATAAAACGTATACCACAACTGAACAGAAAGATATTTTTAAATATTTAGAAAAACAAGATGAAGTATTGTTTCTTTTTGTTCAATTTATATCCTATAATTTTCTAAGACCTGTTGAAGTTTGTCGCCTAAAAGTTGGTGATATTGATTTAATTGATAAAAAGATTTATGTAAGAGCCAAGAATAAACCTGTAAAAATTAAAATCATTCCTGATATATTAATTAAACAACTACCCGATTTATCTCAATTAAATAAAAATGATTTTTTATTTACTCCCAATGAAATTGGAGGTCAATGGGAAACAAAAGAAAATAATAAACGAAATTATTTTTCAAAACAATTTAAAAAAGTAAAAGATCATTTTGAATTAGGGAAAGACTATGGTTTGTATAGCTTTAGACATACTTTTATTACAAAATTGTATAAAGAAATGGCAAAAACTGCAACTCCTTTTGAAGTAAAAAGTAAATTAAAATTAATTACAGGTCATGCTACCATGGATGCACTAGAATTATATCTACGTGATATTGATGCAGTACTACCTGAAGATTATTCTAAATTATTAAAGTAATGGAAAACAACTATTTTGGAATTTTAACGGAAGAAATGTACAATAACTTTAGCGAGGATGAAATGAAAAATTTTCTAATTGAAAATCATATAATTCACGGTAAAATTCCAGGTACTTTTATAGAAGATCGTAAAACAAATGAAAAAGGAGGAACTGAACGTGTAATTAGGTTTTATACAAAAGATTTGGTTTATAAATATTCTGATAAATTAGTAAACAGTATCTTCAATTTCCTTAATAAGTATCTAGTTGGATCAATTGAAACCAATTTAATGATGTTTAATCATAGTTTTGATATTAAAACTTACGGTTATTCAAAAAAGAGAAAAACTAAAGAAGCTCTAAAGGAATTTAATTCACTTTTTTTTAAAATCTGTGAAAAAGACCAAATAGGTTTAGGGAAAAATTCAAGTGATAAGATTGGAGCAGAAAAAAGATTTGTTACATTAAAAAAAGTTCAAGGTGGTTTAATTGAAAAATTAAAAGGTGAAGAAATAATTTTAACCAACTATTTATATGGTAATAATGATTATTTCACAAGAGAACTAATTGACACTCATCCTTATTTACTTGAAATATTTGAATTTGAAAATAAACTATCAATTATGATCGATTTAAATAAAAAATTCAAGTTTGAAGAAGATGATGTTTTTACCCCTAAAACTAAAGCTAAAATAATTTTTGAAGAATACAATGATAAATTTCAATCTCTAAAACAAGTTGAATTTATAGAGCAGAAATTAAAAAATATTGCAAACCAAAACCATTCATTTGTAGTTAGTCTTTTTTTCTTTTTCAAAAAGGAAATCAAAATTAAAACTCCATCAGCAAAGATCTTTCAAGAAATAATCAACAATAATTTTAATCATAATTTTGGTGAAATAAAATTGAGTGATCCTGAAAATTTAGAGCACAAAAAAAGGCTGAAAAAGTTACACCTAGAATGGCATTGAGTCGTTAAATAGATTCCATTTTTCTAGTTTCACCCAAATTATTCTTTTTTCACCCAAAATCACCCAAAAAACACCCAACTCTTCCCCTTGTAAAAATTTCTTTGTATCACGTAATTGCACCTAGTTAATTCTTGTTAATTAGGTAGTTATCTATTGATGTAAAATCGCCTTACTTTTTAACAAGCATTTAAAATAGAAATGTTTAAAAACAAGTAATATGAAAACATCAATTAATTTTAGAATTGAAAAAGAGTCTAAAGATGAGCTTCAACTTATAGCCAACGATCAAGGACTGCAACTATCAGCAGTAATTAGGGATATTCTTAACGATTATTTAGACTATTATCAATATGAAGAATTTGATGACTTTCTAATTAAACTAAGAGATCCAAATTACATAAAACTTAAAGACAGAGAAGATGTATTCGATATTGAAACTTTTTTCAAATAACATAATTAAGAATTACGATTATGTTAGAAAATAAGATTCAAATAATTAGAAGCGATATAGATCAAAATCAAAAAAAACTTAAAAACAAAAGTTTTGAGTTTGGTTGTTTAATCATTAAAGAAGCAAATACTTGGGTGCAAGAAGCTAAAAACAGACCCATACCCAATATGCTTTTTAGTGAGTTATGGTATGAAAATGAGGTTTGTATTTTATTTTCTGACACTAATTTAGGTAAATCTATTTTAGCTGTTCAAATTGCAGATAGCATCAGTAAAGGAAGACCAATTCCTGGTTTTAAACTTGAAAGTCCCCCTAAAAAAGTACTTTATTTAGATTTTGAATTATCGGATAAACAATTTGAAAACCGTTGTTCTGAAGACTATGAAAATCATTATCAGTTTAATGAAAATTTTCTAAGAGCAGAATTACATACTGAATTAGAGTTACCTAAGGGATTTAAGAACATTGAAGAATACTTGTGTGCAACGTTGTCAAGTATTATAATTGAAACAAAAGCATCTGTTGTAATTGTAGATAATCTTACCTTTTTAAGTAGTGAAAATGAAAAAGCAAAAGATGCTTTAGTATTAATGAAAACTCTTAAAAAAATATCTAAAACAAATAATGTTTCAATTCTTGTTTTAGCACATACTCCTAAAAGAGATGATTCTAAACCAATTACCAAAAATGATTTAGCTGGAAGTAAAATGCTGATGAATTTTTGTGATAGTTGCTTTGCAATTGGCAGTAGTTCTCAAGAAGCATCGTTTAGATATATCAAACAAATAAAACAGCGAAATACAGAACATCTATATCATTCAGAAAATGTAATTGTTTGCAGCCTTGACAAGGAAACGAACTTTCTAAAATTTCACTATAAAGATTTTGATTCAGAAAAAGCACATCTAAAAACTTATGATTCTTCTAGTTCAGAGGAAAGAAATGAACAAATAGCTTTTTTAGTCTCCGAAGGATTATCAAATGTTAAGATTGCTGATCGATTAGGTTTATCTGAGGGAGCAATTAGAAGAAGAAGAAAAAACCTAAATATCTAAGATAGATGGTTGCTTCAGACATATACAAAATAGCAAAAGCTCTTTCTAAAGAAGAGTTTATCAAGCTATCTGATATGTTAAGAAGCGATATAAAGAAAAGTGAACTAAAATTGAAAAAGAAATATGAGTTGCCAGATTTTACCAAAGAAGATGGGTTACGTTATTTATTAGAAAATCATATAAGAAAAATTAAAAAAACATAATCGTACCATTCGTACCTAAAAATAAGTACGAATGGTACGAATTTAATAAAATGAACCATAGTTATAAATACAGTTTAGATAGATCAAGCAGAAAGTTTATCTGCCCGAATTGCAATAAGAAAACATTTGTAAAATTTATTGACAATGAAACTAATCATTATTTAAATCCTACTGATGGAAGATGTGATAGAGAAAGTAAATGTGGTTACTTTAAAAAACCTGCATCCAATTGTATTACAAATATTGAAAATTGTATCACAGAAGTAATACAACCAACGTATCACAATACTATCGTTTTGCAAAAATTTTGTAATACAAAACAACAAAGTAACTTAATAACCTATTTATTAAGGCATTTTGAAAGACAAAATGTACTACAAGCCATAAATAAGTATCACATTTGTACTTCAAACTATTGGCATAATGCCACAATATTTTGGCAAATAGATGCTAAAAATGCAATACATGGCGGTAAGATTATGTTATACAATTGTAATACAGGTAAAAGGGTTAAAAAACCTTTTAATCATGTGAGTTGGATGCATAAACAACTAAAATTAAACAATTTTGTATTACAACAATGTTTATTTGGCTTACATAACTTGATTCGTATTACAAAAGGAGATACAATTTGTATTGTTGAATCAGAAAAAACTGCAATTATAATGAGTATTGTAATACCTAATTTTTTATGGCTGGCTACAGGAAGCAAAACAGGTTTTAAACAAGAAATGTTAAACCCCATAAAAGACTATACAATTATTGCTTATCCTGATAAAACTGAATATCAAAAATGGACAGAAACCACAGAACTTTTAAATAAAAAAGGCTTTAAAATTTCTTGTAGTAATTTGTTAGAAAAAATTGATATTGAAAATGGTGGTGACTTGGTTGATTTTTTGTTTTAATTCGCTGTGAATTGAATTGATTTATACAGCTATTTACTCTAAGTTATTAGAAAAAATTTAAATCCACATTCTAAAAATGGAAATAGATTGTATTTTTATAAAGAGAAAAAATTGAACAACAAGGAGTTTAACTAACAGGAATTTTGAAGTGTTTTTTGCATCAAAATTGATACTAGAAGCTACTAATTGATTTTTAGCTAAAAAAGTAAGGTGCTTTTTTATAAAAACTTACGTAAGTTTTGATGAAAAGTATGGTAACTTTTAGAAAAAGATAGGTGTTTTTTTTTTAAGTACCTTGGTATTTGTATATTAATTGTCCACATATTTTATTATCTCGTTTTTCCAGATCAAATATCCTTTGCCATTTAAATGAAGTCCATCATATGATAATTCCATATTTAGTTCATTGGTATCTGTTTTAAATAAATCAAATAGATTAACGTAAGTTAATGAATAACTATTAGTAATCTGAATAATTCCTTTATTTACTTCAATGATATCAATATTTTTTCTGATTGGGTTGTTTTTTGTTGGCAATAAACTATGAAGATATAAATCAGTATCAGGTGTCTTATCTAAAATTAAGTTAACCAATTTTTCATATTCAGAAAGGATTTTATCAACACTTATCTTTTTACCTAAATCATTCGTTCCAATCATTAAAAATATTTTTTTAGGCTTAGATTCAACTATTTCTTCTAGTCTGTGAATAACACCATTAATAATGTCTCCTCCTATACCACGATTCTTAATGTTGGACTTTCCTAATAATTCATGCCAATTACAAAAATCTATGTTACTGTCTCCTAAAAAGATTATTTCACTTGTGTCGTTTGGCATAATTTCAAAAATACTTTTTTTAGCATAATAAAAAGCATCATAGTCATTTTGTGTGTTAAATTTACTTTTTAAGTATACAAAACCACCTTTTTTGTGAATTATATATCCGCCAAAAAGAAGGAATACAAAATTAATAGCAATTGAAATAAGTAATAAATTTTTCTCCATTTATTTCTGTTTTTTATTTAATTGTATTTTGATTAGTACACTATAATTGAGTGTTCAATTTTGAGGCAACCTTTTTCAAAGTTGTTGTTCTCTTGCTGTAACTCCTTATTTTGGGGCATTTTATCAGTTTTAAGAAATATTTTTTTTATTTGTTTTACTTAGTTTGGCAATTTCTTCATAATGCAATCCAAATACTTTTCCTAATTCACTAATAATAGCATTGTATTTATATGTATTAGACGTTTCTAAAATATGTTAAATCCATCTTTTTAACTGTATTAAATTATTGAGATTTTTAGAAAATCGAAAGAAATATTTAACAATGAAGGAGAACAGCTATCATTTTTTGTATGCCTTATTTTAAGAAATACTGAAAATGAACTACCTAAATCCAAAGATATGAAGAATCAAAACAATTTAAGCGATGACTTGTGTATCTTTTGATAATAATAACATTTGTCTCGAACTTGAACATATTTATAACTTCTTCATTTACATATTAAACAACAATATTTGTTTAATAACCACTTTTCCAAAATTTGACGCCCAATAAAAACCTCTTTAACTCGGGATAAAAACTAAAAATCTCAAGAGCAGTCAAGCTTTTTACAATGTTCACTATTTTTATTTTGATAACTTTGGAACACTTTTAATCAAAAAATGTATGTGATCTTTTTAACATCCAATCTCCAAAAAATGAATCTCGAAGCGCTGTGATATTAATAAACATACATCTCGAAAGGTTTTAGAAACTTCATCACTCAGAACTTTTCTCATAGACTTAATTGGACAAACCAAGTGATACAGCAATAAACTCTTATTATTCCTTTTAGGAATATACACACCCATAAATCCAAAATCACAAATCTTTACGCTACAACCCGACGCAAGCGTCTAGATATTCTATCGATTAAAAATATCCCAAAATATTGGATATAAACAATCCGCTATTTGACGAAAACCAGCGCTGTTAGGATGAATCCCATCAGATCCGTAACCGACATTTGCATCAATCCAAGCATATGTTGGAGCGATGTAAACGAAATCATAGTTTAAATTTTCTTCTTCAAATATAGTTGATATTTCTTTTGAAAATTTTAACCTAGAATAGAGGTATCCGTCTGTATCACGATTCGTGGTATTATTAATTTGACCACTTCCTTGTATACTAAAAATTACTTTTGCTTGAGGAAAATCGATATGAATTTTATCTATAATAGCCTTTGCATTGTTTACTACTCTTACGATTTTTTCATTGGTAGCCCAAGTACCCAAATCATTAAAGCCAAATTTTAAAACAAGAACATGTGGGATTTCGAAATTCCAATAATTAATGTAATATTTAAAATCGAGTTGATTGGTTTCAGGGTTCCAAAAAGGGTTAAAATATCCATCATCAACATCACTATAATTAATTACTTCATCTCCTTCTAAATCAGAGTTACAACAAGTAGGTTTGGTCTTTCTTAGTGTCCCTGAATTTGGAAAATTTAAGTCGTAACTTGTACTACCATATGATCCTAGTTTTATTTTTCCATTTCCATTTTCATCAAGCAACATACCCCTAACAACCCATACCACATCATTTTCATCAAGGTAATGAGTCCCTGGATATCCTGTTTTAGGTAATTCAGATATGTTTGCTACTGAAATTATTTTTGCAATACCTGCACTTGGAGATAAAACAAAATTCTCCATATTACCACCTGAAAGAGCCTCATGCCATTTAGAAGAATTACCCATAGTACCAATAAGATTTATTTTTACACCATCATTTTCAAAATCATTTTTTAAATAAGTTATATATGTTCCAATATCAGTATAAGAATCTCCAATAAATAAAATATTTTTTTCATCTACATTTTCCGATTTTTTGACAACTGTATATTCGTGTTTTGATTCGTCCTTAGGATTTAGGTTATCAAATACCTTTATATTTCCATTCCATTTACCTTCACTTTTAGGGGTCCCCAAATAATAATTATCTAAATTTACTCCATTAAGATTTGAAAAGTTAATTCTTGCTGACACCTGCTTAACTTGAGATTTAAATATAAAGTTATCCTTAAATATCTTTAGTTCTTTATCCAAAGTAAAGTATAATTTTTTAGGTAAGATTACTTTTAAATTATCTACATCTGTTTTAGTAGAACTTTCAATTTCATTTATTTTATTACTGAGTGTTGATATTATAGAGTCAAACTTTTTATTTATATTTTTTATTGAATCAAATTTAGAGGAACTTTCAGATTGAATTATTGAATCTATTTGCGCTTTTGAATATTTATAACTATTTTCCTTAATTGCATTTGCTTGTTCTGCACTAATTCCATTTTCAGAAGTTTTCGAATGTAAAGCATAAGGCACACTAAGAATTTGATTTGTTCCAGTAACAGAATAACTATTACTACCAGAAGGATCTATTTCAGTTTTTATAAAATAAACACCTGATTTCCAATCTATAGAACTAAAAGTCCCTAAAACAACTGAACCTGTACCTATTTCTAAAGTAACCAATCCATTACTATTGGTCGTGGGATCTTGAGTTTCTGCATAAACTGCAGTTTCATCTTGTAAAATACTAATTCGCATACCTACTTGTTGATTTACAATTAGTACATTATTTGCATCTCTTAATACTGCTTGATAACTCATTTTTTCAGGAGTTTGACCAAAAGTTATTATTGAGATAAAAAATACTATTACTACTGTTAGAAATTTTTTCATAACTGTTTATTGTTTGATGATTTTAAAGACCTTAATTGATGAAATTGGATTTGCCACTCTTAAAAAGTAGATTCCATTTGCAAAATTTTGAATTGATATTTGTGTTATTGGATATTTTATGTCACCATTAATTATTTGTTTTCCTTGAATATCAAAAAGAGTATAGGTTAGATTATCTTGAAAATTATCTGATATGCTTAAAACAAAGTTGTCAGAAGTTGGATTTGGATACGCAAGTAATGTTAAGTTTGTTGTCAAAATTTCTAAATTACTTAAAACTTCTTGAAATTCGTAGGCTTGTTGAACCCCCTGCGCTATAGAAACATTATTTTGAATTTGAGTAGTGTAGACTAATTGTCCGATAGAATAAGTGGCACTGCCTCCTTCACCTATCGCCGTTCCTCCAGAAGAGGTAATCGCAGTTTGTGAATAAATCGAATATGTGCTAAATAATACACACAAAAGAAGGATATTTTTTTTCATAGTTTTCATTTTTATTTGAACAATTTTTAAATTAAAATCGTTCTAAAACATTCTTTTTTAAGTTTAATTGCTCTGAGATAACTATATGAAGTCCAAATACTCATTTTAAGCTCTCCAAATAATCCAAGATTAATGGAATAGAAAGCATTTTCATAAACAATAAAAAATTTTAAATAATTTAGGTTTCCAATTTTTTATCAAAATTAAAACCTTCTTTTATTTAATTCTTACGGTTAACCGTAAGAACCATAAATTAATTCAAAAAAATGCAAATGACACCTTCATCTTATCTAAGAAGGTTAAGTGCAATTATTGTTTTAGGATTTAAAATTGAATTATACAGAATTCCTATAGCTATTGAACTCCTTGGCCAAATTGTTAAAAGTAGTGTAACTAATTTGCCTATTATTGAAAGAAGATGAGCCTAATATCTTGGAGGAATTTCCAACTGTAGTGACCATTGCGTATTGTGAATATATACCGTTTAAAGTAAACACACCTATAAATAAAGAGAATATGTTTTTCATAGCTTTTTTTTGTCAAATATATATAAACGGTATTAATTTGAATGAAATTTTGAATTTTATTTAGTGATTTATTGTAACTATTACATTATCAACAAAAAAAATATTCAATAATAGGAATATTAAAAATATCGCCTAAAGTATTTATCAATTAATAAATAACATTAAGATCTTAAACCTTATAATTTTAACTAATCATACAAATTCATTTTTTGTATCTCATTTATTATTACATTTGAGTAGAAATTTATTATAAATCAGAGTACACGATTCAGTACACGAATTGGTTAAAAAAGTACGTAAAAGGGTGAAATTTTGAATTTTATATCAAATTCATAACCCTGAGGTCACGGGTTCAAATCCCGTTCTCGCTACAAAACCTTTAAAAAAACCAAGAACGTAAGTTCTTGGTTTTTTTTGTTTTTAACAATGAAAGAAATCAGGTTTCTTTTTC
>Ga0115547_1002417_pt1 | contig 10299 bp, 8 predicted proteins | sample COGITO_mtgs_1004_3_FD_87185 | JGI IMG/M metagenome (GOLD analysis project Ga0115547, IMG submission 87185) | Pelagic marine microbial communities from North Sea - COGITO_mtgs_100420 | ecosystem: Environmental > Aquatic > Marine > Epipelagic | place: Germany:Helgoland, sampling site Kabeltonne...
ATCGATCAAATACTTGGCTTGGACCGACCAACTTTCCGAAGTCTTCATCGTAACCTGAGTGGAGTAGATACGATTCCCCGTGGTACTACATCCTTTCTTACTCCACGCTCCTATTGTTTGCTTACAAGTATTATCGGCTACATAAACACGAACGTACCAATTACCTCCAGTTGTATAGGATTCGCTTTTCGTAATCGTACCCTTATTCGAACCACTGATTGTTAGATTGTTCCCAACCTTGTAATTTGCCACAACCGTAGGCATCGCCATACTCCCACTAACCCCCTTCGTATCCACCTGAGCCTGATATCGACGAATTCCATAGGTTGTGCACGCGCTGCTCCACGAACCAAGCGTCGGACTAATGTTACATGTGATGGAAGATAAAACAGTTTTATTCAACACCGCACTATTGATTTTATTACCGATCAATGTATCGTCATTCCAGTTGTTACCGGGGAATTTGAGTTTGTTGGTTCTATTTCGTTTATTGTCGGAAGTACAAGTATTCGAATACATCCAACTACCATCCCACTGAACACCACAACCACTACTATCTGTGATCGTTTTTTTTGCCCAAATTTCGGTTCCAACCCATTCTGGATCTCCGTACCCAGACGGTTTGCTACTACTACATCTATCCATTGCACAATCACCTACACAACCCCATCCCCAATCATCACAGCGGATCGTTTGTTTCCTAGTGTCTTTATTCGTATCACAACTGTCTTTACTTGTATGTGTGTATTGCACCATTAATATATATTGACCTTATCTGATAATAATACAAAAATAAAAAAGGAACTAGATAATTATAATGTGTAGCAATAAGTTGAATATTCATTTGTTCGAACAATCAAGCCGTCATTGAAAATAGGAAATAGCCTAGACGAAATTATGAAGATGTTACTCAGCACGTGTTGATTGCTTTCTTTTATGTTGTTGATGGTATATAATTTTTAAAGAATGTCGTCATTATTGTCAACTGAGACTGATATGCATTATAGATGGAAACCACTGTTTCTCTTATAGAAGAATGATATGCTTATGTAAAATGTAATTTGCAAAAAACTAACACATATTAAATTTTCGTAACAGTAATGCTTTCAAGGTTGATCGATAAGGATATAAAGGTTTACTGTATATCTGATCTACATACAGATTATAAACACAATATGCAGTGGTGGGAAGATCACCCCCTTGTTTCGGAGGATCATCATAACATTCTTATTATTGCTGGAGATATATCCCATAATTTAACAACCTTAAGAAAAACACTACGTATCGCAACCTTAGTATATAACGATGTTTTCTTTATACCTGGAAACCATGATTTATGGTGCTTCGGAGAATACAAATCGTCGATCGAGAAGTTGAAGGCGGTACTGAGTGTATGTGACGAGATTGGGGTTATGTATCAACCAGTGAGGTACAAGAATCAAAACATCGTAATCTTCCCATTGTTCTCATGGTATTCTGAATCATGGGATACAGAAACAAATATAAATAACCCAAAAGAAACTTCGTTATTAGAAGGATGGAATGATTTCCAATACTGTTCATGGCCAACAACTGATATTGAATCCTATTTTTCACAAATGAATGTTCGAAATATTAGAGATACTGTGTTGTTAGACGAGACCACGAAAATGATAACATTTTCACACTTTCTACCTCTCCAAGAATTATTACCCGAGAAAAGGTTTCTAATCCATTCTTATCTACCAAAAGTGGTTGGATCGAATGTATTGATGCGACAAATTCAAGAAATCGGTCCCAATATACACATTTTTGGCCACTCGCATCTCCCAATGGATACGGTGATTGATGGGATTCGATATGTTCAATGGAGTTTGGGAAACGTTAGAGAAAGATCCTTACAATGTAAACCAGTCAGTCGCCAAGGACCATTGTGTGTTTATGAAAACGGGTGTGTAGGTGAGGTTGTATCCACGTATTGGGGAGATTTCTATAGAAGTCATAAACGCGATCCCGATAACAAGGAACTTGCCCCATGGGTACGAGCGTTTTGGGAATCAAGATGATGTGTTGCGACGATGTGTTGCGCGATGTGGTGCTACGACGATTGAATCAAAAATAGATATCAGTAACCCACATCCTAACCCAACTCTAAGCATTCGTGCAACCACTCCAGCAAACAAACCGCGGATCCCATCGTTTCTTATTATTCGCATACCCTCAGTGTAGGGAGTTGTTGTTGAATATTGTCGAGGGTTGTGTATCGAGCATTTGGTTTTTATTACATCCAAGGGACATGTTACGAATGCGGTGATTGATCCGGCCGTATACCCAGAAATAAGATTTAGCATGAACGACACCTCTTCCCCACTCCCACGATTGTAATGAACAACACCTTTCTTTATCTCAACCAGTAGGGCCCAATAGATAGCCGAAAATGGAACATCACGAATAACATTAAGCGTGAATGCCTGATAGAGGCTTTGTCGTGTAGCTATCTTACTCAGACCACCAAAACTACTTCTTGCCTGTGATTGAGTTTTAAGGAGTTCGAAGGGAGAGGTGAAGATGATTGAAATTAATCTTGCCATCGCCCCAGAAACAAAAGTAGATTGTTCGTGTCTTTGATCTTGTAGGTATTGGTAGGATGTAAGATATATGGTTGTAGATGGGATGGAATGCATAAGCGTTTGTCGACCCCCCGTCCAAAATCCACAAATCCCTCCCTTGATATAGATTTGTTGTATGTTATGTCGAATACTTTTATGATTTATTTGTTGTTGTGTTTTTAAGTAATCCATTGGGGTTAGAGAAAAAGAAGTAGCCAATGATGCTACGATACTAGCCATAACAATCGATAGATTCATTTCATAATACAATATAAAGAAAATAAAAGCAAATAATATTGTTTTGGTATTTTATCGAACCTATGGATTCTGTTTTATATTATTCTGTTTTTATCTCTGCGTAAAATCAAATTACAGATTTAGTTTATAGGTGAATAGATCTGGATCATTTGAGTTTGAAGTTGTGGTGGTGATGTTCTTGAAGGTATCGTCAACAATGCGTATCTTACGCGCATACGACCAACTGAATTTTCTCGTCCAAAGAAGAAACGACGAATGAGAAAATAGAAATTTCTATGAATATAAATGAATGAAAGAACGTTATAAACGCTAAATCGTAAGATGTGATGTTTGCAAAGCAATACGTCATATGATGTTTATGATAAGGCTAACAACTGTTAACGATTTAATAGTAAGTAATATCATCTTTGTTTTTTATAAAACAACAAAATCAATTTAGTAAGAGTGGAGCGGTAAATTCATTTGGCATGAAAATCGCCTTTATGTCCGTGATAATTTATTTGGAACTTTTTGTTTTATTTTAAATGTTCACTAGTGTAAGACAATGAATGATCAAATTGTCACACGGATCAATCATAAAATCATAAAATCATGAAATTAGAACTAAGAATAGAAATAAACGAAAAAGTATCAATGGCAGAATATTCTAAATCGTTAGCCCCAAAAAAATACATGAAGTGTGTATTTAGATAGTTTTGAGCTAAAGAACTTTGATAAATGTCGTTATTTCAAGAATTAATAAAATGCTTTTAGTAAGTTCTTTCTCTTATTGGAACGTAAACTGGCTCTTCTCATCGTAACATAATCAGGATCGTACTGTAGACTACTGCGTCTTCTTCTATTCTTGTTGGCTTTAGATTTATTCCCGCGAATAAAGTTAGATCCTTGCTTGTTGTTATTTCTTCTTGCTTTTGCCATCCTAATGTTTCTTGTAGTTTAATTATATATTTCAATACGATTAGGTTGTGTTTTTTTTTTCACTTTTTTACATCAAGACTCTAAATAAAAATACTCTAATAATATTATGATCTATAGATAGTACGATAAGATGGTATTTGTTCTTGTTGGATTAGAAAATACTGGAAATCTCTGTTACCTTAATTCCGCTGTTCAATTTCTCCTAAGTAATGTGTTGTTTCGAAACTTTGTAATCAATCATCATAATCACACAAACGAAATATTACAGCAATTGTTATTGTACTTACAACAAACACCTGGTACCTCACACTCTCTGAAAGATCTACAACAAATTTTAGCAAAAAAGTGGCCTATTTATGCAGAAAATGAACAAATGGACGCACAGGAGGTTATGTTGCGCATTCTTGAGGATATCGAATCGGATCCTATATCAAAACCTTTGATTCAGGAGATGTTTGATTACAATAATGTTAGTATCGTGACCTGTTGTTTATGTGGTAGATATAAGAACAAGAACAAGCAACCAATACGCTGTTTATCCATATCCCCAAGTCAGGACATGCGTAGATGTCTCAAACGAAGGGTCGAGAAAATGGACGAATTAAGATGTGGTTGTTGTGAAGAAATTGGGGGGTGTAGCAAGACCGAGTTCTTTGTGAAACCACTACCTCGGATTATGATGGTACAAATAAATCGTTATGATCCCAATGCTGTTATTGAAAATCTGATGACCTCATTTACCTATCACGAAAACACCTATGCTCTTACCTCGGCTGTTGTGCATTATGGAGATACGCACGGTGGTCATTACGAATCCTTTGTGTGTATAAAAAATCAATGGATTTCGATGAACGATACAAAAATTAAAACAATAGAAAGAACCGAGGCTCTACAAAATATTAAGAACTTTGGATACTTACTCTCTTACAGTAGCCCGATACTATGATCATCGATCTCTTCTTCTTCATAAATAATAGTGGATATTGTTTTCAAAATTTGTTCATTTCTTCTCTCGATATCACTCTTACGGTATACGTAGATCACAATCTCTTGGTAGTTTTTATGAAACAGGACGAACTTATCCAATTTATGTATCTTTTCTTCTTCAATCTTATCCTCACCACCATCTGCATAAAAGTTAATACATCGCAATGGATTCGGCTTATCCCCGCTTACTAAGCCAATCTTTGTCGAAACAATCTCAATCGACGGATACCTTTCCTTGACTTCATTCAAACGATTTTTTAATTTCCCATAATCCACACGTTTCGTAATCGAAAATTTACCAATACTCTTCCACCAACTCCGGGAGAGTATGATAGCATAAAGCCTAGCACTCGCCGGATACTCCAATAACTTACTCTCAATCACTGAATCAGTGTATGTCAAAAATTTATCAATTTGACTCTCATTATCAACAATAAGATTATCATCTCCCTCATCTTGAAGGATGTCAAACATTTTTTCCATCAAACAATTAACCGCTACCGAATCGACCGAGTTGTACGTATCCTTGTGAAACATGTAGCGCATCGTAAAGATATTCAGCACATCCATTTCATTCATTTCATGAAGAACAAGATTATTCTTATGCACCCGAATATTATCGATAATTGAATAGACGGAAACGAATTTATGATATCCAGTTTGTAGAGTCTTGGCATCTCGGTATAAATAATCAATCTTATCTACATCAAGGTTGAAATCCTTATTCGCAATAATCTGATACAAGAAGCGACGGTCTTTGGGGATTTTAATTGGATTGATCATACTCTGGATCATGGATATTTCCTTCATCGTAATATCAAGGTCGTATTTATCGACCATATACTGGATAATTACCCCAGAACGATACTCGTGCTCACACCATGGTTCCGATGTACCACGATGATGTAGCCAGGAATCGTAGAAATGACTAAACGGTCCATGCCCAATATCATGAAACAAACCAGCCAAAGTCACGCACTTCACCTCACTATCCGTAATACCAAGCTCTGGCTGATTTTTTTGAAGTTGAGAGATTGTACGCTGGGCTAAGTACGCCACCCCAATCGAATGACTGTAACGCGTATGCTGTGCTTTAGGAAAGACGTACCCACAGCATCCTAATTGTTTGATGTCATCCAATCTTTCAAATTCTGGTAATTTTATAATCTTTTCTGCATCTGGTATCAAGGTAATTCTTCCATAAATATCCTTAATCATTATTGATTTAGGTTCTACTTAATAATTATTAAAGAATATCATCATGATCTTGAATATTAATCATTTTTTTATAAACGCAATAGATAATGGATATATATAAATTAGGAGTAGTTGGTACGTTTCCTAAATTAGACGATACGAGTAGATCGATTCTGTTGAGCATTGTCACAAGATTCGTTTCAGTGGTGTTCACCGAATACGACAACGACTCAGAAGAGACGTTTATCGAGTCACTACGTTTATGCGAAGGAAAGGATATTTTTGCCGTTTTGAAAATATTCATACCCAAACAGATCATGGACCAAAGAAGGGAGATACAATCCTTCACCATACCTCAAGTGGATGCTATAAAAAGAGAATCCGATGCATTCTATACACGAACAGTGCCAAAGTATTTGAATAACATGTTCGTAAATTGGATTGAAGTTGTGCCTAGTCGGACAGGGTATAGAACCAAAATATCACTTCATAATGATTTGGCGATTCGTAAGGACAGTTTTCATCAGAAAGCAAGAGACATTGCTAAGGATCGATTCCTAAACGTAGATCCAGAAACCAAATATTTTTTAACACAAAAACCATATACGGATTTAACCCTTCCTGTTGATGAATATCTGGCAATAAAATCAAAATATCAACCATGGTATACCTTTTATGGTTTAAGTTGGTTGTGTCAGCTTCAGTTGTTTCATCGATATGAAATGAACGATATACTGTTAATTTCGGGCGAAACAGGGGTAGGTAAAACTAGTCAGGTACCAAAGTTATTATTATTGGCCAAATTTATCGCCAACCAAAACATATCAAGTGGTATCTACATGTCTGTTCCACGAATTATCCCGGCCGTAGATACAGCCGAACGAACACGGACATCAATGGGTTTGAAGGGAGATGATATTACTACAATTAGGATTAAGACAGGGAAAATAAATGATCAAGTAGATCGAAAGGAAAAGAATAGAATATCTTATGAAATATTTACAGACAAAAAATTGTTGCTTACTCTGCTCAATAGTTCAAAAAAAAAAATTAATATTGATGTGGTAATCGATGAGGCACATGAGCATAATGCGAACATGGATACGATAATTTCATATTCGTACAATTACTATAAAACGAAATCGTACTGGAAACTTAACAAAAATAAATTAATCATCATGACAGCAACCATGGAGTCGGATTTACTAAAGCTACAGAATTACTTCAATCTACATCATACACCATATGACTACTTGCTTCATATTGAGGACCCTCAGAATGAGGTACGATATAGAATTTTAGAAACCTACTACCCATTCGCAATCGATGACAACAACATGATAACAGAAACTGCGAAACAGTTGTTCGTTATGATTGATGAGATGAAAAGTTATGGAATCGATTCTGCATCTATTTTAATATTCATTCCAAGTGAAAACAAAATCAAGGAAATGATTGCAAAAATTCAAGACTACAAAGACCAGAGGATTATCCCTCTACCACTATATAGTGTGATAGACTCAAATATTCAAAGCATTATTAAAGACCAACCAGTAAACAAAATAACAAACGAACACATAGAGAGCATCCAGAAGGAAACAAAGATTAAGTATGAAGATGTTGTGATCGATTTATTAAAATTTAAGGTAATTGTTGCGACGAATATAGCCGAGGCCTCTATAACGATCAATGGCTTACGAGGTGTTGTCGAAACAGGCGTAGAGATACGTTTGGAATACAATCCGTTATTAGATTTTTATCAAGCCAAAACAGCGAAGATATCCGAATCGAGTAGAATTCAACGTCGCGGTCGTGTGGGTAGGACATCGGATGGATTTTGCTACTACATGTATCCTAAAAAATATTTACAAGATTCACCTATAATTCCTAAAATCAATATTGAGGACAATATTGAGATGATTGTTGAGGGGATTAATAATTTTAATTTAAATTATGAAGATTTCTTTAATAATAATTTTTATTACATCGAACCAAGTAAGATAAAGGTCGACACATCGTACGATAGATTAAATCAGATGGGTTTTGTTGACCCGGCCTATCAGATCATAGAAAGTGTATTTACTCCAATAAATAAAGTAAATACAACTTTGAGAATAGACGGAATTGATGTTATATTCACCCTATCCGAAAAATTAACCTTAGCAAGTAGCATTAAGTATAATGTTTTTGACGAAGTGTACGCTCTACTTTTGTATTTTCGATATAACCAAAAAAATTCAAAACGAATTATCAATGATTTAATGGAAAGTAAGAATCCAAATGATAACGAGTTATTAGCGCTTTATAAAAATAGTGGCCAATTCTTAAATATAAGAAGAGTATCAAACGTAGAAAAAGAAAGGATAAAAATGATTGTGAACGATATGCTACATTCGATTCAACCAAAAATTAGCATACCCATCACAACTAAAGGAAATCGCATACTACAATGCTTTTTAATTGGTTATCCACAAAGAATATTCATGTACCGTAACAAAAGATTCTATAACAATGTTCATCCAAACAAACCAATCAATTGCGGTGCTGTAAATTACAAATCACAATTTGATGACACGAAAGACATCATTCCTGCCCGATTTTTTTCCTTCCTAACTACTACCAATAACAACAAATTCGAACTACGCGTAACTTGTTCTTTCTGACGCAGCAATCTATTTTGTTGATACATTTTTACAAATTATTATGATAAAACAAACAAAAAAGAATATATTTTTAGTTCACATTAGGGGGTGCTAATTTAGATTCCAAGTTTTTCCATTCCAAATTCATTGAAGATAATACGTTTCTGTTTGTAAATTTGTAAAGACGACCCTTCATACTACAAACATTTTTTTTATAACAATATTATCAATGAGTCTTGTTGTACCCAACACTATAACACTTGATACAAACACACCTCTTGATAATATTTGATCATTGAGACCCCCTTGTAACTCCTCACCTGTATCGTTATCAGCAATTGAAATATATTGAACCTGCTCGATTCCATTCCTAATTAGAAACTCCTTAGTTTTAGCCTTGAGTCTATCTACATTTCTTTCTTCCTTGCATAACGTCTCCATCATCTGTAACGATTGGTATAGTAAAGGAGCGAGTTTCCTTTCTTTATCGTTCAAATAAACATTCCTACTCGACATTGCTAAACCATCACTTTCTCTAGATGTTGGTAATATTTTAACAGTCACTGGAATGTTCAAATCTCTAACTAATTGTTTTATAACCAGACACTGCAAACCGTCCTTTTGTCCAAAGTATGAATGTGATGGTTGAACAATATTAAATAGTTTAGTAACTACAGTCACAACACCTTTGAAGAATCCTGGTCTTGATGCTCCTTCTGACAACTTATCATAATTATCTATATGAATATAGGTTCCATATTCAGGCCTCTCGGGATACATGGTGCTGATATTGGGAGTAAACACGGCATCTACTTTCTCATCCTTAAGTCGATTCAAATCTGTCTCATAGGTTTTGGGATATCTATCCAGGTCTTCATTAGCAGCGAATTGCTTCGGATTCAAGAAAATACTAACTACCACTTTATCACATTCATCTCTGGCCTGTTTAATTAATGCTATATGACCATCGTGCAATGCACCCATAGTAGGTACAAACCCAATAGATGGTGGCTTTCCCACCGATTTATAGTTATCAGACATCCAAGTTTCATGTACAGATCGCATTTCTTGGATTGAATTGAATATACTAATCGTACCACTACTTAGCAAGCGGTTGTATTGCATGAATACACTAAACTTGTTTACATATTGAAATCTCTTTGGAATTATGAACATTTTTTATAAATAAAAGTAGTATACAAAACAGTATATCATTTTTGTTCAATATCTACCTACCTATTGATTTTTACAACGATACGATCGAATAATTTTCTTGTTCTCTTGTTAAACCTTGAATCATTATTGATTGAATCACAGACGTACACTTGGTATGAAATATTTAACTTCCGAACACACAAAATAGACCCAATGTGTCCAAAATCCTTCCGAACACACAAAATAGACCCAATGTGTCCAAAATCCTTCCGAACACACAAAATAGACCCAATGTGTCCAAAATCCTTCCGAACACACAAAATGAATTTATTAATAATATAGGATGATTTTGTAAAAACGGATACTAGTTTTAAGAAAGGTTGTTTCTATAAAATCGTATAATTCATGATTCGATTGCTTTGTATTTTCCGGGGGCTATATTTTTTTGGACTACATATTTTTTTTGACGACTACATATTTTTTTTGACGACTATATATTTTTCAAAGACCATGTTAATAATATGGGAATATTTATAATAGGGGACCCCTCCCCC
>Ga0115547_1002427_pt1 | contig 10280 bp, 21 predicted proteins | sample COGITO_mtgs_1004_3_FD_87185 | JGI IMG/M metagenome (GOLD analysis project Ga0115547, IMG submission 87185) | Pelagic marine microbial communities from North Sea - COGITO_mtgs_100420 | ecosystem: Environmental > Aquatic > Marine > Epipelagic | place: Germany:Helgoland, sampling site Kabeltonne...
GGGGGTACCACGCTCCCTTTCTCCACCTTACATTCATTTGAGATTGTCTGGATTTCCTTAGTTTTCACTACTATTAGGTAGAGTTCATAACTTTTCGTCCGGCTGATATACGGCGTTCTAGTATATGTTTTGCTCTCCCGATAGGTGGTTTGTGGCCTGTAATTCCACTTATTTGCCTCGCGGAGTCCATAACTCTTCGATAACGTAGTTTGCTCGATTGAGCTATCTACTTTCTCCCTAGGGTAGAGAGACATAGGTTGTGACCAACCTGGGCATAACCAAGGTTGGTCCATTGAGTGCTTACGCGGAGGCTATTATAGTTTCTCTGGCTGTGAGCATCGACTGCAGATGTTGCGGTCTCTGCTTGGTACGTAGTCAGTGATGAATCCAGTACAACGTTCATTGTAGAAGTTGAGCCGGACACATCTTGGTTTCTCGTCTTCTGATAGATAGTTACTATCTTCATCCTTATCTGATAGGGTCTCAGTAATGGGGAATGCCGTTTCTTCAGTGACATCATCAGTGATGTCTTCGTCATCACTATGTGCAGCATAGACTGCTTTGTCAATACAGTCGTCACATACAATGTAGCCATTGAATGTGTTGAGGTTGATCTCGGTTTTACACTCGATACATGCGTACATGTTTGGTTGTGGCTCGCTATCGCTCGCCGTTTCTACTGCGTTGGCAGTAGTTGTTGTCCCTTCGGGACAGGGTACAGAATTGGAGTCGCCCCTGCGGGGCTTGGGGTACATTGCGTTGAGTTGGGCCTCGTAACCGAGGCCGTTGGCCTTGGCATTACGAAAGTTGGAATGTTCATGCTTGAGGAGAGCAATGAGTAGTGCTCGGCGGAAATCCTTATCTCCGTTCTCATAAGCGATACTTAGACAGAATCTATCAATAGTATCTCCGATGGTAAGAGCAAGAGAGATGAACCAGTGTGTAGCCATAGCTACAAAGACTGTGAGTGTGTAGAAGAACTTGAGAATCATTGTATGTCCTGATGTTGCTGACGGAAGTGTCATTAAAAAGGTGGCCCCCTTGCGGGGGCCTTGGACTAGACGTGACTTTTGTTGATGAGGTCGTGAACTACGCGATCCCTGTCAGTGACAGTTGTGCTGGTCGTAGCAAGCAGAGATTGGTGGTTTTCGTAGATGCGACTGTGAAGGTGCAGTTCCGTGTTCTTGACAGCATAGTCGCAGCATGGGGTGATCCAATAGACTTCGCAGTCATTCCAGAGTCCGGCAATGCGTTCAGCTTCAACCTGGGTATCCGCTTCCACATAAGTAACAGTATCATCGTTATGAACGGCGTAGTAGATGTTATCCATAATGAACTCCTTAGGGTAGTAGAGTAAGGTTGATGGTGTAGAGCATGACAAGGAAGTGGTAAGCGAAGAGAGCTAGTAGACTGGTGAGGAGGTACTTCATTGGCTAGTTCCTGTGTTATCTGTGAATAGATAGGCGTAAGCCTATCCGTTAAAAAAGGTGGGCCCCTTGCGGGGCCCTTGGTACTAGCTGTTACTTTGCGGGGTACTCAAATTCGTAACCCTGATGACAGCTATCGATGCTGCTGAAAGTTATCGACCAGGTATTGTCGTGTCGTTGGAATCGGTATGCTCCAGGGTGACCAGTGATCTTGAAGGGGTGGTCTTCAGGCGCGACAACCTCCTTAGTATCCTCACTATCAGGTACGAGGGTAGTAGCGATAGAGAGACTGCAAACACCATCTCTAGCATAGTGCTTAGCTGCAGTAGTATAGAGCCAACCATTGGGTACCTTCATGCGGATGACGCTTAGGTTTCGGTTTTCCAGGATAGTTTCAGTAGTATGTAGCGGAGTAATATCACTCATGTCTTTCTCTCTTCTGGTGGCGGAATGCCATAAAAAAGAGGGACCCTAAGGCCCCTCAGTATCATGATTAGTTATCCTTTGTAGTTGAGGAAGAGAGTGTAGCCGTTGTTGAATGCGAACTCAGTTTCACCACTATGGGGATGAAACTCTTGAATGAAGAATTTGCACTCTTTGACATGAGCGACTAGTAGTTTTGCGAACGACTCTCTGTCCGCATATTTCATTACCAGGTTATAGGTATAGAGATCATCACTGTTATCAGCGAAGTAGACGATGTTACCATCTCCTGGAGAGATACTATGGACGTGGCAGCTGTCATGCATGTGACAAGCCCCAATAGGGCTACATGGTTCATTCTTCTTCTCTTCGAGCATGATGGTCATTCGTTGAGCGTCAGTCATGGTTTATCCTTGCTATCTGGTCGATAGCTGTTGTGTCGTTACAGAGTCTAAGATTAGTAGCGGAGTGCCACCATCAAATAAAAAGAGGTACCCGGTATGTCGTTGATCGTATATAGTCAATAACAATCAGTACAAACAGCTAGTACAATAAAAAGGGTGAGGCCCTAAGGCCCCACCCACACTATCTAGTTCATGCAGTTCGCAATTAGCTTATTCTGCTCTGCGTATCCAGTTGCCCAGTCGTTGGCAGCTTTCTTGGTATTGCGACTCGCAAGGATGAGAGTTCCACCCTTGTTGTCGACGAGGACGATATCGTATCCACTGTTCATGGACACGGTCACGCGCACAGTAGCCCTGGCTGTGATCTTGATACCGTAGACTAGTCCATCGTGGCCACTCTTCTTGGGCGTCACAGTGAACTGGTTGCCTGCATTGGCTACGGTAGCCACCTGAGTAAGCAGCTCACTCCACTTGGCACCACCATTCTTGGTGTTGGTGAACGTACGGCCACCAACCCACTGACGGCAGCGCACATTGTCTAGTACCTGGCTAGGGATAGTACCCTTGATTCCCAGATGTTGTAGTAGAGGGATGAAACCCCACTTGGGTTGTGTAGCCACGGTTTCTTCCTTGGGTTGAGGTTGAGGGGTTGTTGCGATCACTTCCTTCTCCTTCTTGTTCTCAGCGTGGATGTAGTTGGCCAACGTGGTGTTGAACGCAGCCAGCTTCTTGAGGTAGGACGCACTTGCCTTGCCCATCAGGACTTGGTGAGTGCCTTCGAGTTCATACAGTTGATTCTGCACGACATCGATCTTGTCTGCGCTCTTGATGTTGTCCAGAAGGAACAACACGTTCTTCTTTACAGTGTTGTCGAGGCTCCGTGCGTTGGTGGTGGTGGTGGTGAACGCTGCGACTGCTTCTTGTACTAGGGTCATAATGACTCCGGTCTAATGGCGGTATTGCCATTAAAAAAAGGGAGACCCGAAGGTCTCCCACGCACTACTTGAACAAGCTCAGCTGTTCAGATTGTGCCTTGGCTTTAGCTGCCTCTTTGCGACGCACCTCTGCCCTCAACAGACTAGCATGACAACTGCTGTGTACGTACCCCTTGGTATCATGCTTTTGAACACGATTACCAGGTGAGATAGGAATCCAGCATGCGTTGCATGTGCTAGAGTATTGCGCTTTCATTATTTCTCCTCTGCAATGTAGTTAAGGTGCTGCTCCATGCACCACACCATATTGCTGTTGATTTCGCTGATGTTGCTATCCTTGGTCATGTTGACAGTACATGCTTCGCCAAGCAAGTAGATCACCTCGGTAGTATCTGGTTTGTTGTAGATACCGTTGTTGGCATTGAGGTACCCGATGGTGTACTTGCCCACTGGGTAGAAGAGGCAAGTGATGAGTACTGCTGCGGCAAAGGTGCTAGCGATTTCGGTGATGAGATTCTTCATGAGAATTTCCTTGGTGTTGATGGCGTAAGTGCCATTAAAAAAAGGGGTAGCCTTAGCTACCCCTTTGCTTATCTCTTAACTAGATTCAGCATCACTCCATTTGTCCAGAATTCGAAGACACCATCGCCAACCTCGTATAAGATTGAGTTGTGTCTAACCTTAATCGAAACGCAGCCTGTGTTATGGCGTGTGATTTGAATCTTGTCGCGATCAAGGACATCCCCGATGAAGATCCCGTTGGTGGTCATCGAGACCTCCGACGAGGTTTTGATTTTCTGGGTAATGGTTTGCCTAAGCTTCTTGGGCATTTTCATGTCGTGCTCTCTCGTGTTGATGGCTTGATTGCCATTAAAAAAAGAGGGAATGCATATTGCACCCCCTCTACTCACTTAGAACAGTAGAGCCTCATTCGTTGCTGGGCAGATGATGGAGAAGCCCGTCTCTTGATGAAACTCCTCACATTCTTCACAGTACGTACCAATGTCTCTTACGATACTATCGGTCTCCATATCGAGCTGGATGGCTGAGATGTCGCGATTGATAGCAGCGAGGCGTTCATTCCTTGCTACCCTGAACTGGCTAGACAGCCAGCTACCATCAAACATTCTCTCTGCGCTCTGAATGGTATCGAGACACCTGTTGCGCTCAGCCAAGAGCTGATTGTATTGCCAGGTGAGGTCGGTAGTGCGTGCGTCGGTCATGGTGTTGTCCTGTCTAATGGCTTGATTGCCATTAAAAAAGAGGTATCCACCCCGAAGGGCAGATACCTATATACTAACTCGCTAACCTCAGTTCCCCGAAGAGTGGGGTAGGTGTCTCTACTTCTTCCGGCAAAGTTTCTCCATCATCTGGATCATCATCACCATTGTCGTCATCATCAGCTGGGATGTAGTCCGTCCAGTCGTATGAGTAGAGTGATACTTGAAGTCTCGCTGTCGCACTTAGCTTAGCTACCCAAGCCTCCATGTCGCTACTGTCCATAGCGATATGTAGCGTTTCATCTTCTTGAATAATTGCGGTTACCTCACGCAGTGTCCAGACAAGTGACGCGCCATATAGGCTAGCCAGTATGTTAGTCCATGCGTTGGGGTGCATAGTAAAACCAGTTTGCTGTTGGCCGATCATTAATTACTCCTTAGTTGGTGTCATTAAAAAAGGTTGCCCACCCCGAAGGGCAGACAACCACACTAACTATGCTTGAGTATCAGCTTTGGAGAGATCAACCTTCACTGAGCCGAGACCTTTACCCTTGGCAACAGCACTGGCAGCAGCACCGTTGATGAGAGTGATAGTATTGTTCAACTTGTTAACCATTCCATTGTATACATCAGGACTAAGCACACCCAGGATAACTGCGAACACGGGGAACAGCAGTGCGATTTGGATGACGAAGTAGAGTGCGATATCAAGCAGGCCCAGCTTCCAGATGAGGAAACCAATGAATCCAGCGCTGAATGCAGACATGGCGACGAACAAGACGGTTTGTTGGGTGATGCGTGTCATAATAATGTACTCCTAGTACATGGCTTGATTGCCATTAAAAAAGAGGGAGCCCGAAGGCCCCCTGCTGCTACTCTCAATCAGTAGGTTTGTGCTCTGGCCAATCAGCCGGATTGTACTCCGGTTGTTGACGACAACGCCAAGCGCTACTGATGACTGCACAGATGAGGTATAAGATGATGAATGTCATGAGAGGCTCCAGAGGAAGTGAACCCATAGGCCCACGAGTGTGATAGTGCCTGCGATTGCAAACACGTTAGTTGCGATTGCTTCAAGTCGGCTCATGCTACTACCATCAACGTAAGTGTGATGACGCAGTGTAGGATGACCAGGTATCGAGCGTTCATAGTAACTCCTTAGTTAGTGTCGTAAAAAAGAGGTGACCTACCCCTAAGGGTAAGCCACCTAACTAGCTAAGCTACACGCATGTAACTGTTGAACGTGATGGGTGCGTACTTCGCAGCATCGATACGATCCCAGAGGTTATCAAGCTCAAGGTCTTCCAGGTTGATCTCTTCCGTAACGACTTCGCTATCCCAACGTGCAGGGATGACAGGTGCGTTAAGCGCATCTACTTCTTCCTGGCTAGGGAGAGCAGCGATATCGGCTGGTACCACGAAGAACATGGTAGCGCCTCTCAACTTAGCTTCGTAGCGAGCAAGGGCGTTGGCGAACATACTGACAGGTGCAGCAGTTTCTTCTCCTAGTTCACTACCGAAGAATTGTGCTTCTTCTTGTGCTGTGGTCAGTACGGCGAGATTGTGGTAGTCGAGACCGAAGTCCCAACTCATGATTGCAGGCAGTGCTACCAGGAGGGTAGTCATCATGGTGGCCCAGACGCCTACCATGGTGGTAAGGCCGTGACCGTTGACGAGGGAGATTGCTTCGACGAGAACTTGAACGTTGTCCATTGTGGACTCCATATCTAGTGTGTTGACTGGTACTGTTGTCTATCGAGTGTGGGCCTTGCTATACAGTGAGTTTGCCCACTCACACTGTGTATAGGTACGTATAGTACGTTACCGTATACGGCTGTTCCCTATGATAGGGGGTGTAGATAGGCTGGGACAGGGTATTCCCCTGCTGTAGCACCTATGACTACGTTTACTACATACGCTTGTTTTTACCGACATGAGCGCTGTCCAGGACTGGGTACCTGGCACGTCAGACTTGCACCCACTCACTCGTTGCTATGCCCCTATAGAGCATGCGCATACGGTGAACTTGTTGTGCTACAGGATTCGGACCTGCTCTCTAATATGGCTCTTGTACCATATAGGTATGTGCTTTCACCCCACATACTAGGCGGTTCATTTACGGGTTGAACTCTAACCCACTGGTACTACCCCCAGCTAGACGCCCCCCATGACAGTGGTATGCATACAGGTGGTAGAGTACGTGTGCCTACAGGCATGATGATGTGCGTGTGCATGGGCGCTACCCACATGCTAGGTATCCATGGTATGGGCGTCACCCACATACCTACCTACGTACATCATTGTACTACTACCCCTATACACTCAAGGGGCTATACATACGGGGTCTCACCGTATGGCCTATATAGCCATGGCGTATGTGCACCCATGCTTGGTACATGAGTGGGTATACGCCCTCTATATAGGTCTTGTTATATCAGGGTCTTTAAACCTACTACTACTACATGATGGGCTTATTGGTATGCCTTCTCATGTAGTGCGTGTCATTAAAAAAAGAGAGAGCATGTGCTCTCCCCTATGTGTATGCGTATATGCACTAGCCCTATGCTAGTACACGTATACATGCACATCCCTCACTATGCCCACCATGTGTGTGCTACCCCATATAGCATGTTCCCATGTCATAGGCTGTGTACACACGTACTCTCCACTCATGGTGGTGTATGCGATAACGTACATTGTATGTCCCTTGTCCTTGGTATACATCAGCGCATACCATTAAAAAAGAAGGACACATACTATGTGTATGTATCCCTCATGTGCTTAGCAGAGCGTCATCCAGCCTACTGGTATGATGCCCACGTACACAGTGTATTCCTCAATGGTAAGACCACTCATGATGAAATGTTCATTAGTAGCGATGTTGACGTATGTAATGCTGAACATAGGTATCTCCTTCAATGTTTTACCGGGGTGGGCGCCGAAGTGCACCTCCCCTAGGTATTTATCTCATACAATACCAGGTACTCACTCACACTATATATTTCTGAGCTTTCGCGTTTAACAAATTTTCTAAAAATATTTTCCAATCTCACAACAGAGCATACCGGGGCTTCCCCCTCCGCTTTTCCAAAATTTTGAAATTAATAAAACGTGGGTGACTACCAATGGGGTCGGGTGGTGCTTATACTTGTGTAGGAGGTCCTTATTGTATTACTTACTCTCGAATGACACTGTAGTTGCCCAGGTGCCAATGGTAGGCTTAGCGGGCCGCAACTCTAGCGGAGATTGGACTCGACTTACCCTAGAAGCGCTCAATGACTCTGGTCTGGTCTCGGATGATTTTGTTGGACCTATTACTGCTCTCGTCGGAGATGCGGGTATCGGAGGTTCTGATTATAACAAATTCTTCATAAACTTATTCGGCCTTGCGTGTGAGATGGGCAAGGGAGCCTCGGATAGCACTCACACGCAGATGGTTTACGAGGACTTGCAGGGACTTCAGCAGGGCCCAAGCGTAGATCACACACTCGGCATGCGCGCGGTTCGCAAACAATTGGGGGTTTCTTAATGTTCTATATACTTGACAGCAGCAACGGTCTTATCGGCACTTGTGAGGGTTTCTCCTACAGTATCCAGCGGGAGAAGATGCCTGTGTACGTAATGGGCTGCGCCAACCCTCTATCGTTCAGCCGAGGCAAAACCGGCACTGCCGTATCTCTTAGGGGTGCTTGGGTGGCTGACGACTTCATGCCTGAGTGCGAGGACCTCATCGTAGTGGGTACCAGCGGCCCAGACCGGACCCCTCTCGTCTTCTTCTTTAATGGTACAGCCTTTGGCGTACAGAGCAGCAATAGCCCCGTAAACCCAGCCCTAGAGGACATCACCATGGGGGCAGACGCCCTCGTCTTCGGCGACGCGCAAGATTTTAATTGTGCTATGACGTTAGTTAACCACTACATACGCATAGAGCTACGGGAAGCAGATCAGTGTATTGCTGAGATGGAGGCAAGTTTTGCAGACCAGTAACGCAACGGACTGGGGCCAGCACTGGTATTGGATCTACTCCCGCGAGGGCGAGTTGGTTGGTAGTTATCGAGGTTGGTGGCCACAGAGTGTTAGGGTCAAAGCCCCCATCTATTACATGGGTAAAGTACCGGATGGTGGCTTTCGTAAGCATAGACACGAGCTACTGTTGTTGGACTTCGAACCCCTTGAGCCGGGTAACCGCGACTTGGTCGGTGCTTACCTGGTTGACTGTGCTTACAAGGCTGTTTGCGAACTTCCCTCCGGCAGGCTTTGTAAGCTCTATGGTGGCGAGTACGAAGGCAGCTGGGTTCTAGACCCTTTTGACGAGCACCTTCGTCTGAATTGGATTGACCCTGAGCCTGTCTGGTCTCTCTTTAAACACAAGCTTAGGAAACACTACAATGAATGAAGCATCATCAGAAGGCATCTCTTCTATTCTTGAACAGTGGCGAGGTCGTCAAATCGTAGGTATCTTGGATTCTCTTAACGGAGATAGTCCTGCAGATATTACAGCTGCCCTCGGCAGTCTTACAGACTTGATCAATAGTACTGGATGGGAAGATGGAGATAGTATTCTCGATCTCGATATCCCTTGGGGTGATTAATGAAAATGGATAATATTATCAGTCGCTGGCAGAGCCGTCAGGTTAAATCCATGTTAGAGGCTCTCGGTGATTGGTGTGAAGAGCATAATAATTCGCGCACATATCCCAGTGACCCAGAATTCACACCAATAGCGCTAGAAGAACTTTCAGATTGGGATCTGACTGATCTGTTCCATTATCTAAGAGGCGACAATGAATAACAGGGATCTATACAAACTTAGTGACAAGCTCAACTTAGTAGTGAATCAGGCGAAACATCTACTTCAAGCTCACGCTACCCGGTACAAACACTTTGTAGACAGTGGCGAACGTGGCTTCGAATGCGTGTACGCAAAGCAGACCAGTATCCGCTTCCACGATGATGGAGGTAAGGAAGAAGTAATTGAAGCACTAGAAGATATAGCAGAAGCCTTAGAGTCAGTACGTCAACAACTAGATGGACTAACTGCTAGCGGTAAGCTAGACGAGGTACCGGGCTGGCTACAGGAAATGCGATTCCAAGACCAGGGTGTGGTATAATACGCTTTTGGAGGCCATGTGAGCGATCCGTTAGAACTAAGGCAACAAGAGTACTTAACCCGGCTGGGAGTGCTACCAACCTCATATGAGACGTGGTTAGAGAGCCTCTCTCCTAAGAAGCGACTACGCGTCCGACAGCAAGTAGCTAGAACAAAACATGGAGTGCACATCGTTGCTCCCATTACTTGTACTGGGCTTGAACGCTGTCCCTTCGCCACTGCTTGTCCGATCCCCGACCGGGATGAACAGCATGAGCTTATTGCCGGCCCCGAGAGCGACTATCCCATTGGCCAGCACTGTGTGCTGGAGGGCGAGTATATTGTACAGAAGGTTGCTGAGTATCTCATGCACTTGAACGTGGATCCCTCCAACCCCGTTGAAACCGCCATGGTGCAAGAGCTAGCGCTCGTAGACCTGCAGAAGAACCGGGCCCTGCTCCTGATGAGTCATGGCGATCGTGAGGGGCAGGGCCGAGACTTCCTTCATGTGGATGAGAGCATCACCGGCTTTAGTCAGAGTGGCGAACCACTAGTAAGTAAGACAACCAAGATCCACCCCGTGCTCAGTTACATTGATGTACTTGAGCGTCGCCGTGAGAAGCTCCTAGACAAGCTTATGGAAACCCGTAAGGCTAAGTCCGACTGGGCCGCCAAGATGGGTCAGGGCAAGTCTGAGAGCCAACTACTGACGGAGATCTCCCAGATGCGAGAGGTAGTAACTCTTATGCTAAAACAACAGACAGAATTTGAAACCCATGAGA
>Ga0115547_1002434_pt1 | contig 10262 bp, 9 predicted proteins | sample COGITO_mtgs_1004_3_FD_87185 | JGI IMG/M metagenome (GOLD analysis project Ga0115547, IMG submission 87185) | Pelagic marine microbial communities from North Sea - COGITO_mtgs_100420 | ecosystem: Environmental > Aquatic > Marine > Epipelagic | place: Germany:Helgoland, sampling site Kabeltonne...
ACTGCGGCATCTCCGTGAATAAGAATAGGCAATACCTTTCCCGATTCCATGCCGTAGTCGTTGTTGATTTTGGCACGAGCAATGCCCTCGACAACTGGATCAACGGCTTCAAGATGCGACGGGTTAGGCGCGATATTCATCACTACTTCGTTTCCGTCTACTGTCCTATGAACAGTCGTATGGCCTAAATGGTACTTTACATCTCCATCGATGGTCAGATCGTCAAAAGCCTTTCCTTCAAATTCTGAAAATATCTGCTTACGTGGTTTTCCGAAAACATTCGTCAAAACGTTTAATCTGCCGCGGTGTGCCATACCTAAAACAAATTCTTTTACACCGTAACGAGCACCATGGTTAACAGCTTCATCCAAGCCTGGAATCAATGCTTCCGCACCTTCTATCGAGAAGCGCTTTTGCCCTACAAATTTTGTATTCAAGAAGGACTCGAAGCTAACGGCCTGGTTAAGTTTATGTAGAATTTGCTTTTTCTCTTCAATGGAGAGTTTAGGCTGGTTGTCGTCTTTATGGATCCAATTTTTAATCCATGTGCGGCGCTCCGGATCTCGAATATAGTTGTATTCTACCCCTGTGCTTTGGCAGTAGATTGCTTCTAAATGCGAGATGATTTCACGCAACTTCGTAGCCCCAGGCAGCCCCAATTCTGTGGCTGCATTAAATGGCGTATCAAGATCGTCTTTGCTTAATCCGAAGTTTTCGATGTCTAACGTTGGCTCGTAACTGCGACGCATGCGAACCGGGTTTGTCTTTGTAAACAAATGCCCACGCGAACGGTAGCCTTGAATCAAATTCAAAACGTGAAACTCTTTAATTACCTCTTCAGGCACACCCGCGCCTTCAAGGTCTTCTTCAGAATAGATTTCTTTCGCAAAATCATATCCTTGGAAAAACGCTCGCCAGCTCGGCTCGATACCGTCCGGATTTTTAAGGTAGTGCTCGTATTGATCGTCGATCAATTGGGCGTGAATGCTTCCTAAAAATGAAAATCTATCCATTTATATGTGTTGGATTTACAATCAAAAGTACAACACAAAACGCCGTCTATAGATTGGAATTTTGCAATATTCCCAACGGCTTTAACTATTCTGCAGCACGTAAACAATCGGTGCAAAAAAAAGCCCCTTAAAAAGGGGCCTTAAATCAATATTCTTCTTCGTTCCAAAGGAAATCTTCTTCAGACGGATAGTCTGGCCAGATTTCTTCGATACCCTCGTACGTTTCTTCCTCTTCCTCCTCGATGGCTTGTAGGTTCTCAACCACCTCCAACGGTGCTCCCGTGCGGATGGCGTAGTCAATAAGCTCATCGCGAGTTGCCGGCCATGGCGCGTCACTCAAATAAGATGCTAGTTCTAAGGTCCAGTACATAAGTCTTCAACAACTTTTAATGTATTATCAGTCGTGCAAAAGTAGTTTTTCTGCTGACTTGTGCAACACCTTTAGAAAAAATGTAAGTGCTTAATACTTAGGAGTCCAAATTCTGTCCGGCGCGCCATTGGAAAAATCAATCCAACGTGCCATGACAAATAAGAAATCTGAAAGTCGATTTATGGTTGTAATGATTTCTACCGCCACCTTCGCTTCATCATTTAATGCCACTACCTTGCGTTCTGCGCGGCGACAAACGGTGCGCGCTACATGACAATGGGCACTTTGCGGGTCTGCACCCGGTAAAATGAAACTCTTTAGTTCCGGTAGGATTTCATTCCATTGATCTATTTGACGTTCCAACTGCCCTACTAAGTCCTCGTTGAACTTTGGCAGGGGGAAATCAGGGGTTCCTTCTACTGCGAGATGGGATCCCATTGCGAAAAGTTCGCTTTGAATGGCTTGGGCATAAGGGAACTGGTCGGACGGGAGCGTTGCTGCCAATACACCTAAATGACTGTTCAACTCATCAAATGTACCGTATGCTTCTAACCGCAATTCTGCTTTCGAAACGCGGCTTCCGCTCAACAGCGATGTCTGACCATGATCGCCGGTTTTAGTGTAAATTTTCATGTTTTAGTAGGCTCGTTCTGTACGTCCTTCAACGTAATACATGAAGCTCTTGTTCACGACACGATTTCCGCCCGGAGTCGGGTAATCGCCAGTAAAGTACCAATCTCCAGGATGATCGGGACAGCTCAAGTGTAAATCTTCAATGGTTTGATACAGCACAGTAACCTTTGCTCTGACCTCAGGTGGTGTCAATAATTCCGCAATCTTATCACTGATCTCTTGCGCTTCGAACGGCTCATAGATGTCTTTAACGAAATTCTGTACTTCGTGGTCGGCCAGATGGGATTGGGCCTTACATTTTTCATAGACCGTTTGAATCACGTCTTCTTGACCGCGTTCTTTTAGTAGGGCAATTGCAGCTCTGAAGGCCACAAAATCTCCCATACGCGCCATATCTATACCGTAGCAATCCGGGTAACGGATTTGAGGGGCAGAAGAAGCAATGACGATGTGCTTCGGGCTTAGTCGGTCAAAAATGCGGAGAATGCTTTGCTTCAACGTCGTTCCACGCACAATACTATCATCAATCGCTACCAAGTGATCCGTCGGTTTTACCGAACCGTGAGTAATGTCGTAGACGTGGCTAACCAATTCATCTCTTGAACTATCTTCTGTAATAAACGTACGTAGTTTCACATCCTTCCAAGCCACTTTTTCAACCCGTGGACGCAAGTCTAAAATCGCTTTCAACTGGTCGTTTGTTGGATTTTCTAATGCAGTAATACGGTCGTATTTCATGCCATTAAAATGATCTTCCATTCCCTTCACCATCCCGTAAAAGCTCACCTCAGCGGTGTTTGGAATAAAAGAAAATACCGTATCCTCTACTTCACCGTCGACAAGGTCTACAATCCTTGGGATTAGTCTACGGCCCAATTCAATGCGTTCTTTGTAAATGTCTTTATCATTCCCGCGAGAGAAGTAAATGCGCTCAAAAGAACACGCTTTAAATTCCGTTGGTGTTTTGATTTCATCAATCGAGACCTCCCCATGATGCTTCACAATAAGTGCATTTCCCGGGGGCAATTCTGTGATTTGCTCAGATTTTAAATTCAGGGCCGTTTGTATCACAGGGCGTTCTGATGCCACAACAACTATTTCGTCATCGTAATAATAGTAGGCCGGTCGAATTCCAGCCGGATCGCGCAATACAAAAGAATCACCGTGTCCGGTCATACCAGCCATTGCGTATCCGCCGTCCCATTTTTTAGAGGCGCGGCGTAGGATATCTGCAAGGTCTAATCGGTTGGCAATTTCTGCAGTGGCCTCTTTTTTAGAGTAGCCCTCCGCCTTGAGCTCGTAGTATAATTCGTCATTGGCCTCATCAAGGAAGTGACCAATTTTTTCCATGATTGTGACCGTATCCGCTTTCTCTTTAGGATGCTGGCCCAATTCGACCAATTCGTTAAAGAGTTCGTCAACATTCGTCATGTTGAAGTTTCCCGCAACAATCAAATTCCGGGTCGGCCAGTTGTTCTGTCTCAAGAACGGGTGGCATGCCTCAATGGTGTTCCCTCCATAAGTTCCATAACGCAAGTGACCCAAAAAGACTTCCCCTGTAAAGGGCAGGTTTTCTTTCAACCACGGCACATCAGAAAGGCGCGATGCATCACCCGCAATACCCTCGGCAATACGCTTCTGTGCTTTACCGAAGATATCACCAATGCTATTGGTGTCAACCGAACGGTAACGCGAGATGTACCGTGTGCCCGGTGCCATATTCAACTTAATGTTCGCAAGACCCGCACCGTCTTGTCCACGGTTGCGTTGCTTCTCCATGAGGAGGTACATCTTGTTTAGGCCGTAAAATGCCGTTCCGTATTTTTCAACGTAGTATTCGAGAGGCTTTCTCAGGCGAACGAACGCTATACCACATTCGTGTTTGATGGGATCACTCATAGGAAGTGTTAATGTGGTTCAAAATTACCGAAATTCTCGCAGGTGTACCAAGGATTTTCTAAGGGAGTAAGTGAGATAAATCCATTCCCAGCCATTCCAGTGCAGCGCCATGCAGTAGCTTTCCTTTACGCTCCTCGCTCCATGGCATTCCGTTGATGAGTTTACCGGGTTGTAATTCGCCGAGCGGGAAAGGATAATCGGTCCCTAATGCGACTCTATTTTCTCCCACCAAACCCACTATATATTCGAGCATCTGGGGATCATGCACTAACGAATCGAGCCAAAATTTACCCATGTACTCTTTTGGGGCAATGGGGTTATCTACGGCGCAAAGGTCTGGGCGCACGTCAAATCCGTGTTGTACACGAGCGAGCGTTGCAGGGAACGATCCACCGCCGTGCGCAAAAGCAACACGCAGCTTTGGAAGGCGCTCAAAAACGCCGCCGAAAATCATCGAACAAATGGCCAGCGAACTTTCAGCCGGCATTCCAACCAACCAGGGCAACCAATACTTTGTCATTTTCTCCTTTGCCATCATATCCCACGGGTGAACGAAAATGGCCATATCTAAATCTTGACACGCCTCAAAAATGGGGAATAACTCTGGTGCGTCGAGATTCCAGTCGTTGATGTGTGTTCCGATCTGAATCCCCTTTAGCCCAATTTCTTTGCACCGTCGTAACTCCTGTATAGCTAGATCTGGTGCTTGCATTGGCACTGTTCCTAGACCAACGAATCGGGTGGGGTAACGGTTGCATATTTCCGCAATGTGGTCGTTTAAAAATTGGGCTACTTCAAGCGTGTCTTGCGGCTTCGCCCAATAACTAAACATTACGGGAACTGTAGACAATACCTGCACATCCACATGGTGGTGACCGCATTCTTTCATGCGCGCCTCAGGGCTCCAACAATTGTCCTCAACCTCGCGAAAAAACTCGCCATCTTTCATCATTCGAGCGCAGCAGCTCTTGTGATGATCGAGCGTTATAAATCCTCCATAGCCGAACTTCTCCCTAAAATTCGGGATGTGCTCGGGTAGAATGTGTGTATGGATATCAACCGTAAAATTTCTTGATGTAATCTGACACATACCCTAAACGAATCTGGGATCAACCTCCATCACGTGCCCACAATCCTTGCAGGTACGGTTAGATTCGTTGCCATAATAGTCGCGGAAATGCGGAAGAAAGTCTTTCTCAACATCTTTTAACTCGAAAAAGGTTTCGTGTAATTTACCGTTGCAATCGTCACAAAACCACATTAGACCATCCGTGAATCCACGACCCTCGCGAATGCGCTCAATCACAAGACCGATACTGCCTTCGTGACGAACGGGACTGTGCGGCATTTTCGCCGGGACGGTCATCATGTCGCCGGGACCCAAATGCAGTTCATGCGCCTGACCATCGACTTGTACTTTAACCGTGATATTGCCTTCTAACTGGTAGAAAAACTCTTCCGTTTCATTGTAATGGTAATCTTTTCGAGCATTTGGCCCTGCTACAACCATAACGATGTAGTCGTCCGATTCTGGGGTTAAATTCTTATTCGCCACCGGGGGCTTAAGAAGGTCTCTGTTTTCATCCAGCCACTGCTGAAAATTGAAGGGTTTTGGTACAGCCATTTGAGTTCGCTTTGGGACTTCAATTTATGAAATTCAAAACCGATTTCATCCTGCCTCACCCTTCCTTATATTCGTACGGACAGATCACAGCTATGGATTTACAGAATTACATTGGAGGAAAGTTCCTTGAACCCCTTCACAAACAATACCTTACTAATACTAATCCTGCTACGGGAGAAGCCTATGGACGCATACCCAGGTCCGGCGAAAAAGATGTAATGCGCGCCACAGAAGCGGCGCGCGAAGCATTTCCTCACTGGAGCGCACTGCCTGCCTCTGAGCGAAGTGCATGGATGTTAAAGGTTGCGGATGAGATTGAACGACGCTCGCCAGAATTAGCTCTTGCGGAATCTATTGATAATGGGAAACCGCTTTCGCTTGCCACTGCTGTTGACATTCCTCGCGCTCGGGACAATTTTAAATTTTATGCCACCGCGATCCTCCATGATGCCTATGAAACTCACGACATGGGAACCCATGGTTTCAACTATACGCTACGCCAACCTGTGGGTGTCGCCGGATGTATTTCGCCATGGAATTTACCGCTCTATTTATTTACGTGGAAAATTGCTCCAGCCCTTGCGGCCGGTAATACGGTTGTTGCAAAACCCTCAGAAGTGACCCCAGCCACCGCCTTTTTATTATGTAAGATTTTAGACGATATCGACTTTCCAGCGGGTGTTTTAAATATCGTCCATGGATTAGGTCCAGAAGTTGGCGCAGCCATTGTCGCCCATCAAGACATTCCTATCATTTCCTTTACAGGCGGCACACAAACCGGTAAAGCCATTAGTGCTGTTGCGGCTCCAATGTTTAAAAAACTAAGTCTTGAGCTTGGCGGGAAAAACGCGAATATTGTTTTCGAAGATTGCGAATTCGACGAAGCGGTTAAAACCAGCGTTCGCGCTGCATTCGCTAATCAGGGTCAGATCTGTCTGTGCGGTTCACGTATCTATGTACAACGCAGCATCTACGAAAAATTCAAAGAAGCTTTTGTCGCTCGTGTCAAAGGTCTTACTGTTGGCGACCCCCTCGAAGAAGGTACCAGAACGGGCGCGGTTGTGAGTAAAGCGCATTTTGAAAAAGTACTTTCACACATTGCAGTCGCTGTAGAAGAGGGCGGCACGCTACTCACCGGCGGAAACCCGGTCCAATTAACCGGTCGTTGTAAAAACGGCTACTTCATAGAACCGACTGTTTTCGAAAACCTAGACGCTACTTGCCGAACCAATCAAGAGGAAATCTTTGGACCGGTCGTTACGCTCACTCCTTTCGATACTGAAGAGGAAGCGCTTGCTATGGCCAACGGCACGGCTTACGGTTTGGCAGCCACAGTTTGGACGAGCAACCTTCAAGTGGCCCACCGAATGGCCGCTCACCTGCACGCCGGCATCATTTGGGTGAACTGTTGGTTACTGCGCGATCTTCGCACACCTTTCGGAGGTGTGAAGCAAAGTGGTGTTGGCCGCGAAGGCGGTTTTGAGGCACTCCGATTCTTTACTGAACCTAAAAACATTTGCATCAAATTATGATTCCTCATAGCCAGTGGGCAAAAGCCCTACACCAAAGTGCGCGTACACAAAAACCCCGCGACCAATTTTCTACTCAACATACCTACACGCTAGACGACGCCTATACGGTTCAGCACGCCCTTATTCAGGAGCGGGTCCAGGAGGGCCATACGATCATAGGCATAAAAATGGGGTTCACTTCCGTCGCTAAAATGAAGCAAATGGGGGTCGAGGACATGATTATTGGCCAATTAACGGAGGATATGCGAATCACCAGTAAAGCGCCTTTAGTACGTTCAAAATGCATCCACCCGCGTGCAGAGCCTGAAATCGCGTTTCGTCTTTCACAAGATATTACGTCCCCACTGAGCGTTAATGAAGTTTCATCTGTCGTAGACGGGGTTGCCTCAGCCATTGAAGTCATCGATTCACGTTACGAAAACTTCAAATTTTCCCTAGAAGATGTAGTCGCAGATAATTGCAGCTCCTGCGGATTCGCACTAGGTCCTTGGTGTCAAGTCCCGTTGGGTCTTAACGGTTTAGACATGGTCCAAACTTTTAATCATACGATAGTGGCAGAAGGAACAAGTGATGCAATTCTAGACAACCCTTTTGAAGCACTAGCAGCAGCAACACGTTTAGCACACCAATACGGTTTGCCGTTGAAAAAAGGCATGATCGTTTTGGCCGGTGCCGCAACAGCGGCTCATTTTATAGGTGCATCCGAAAATGTAGAAGTCACAGTCGATGGATTAGGGTCAGCAAACTTCGAGGTGGTGTAAAAAGAAACGAGCCACACCGGGGTACGGAGTGGCTCGCTGAACAAAACCATGTCGCATCTTAATGAATTACTCGCTTACACTCAATAGCGATGCGACTTAATGTATTACAAAAGCTGTGCCAAAACTTTAATCCGCTGGATTAAAGTTTAGCTGAAAGACTCAGCAACAACTGTGAACGGTTATAGCTTAAGGGAATCCCGTTCCAATCACCAGTATGATTCTTGAAGTTATTATAGTACACCAAATCAATCCCCAATTTCCAAAGGTCAACCCCGATACCTACATTGTATCCGGCCGACGAAGGCTCGAATGTGGATGTGAATGCATTGTCTGCGAGATAGTGCTGATAGTGCACCCCAGCCTCTGCACGTGCAAACTTTAACAGACGTAATCCAGCACTAGTTTCAAGCTGTACAAGATTATGATCAAAACTTTCATACATCAAAACACCGTCATTCGTACCCGAAAGAAACTTTGAATTCTTAACATAGAGTGCACTGGCCCCGATGTAAAATTGGTCCCCAATAAACTGACGACCGAAAAACCCTAAATGGTACCCATCATCAGTTGCGGCACCTTCAAAAATGGATTGAGTTGCAGAAAGTGCCTCATTCAGCCCAATACCGGCCATATCAAAATTCAATCCCGTGCGTAAACCCCAACGGCTTTGAGCGTCAGTACTCATCACAAAGAATGCCAGAGTCAGTGCTAATAGATACTTTGTTTTCATCACTAGATCTTTTGAGTAGTAGAGTTACAGCAATCGTGCCAAGGCACTTTCGAGTCGGGGATTCAAAATATACAGTACTTGCCTTTTATCTTCTTCCGATCGCTCACGAAGCAATACCTCTTGACCTAGCTGCCTTATCGCTGTGGCATTCAACTCCTTAATAAATTCACTTCTTTTTCTTCTCTGAACTTCCCAAGAAGCCTCTTGTAAGTCTAAAAGATCATTGAAGTCCTCTGTACTTAATACTGCATTCGAACTACGTTCTAAGACTTCCCATTGCATCGTATCGAAAATCGCACTCCGCCCTTTTAAATAGCGCCTTCTTAAAAATACTGTTGCTAGTATTCCTAGAAGCGAAAACAACCCGAACGATGCAAAAAGTAAATTTTGATAGCCGCCGTTATCTTCGATGTACAGCGGCTGAATAGATTTAGCCGCCGGCATTCGCGACTCCACATATTCGAAGTAATAGCCCAATTTTACTTTGTCTGAATGTTTCGGGATCAACAAACCGTTTTGAGCTCTATAAGCGCATGCAAATCCTAGCGGGGTATTGATTCTAGAAAGATTTGCGCCGTTCTCCATCGTTATATCCGCAACTTCATTCCCAGCCGGATAAAGCCAATATGACTTTGATGCTGTCATCAGCATACACGTACTGTCAGATAACGAATGTACTATATACCGCACCTCACCATTAAATTCTCCATTTACTGGACCATAATCCTTCCATGTTCGGTTTTCAAAGTGGAACCCATAAACATTTCCTACCCATATAATATAGAGCACTTCGCTCCCTTTGTCATAACTCGCGATCTGAAAACGTTTTAAGCCAAAATCAGGCGTCGTGATGGGAAAGGGCGCTCTAGTATATAAGCTCCACTCCTTACGCACATCACTAAAGAAAGTCAAAAGATTATTCTCCATCCAGAACCCATATCCGCCAAATGAATAAACCGTGTCTTTTCGAACGAATTGATAACTGTCAAAATTATACCCATGATGGTTCGTCTGATCAACTCTCGTTACTACGCCGGCAATGGTATCTAACTGAAAAACTTTTCCAGTTCCTGGAAAAACCGCTTTTAAACCTCCTTGCGTTGAGAATAAGTGACCATTTATGTTCAGTTCTCTCTGATACATCTCGTAATCAAGCCTATATTGTGGAAGAGTATCTATGTGATTCTCGTAAAACACAATATTTTCACCTGTAACAACCGAAACTCTTTGAATGGCATTCTTGCCAGCCAATTTCCAAGAAACATATCCATTTGAATACACTGGTTTACAGTAGATTAAGCTAATTACAAGAGCTATAATAATCTTAAGTGAAATGCGTTTTATATACATGTTACACATATGTTTAAACACAAATATAACATAGAACTTCAAGTTTCACCTCATATTTGAGTCAACCAATGAATACAGGAGACTTAATAAGTCAATTAAAAGAAGCCGAACCAATAAACCTTTAGTCAACCCGATCCATGAGCTGGATCGGGTTTTTTTATGCTCACAAGTCCCGATTCTCAGATTATCACCAACAAAAATCAATAGACCACTAAATTCATGGGGGTCATGCGTCAAAACACGAAATATCAACACAAGTACCCATCTATTTTAGGGGGTCGAATAATTATTTATGTGGTAATTTTATCATTTTCCCTTATAATTAAGGGGTGTTTTGAATAAATGACATA
>Ga0115547_1002440_pt1 | contig 10246 bp, 7 predicted proteins | sample COGITO_mtgs_1004_3_FD_87185 | JGI IMG/M metagenome (GOLD analysis project Ga0115547, IMG submission 87185) | Pelagic marine microbial communities from North Sea - COGITO_mtgs_100420 | ecosystem: Environmental > Aquatic > Marine > Epipelagic | place: Germany:Helgoland, sampling site Kabeltonne...
ATCAGACCCCATTATTGGCTATTACTCTGATCGATATCGGTCGAAACACGGCACCCGCAAACCCTTTATTACCGCCGGCAGCCTGATGATCGTGCTTTGTGGCTACTTTTTGTATGTTCCGCCGGAGACAGTAACGCCTTTTTATGCAGGTCTCTGGATTATTGCCTTTTACACGGCGTACACCCTGTTTGAGATTCCACATATCACCTGGCCCGCAGATATAGCGCACGAGTCAGACGATAAAACCAGACTCTATAGCTATCGCGTCTTCGCAAGCTATTGTGGGCTTGCCTTGTTCTACTGTATTCCCCTATTGCCCTTGTTCGAGTCACGTGCCATCACACCGGAGACACTGAAGGTCACCTTTATCGTGGCCGCCGTCATGACCGTGCCATTCCTAATTCAAGCCATGCGGAGTGTGCCCAGCGGGCGGCGTCCCCTAGCCGAGCCTTTAGCGGCACCTGCGTTTACCTGGAGTACGCTAACAACGGCGTTAAAAGTGATGGCGACGAATACCCCGTTCCGTCTTTTTTTAGCGGCTTTCGTCAGTGGCGGCTTTGCCACGGGTATGTGGTACGGGCTGATCTACATTTATGTGGACGCCTACCTGGGCATGGGAGAACAGTTTGCGCAACTGTTTTTAATCGCCTTTATTATCGGCCTACTGGTGACGCCGTTGTGGTATCAATTGGCACTCAAAATCGGTAAGAAAAACACCTGGATGTGTGCCATCACCCTCTTAATCATCAGCTTCATCTTAACCAGTGTTCTTGAACCCGGAACCACCACTTTTACTCAATTGTTGGCACTAAAAACCCTACAGACCAGCGGTTTCGTGTGCCTGTATGCGGTGACACCGGCCATGCTCTCAGACATCAACGACTACAGTCACTGGAAGACCCACTCGGAAAATAATGCCCTCTATTTTGCGATAAAGGTGTTCTTTGAGAAGGCCAGCATGGCGGCTGGCGTTGCCTTAGGACTGGCTATCGCCGGTTGGTTTGGGTTTGAGGTGGCCGCCAGTGAACACGCCAGGGTGTCCATCGTGGGTCTAAAGGTCGCCATCACCTGGATACCCACCTTGATCGGCATGATATCACTGGTTTTTGTCGTACTTAGCCCCATTGATGAGCGGCGCCATCGTATTATTAGGCGACGGCTGGATGCACGCTTAGCACGGGCCGAGGCGATGACGCCAATGGCTGGGAATGAATCCTCAGATTATAAAGAACCGCCGTTTAAACAACACGCTGTGGTATCTGGTAATAAAAGCACCTGGGATTTAGGTAAACCCTAACGCTAATGTTTTTATGGGCCCGCTCTCCACAAATTACGATAACGCATATAGAGGTTTAATGAATGACTAGTCAGGTTTCTCTTCAACTAAAATCGCCGTATTTAGTTTTTATTGCCGGTGTCGACAGTGTCCACTACGCCAAAACCGGCCTGGGGCTAGTGCAATGGTGTCCAGAGTTGGTGGCCGGTCAGTTACGTTTTGCGGGCAATAGCCTTGATCTTGGTGTGCCGGACATGACAATGCAACAGGCGGCCGACGCCGGGGTTAAGAGTATTGTCATTGGTGTTGCGCCGACAGGGGGTGCGATTGATGATCGGTGGATAGCATCACTGGAAGACGCCGCCAAGTTGGGCCTCGATATTGTGAGCGGACTGCATTCACGCCTGGAAGATTTCCCTGGTGTTGTGTCGGCCGCGCAATCAACCGGGGTTCAGTTAATTAATGTGCGTACCCCGCCTAAAGGGTTGCCCGTGGGCAGCGGCCAAAAGCGATCGGGCAAACGTGTGTTGATGGTAGGCACCGACTGTGCCGTGGGCAAAAAATACACCGCGCTGGCACTGACTAAAAGTCTGCAGAAACTGGGGGTTAAGGCGACCTTTCGGGCCACCGGGCAAACCGGCATCATGATCGCTGGCAGCGGGATACCGATTGATGCCGTGGTGGCCGATTTTATCTCCGGGGCCGCCGAAGTAGTGTCACCCGCTAACGACCCCGATCATTGGGATGTAATCGAGGGGCAAGGCTCGCTCTTTAATCCGTCTTATGCCGGCGTCAGTCTGGGTTTACTGCACGGCTCGCAACCTGATGCGTTGGTTATCTGTCACGATGCCACGCGAAAGGTTATTGATGGCCGTCCCCATATTACCTTGCCCACCCTCCCTGAGTGTATCGATTTGCATCTTCGCTGTGGTCAGCTAACCAATGCAGACATCACCTGTGTGGGCGTGAGTGTGAATACTTCCGGCTTGCCAGACCATCAACGTAACACCTATCTGCAAGCATTATCTGATGAGATCGGCCTTATTTGTGTCGATTCCGTGATGGATAGCTGTGATGCCATTGCCGATTACCTTGTGTCTCACTTTGATACTCATTCGAACAAAGAGGAGATTGGCGATCATGCGTAATGTCTCATTATTGCTTGAGTCATGGCCTACCCAATCGCCTTTTAGCACCGCTGTTCGTACGGTCACCGAGGCGCAGGTACTGACCGTCACCCTCAGTGAACAGGGCGCCATGGGTCGCGGTGAAGCCTCGGGGATTCATTACCTGGGGGAGACCGCTGAGAGTCTCTTGGCACAGGCCGAAAGCGTTAAAACGTCTCTTCAACAAGGCATAGGTCGTGAACAACTTCGCACACTGTTACCCGCCGGTGGTGCAAGAAATGCGATTGATTGTGCACTTTGGGATCTGGAAGCCAAACTAAAAGATAAAACGATTTGGGATCTCACCGTCATTGAACCCGGCGAGACCCACACCGTTTATACGGTGAGCGTTAGCACCCCTGAGGCCATGGCGGCTACCGCCATCAATCTGGACACACCCAAAATCAAGGTAAAGCTGGATGGCGATCAACCACTGGCCTGTATCGAAGCCATTTGCGCAGTTCGACCCGATGCGGAAATCGTGGTGGATGTGAATCAAGGTTGGACATTCGAACAGCTGGTAGAACTGGCGCCTGAGCTTAAGCGACTAGGCATATTAATGATTGAACAGCCTTTACCCCGTGGTGCCGATACTGAATTGGAAGGCTACCAATCACCGCTACCATTATGCGCCGACGAATCCTGTCTCGACACCAGCGAGTTGGAACAGGCTGCTCGCCGATACCAGATGATTAATATCAAGCTGGATAAAACCGGTGGATTAACAGAAGCTCTTGAACTTGCACAGCAGGCCAAAGCCATGGGGCTTGGGTTAATGGTGGGCAATATGCTGGGTACGTCTTTAGCCATGGCACCGGCTTTTGTCGTAGCACAATTATGCCAACTGGCCGATCTCGATGGACCTGTTTTGCTAAAGAATGATAGAACCTATGCCATGACTTATGCCAATGGCTTGGTGTCGCTGCCTAGGACTGAATTATGGGGTTAATAATCTGCCACTATTGTTTTGCAGACTCGCTGGACGGGGTGTTTCGTCGACCTGTTGTTTCGGATAAAAGTTTATTTAAATTGGTTATATATACGACCTTGATTCTAGGTTCATTTTTTACTCACGCAGAAGAAAATAATACATCACCCATTAATGTTATTTTTAAAACAGAGATGGGTTTAATAGAAGTAGAGGTTTATGCCGATAAGGCCCCGATTTCTTCAGCCAGTTTTCTGGCGCATGTGGACCAAGGACTGTTCGCTGCTGATGGCGGTTTTAATCGCGCATTACGCAAGGATAATAATAGTGGGACAGTTGCTGATATGGAAGTACTTCAAGGGGGCATTTTAGACTCGGAAATATTGTTGCCTGCAATTGCCCACGAATCAACCCGACAAACAGGCCTCTCTCATATTAACGGAACGCTTTCTTTAGCCAGATCTGATATTGGCACAGCAAGTGGCGGCGTGTTTTTTATCTGCATAGGAGACCAATCTTCAACGTTCGACGCCGATAGTGAAGGGACAAAGAAAGCCGAAAAAAACTACGGCCTTAATTTAACACAAGGATACGCAGCATTCGGCAGAATAACAAAAGGCATGGATGTTGTGCGAGCTATCCATCAACAGAAAACGACTCATTGGCCAGGAAAACCGAATTTACCCCAACAGTTCATTGATCCGCCCATACGGTTTTTAAAAGCATACCGAAAATAATTTCCCATTACATTTAGCGAGTTAGAATTATGAAAAACTTGATCATTGGAATGTTGTTAGCCGTTTCATGTTTTATTCATGCAGCGGTTGTTCATGCAGAGACTGCAAATACAGAGATGTGGGTTATTTCAGGAGCAACTATCATTGATGGGTCTGGTAACAAACCCATTAAAAACGGTGTTATCGTAATTGAAAATGACCGTATTGTTTCCGTTGGCAAAAAAGGCAACATTAATATCCCTGAAAATGCACAGAAAATAAATGCCAAAGGCAAGTACATCATACCTGGCTTGATGGATGCCAATGTTCATCTTGTCGCGGGTGCTTACCTTGAAAATCTCGTCCGTTATGAAGATAGAATAGAAGAAAGAATTGAGGAGGCCGCTCAGATTTCACTCAAATATGGATTAACAACCGTTTTTGATAGTTGGGGGCCTCGCCAGCCTTTGGTTAATGTGCGAAACCGTATCAATGCTGGCGAGATTCCAGGCAGCCGGTTTTACCTCGCCGGCAATATAGTCGGCATGGGCGGCCCAATGACGACTGATTTTTTGGGCGGAACTGAAGCACCCTTCGCCAGTAAGCGTTTTTTGGCAAGAACCAACCAATTATGGGAACAAGGGGTAGGACCTGAGTTGTTGTCGATGACACCACAACAAGTCAGAGAAAAGGTAAAAATCTATACCAAAAAAGACATAGATTTTGTTAAATTTCTGGTGAGTGGACATGGTTCGCCTCAAGGTAATATGTTGGCTTTCTCCCCAACTGCAGCTCAGGCAATTATAGATGAGACCAAAAATGCGGGGTTAACCATTCAAACTCACACCACAACAGTTGAAAGCTTACGGCTAGCGGTGGAGCATGGTGTCGACATTATGCAACATTGCGATGCGACAGGACCCACGGCTATCCCTGACTCAACAATACAGTTAATGGCGCAAAAGAAAATTTATTGCGCAATACTGAGTCTTGGACTGACGACAAAAAAGAGAGCCCAGTATCTGTCGAAGATGGGGTATGACGATGCAGCCAATCCGCTCCGTAAAATTTCAGAAGGCAATATACAAAAAATAATAAAAGGCGGGGTGCCTATTCTGTTGGGAACAGATGCCGGCGTTTATGAAGATGGTGACGGGACCAACCCTAAATATAAAAGTCTGGTAGAAAATACGGAAGATAACGGCGTGATACTGGGTGAAGCGCATTTCACCTGGTTGCAAGCGATGGTTGAGCGCGGCATGAAACCAATGGATGCACTGCTTGCCGCTACCAGCAGTATCGCCAAAGCCTACAAGGTGGATAAAGATCTGGGTAGTTTAGCGCCGGGGAAAATTGCCGACCTTGTGATCTTGGATAAAAACCCACTGGACGATCCGCAACATTACCGTCGCATCCACTTGATCATGAAGGGCGGTATTGTCATTGATCGCGAAGCGTTACCGTTGAATCCACTGATGACTAAAGCGGCTAACGCTCGGTGATTGTGGAACCGATGATTGATAAAGCGTTTTTTTCACATCCGGATATCAGAGATCAAGCGCTGTACCAGGAATCACAAGCGCTGTACCAGGAATCACAAGCGCTGATCCGGGCATTCCATCAGCCGGGCACTGATCATATTACTGATGCGCTGGATATTACGGCATCGCCCTGTGGCCAATATGCCGGATTTACCGGCGTTATCTTCAACGATTTGGATTCTGCACCGGTTAATCGTGCCTGTATCGTTGATATCGCCAGTGCAAAAATTACCCGTATTGCTCATTCTGGAAACAACGACCGTTGCCCGCGCTGGTCACCCGCCGATGGCAAACGTATCGCCTTTTTATCAGATCGACTTGAGGCAGGCAATTATCAGCTTTATCTCATAGAAGCTACGGGCACAGGCGAGCTACTTACCCCACCCGCGCAAAATGGCATAGTAGAACAGTTCAGTTGGTCGCCAGATGGCCGTCATATATTGATGGTCGTAGCCGGGTTTGGCGCCGACTTGGCCGGTAGCCAGGGAGGCACTGCCACAGCAACGCGTGATAAAAAGCTGCCCGACTGGATTCCGTCTATCGAAACAGCGGATGCGGACAATCTCTGGCGCTGGCTAAGTGTTTACGATATTGCCACAGGCGAAGCCCGTCGCCTGAATCGCAAGGGGCTGAATATCTGGGAGGCGGCCTGGTTAGGCAATGACAGTCTGCTTGCGGTCTGCTCCAAATCACATAGTGAGGGTTCTTGGTATAGTGCTGAACTCTACCAGTTGAGCCTCAACGGCGAAAAAGAGCAGTGCATCTACACATCGACGGATCAAATTGGCATCCCGACAGGATCACCGAATGGTAAAGTCATCGCGTTGATCGAAGCGGTCTGTAGCGACCGTTTGGTAGTGTGCGGACACTTGTTGTTGATCGACCCTGCCAACGGTACCGTGCGAAAAATAGAGACAAATCAAACCGACATAAGCCACATTCACTGGCGTAACGAACACGAGTTGGTATACGCGGGGCATCGGTCGCTGGAATGCGTGGTCGGTGAAGTGGATGCCGAGAGTGGCAAAAGCCTGGAGCATTGGCACAGCGTGGATCGCGTGTTGGGTGCTTGGTACCCAAGCGTCTGGCCGTTGAAAGACGTTGGTGTCGTTGCTATCAGTGAAGCTTGCAATGTACCACCCGAGTTGGTTGTTATCAAAAGCGACAACTATCGAGTGGTAACATCATTTGCAAGCGATGCATCTATTGCAGAACACTTTAATAAAGAAAAAATCGAACCTGTGCACTGGAACGGTCGGGATGGCCTGGAAATTCACGGCTGGATAATCAAACCTGAGGGCAAGGGGCCTTTCCCATTAGTCATGGATATCCACGGTGGCCCGGTATGGACTGCCCGCAATCGTTGGATTGCCCGTCAGCCGGGCAGTAAACTGCTGGTCGATAAAGGCTACGCCTACTTTTATCCAAATGCGCGAGGTTCCAGCGGTCGTGGTCTTGAATTTGCCCGCAAGGTGCAGGGCGATATGGGTGGTGAAGACAGCCATGATTTTTTGACCGGCCTCGATCATCTGGTTGCAGAGGGCATTGCCGATCCGAATCGGCTCGGGGTGACAGGTATCAGTTACGGCGGGTTTATGTCTGCATGGCTTATTACACAAGATAAGCGCTTCGCTGCAGCCGTCCCGATCTCTCCGATCTGCAACTGGTACAGCCAGCACAGAACCTGCCAGATCCCTGAATTTGATTCCCTGTTCCTGCAGGATGATGCGTACAAACCGAACGGAAAGTATTTCCACCGCAGCCCGGTAATGTTCACCCGCCAGGTAAAAACTCCAACGCTGCAACTCGCGGGTCAACTCGATAAAAATACCCCTCCCACTCAGGCACTGGAATTTCATCGAGGATTGATTGAAAGCGGTGTTGAAAGCGTCTGCATTGTCTACCCCAAGGCTGGCCATGGCATCCGTACCTTCCCCGATGTAATAGACCACGCGGCCAGAAAGGTGGGTTGGTTTCTCTACCATATGCCGCTCGACACGGAAGCAACATAAGATGACGACACACACACCATCGTCAGAAACCTTTTTGGGTCATCCCAAAGGGCTGTTCGTTTGTTTTATGACAGAATTATGGGAGCGGTTTTCCTACTACGGCATGCTGTCACTGCTGATTTTGTATCTGACCAAAAATTACCAACTACCCGATGCCGAAAGCAACCGCATCGTCGCCGCCTACGGCGCATTAATCTGGATGCTCCCGGTGATCGGGGGCATTGTCGCAGACCGCATGCTGGGTTCGCGTAAAGCGGTGATAGCGGGCATGCTGTTTATGTCGCTGGGTTTTGTCTCTATCTCTTTTCCCGGCGTATTTTTCTGGGTAGCACCAGCACTGAATAAGCTGCCTTCCCTCAGCACCTTATTCCTGTCCCTGGCCATTATCATCACGGGGGTAGGCTTTCTTAAAAGTAATATCGCCACCCTGGTCGGCGCCCTCTACGAACACAATGATCCACGCCGGGAATCGGGTTTTACGCTCTTTTATATGGGCATCAATATGGGTGGTGCCATTGGCCCGCTCATCTGCGGCGGGATTGGCCATTTCTTTGGATTACAGTATGGATTTTCGGCGGCTGGCATAGGCATGCTGATTGCGTTAGTGACATTTTTAGTGGGGCAAACCTATCTGGGGAAACACGCCGAGCCGCCGAGACCAGAAACGCTATCCAGACAGATACTGCCCGGATTCAAGCTTGAATGGCTGTTTTACCTAGGCGGTGTACTCAGCGTCATTGCCGTATGGCAACTATTGACGGCATATCACCGGGTTTCGGATATATTACTTTGGTTTGCCGTCGGTGTCGGGGCGTTTATTCTTTACTTTTCGTTTTTTCGCTGCAGTCCGCAAGAGCGCGATCGCATGCTAGCCGTGACCCTACTGTTTCTATTTACCATTGTATGGGCATCCCTCTATATGCAAATGTTCAGTTCTCTGATTTTGTTCGCGGATCGCCTGGTTGATCGGACACTGCTTGGGTTTGAAGTGGGAACCTCACAATTACAAGGGGCGCCCTCTATTTTTGTCATTATTCTGGCACCCATAATAGGCTATGTGTGGCTGTGGCTTGCCAGACGAAAGAGAAACCCCAACACACCTGTAAAATTCAGTCTAGGCCTTGCGTTAACTGGATTGGCATTCTTGCTGCCATCGATAGCGGTGGAACTCACCGGTGATCAGAATAAAATCCACCTGCTTTGGTTTCTATCGATCTACTTTGTCATGATTATAGGGGAAGTGTGTTTTGCTCCCATTGCCATGAGTATGGTGTCGAAGCTTTGCCCAAAGCGTATTACTTCGATGATGATGGGCATATTTTATTTTACCCTTGCCATTGGCAGCATTATCTCCGGTGAGCTAGCGGCGCGTTATACCAGCCTGGAATCATCACCCGAAGGGGAGTTGCTCAATATCTCCCAAGCGATAGACACATATGTATCGTCATATGCGTTGTTTGGTCTAATCGCTCTGCTTACCGCCCTGCTTCTCTATCTTTTATCGCCTTTTTTGAATCTGCGCATGCATGACACCTCAAGTGACCATGGAGATAGCCTGATAAACCACGTTTACCGGCGTATCGGTTTGGCTAAATACCTAGTTCCCGTTGAAACAAAGTTATGAACTATTTTTTGTTATGAATTTTTATCTTGGAGACAAGCCGTGAGAAAAGTGATTCTAACCTGTGCCGTTGTGGGTGAAAGCCAATACAACCAAGCGCACCCCAACTTTCCTATTACGCCACAGCAGATTGCCGATGCCGCATTAGAGGCAGAGCAAGCGGGCGCCTCCTGCGTACACCTGCATGTGCGTGACCCAGAGACGGGCGAAGGCCGTCGTGACCCAGAACTGTTTCTTGATATGGCCACTCGCGTCAGAGAAAACGGGGTTAAAGCGGTGATGAATATCACCTGTGGTGGTGGCGGCATGTTTTACCCCGACCCAGCAGACGAAAGCCGTGGTGGTCCTGGCACCGATATCGCCAGCGCCGAAGAGCGTGTTAAACATATTGACCTGTGCCGACCCGAGGTGTGCTCACTGGATGTTTGTAGTCAAAACCAAATGGACGGTGATAAACAGTATGTCTATCTCAATACCGAATACACTTTGCGCAAAATGGCCAAATACTTTCAAGAATTGGGTGTAAAGCCAGAAATAGAAGTGTTTGCCCCCGGCGATGTACTGCTCGCCAATAAGATGCTGGAAGAAGGCTTGTTCGATGCGCCACCGATGTATCAGATTGTCACCGGGACCCGCTGGGGCTTACCAGCCACACCGGAAACATTGATTTATATGCGCAACCTGTTACCAAAAGAAGCGATATGGGCCGCCTTTGGTATTGCCAGAATGCAAATGCCTATGGTCGCTCAGGCTGTTCTGCTCGGTGGCAATGTGCGAGTGGGCCTGGAAGATAATCTTTATTTAAGTCGTGGTGTATTTGCCAGCAATGGTCAGCTTGTTGAACGAGCGAAAGCCATTATTGAAAATATGGGTTATGAAGTGGCTACACCCGATGATGCGAGAAAAATATTGGGATTGGCAAAATGAGCGAACCTAAAACCACACAAAAAGTGATCGTCACCGCTGGCGCCTCTGGCATTGGTCTA
>Ga0115547_1002446_pt1 | contig 10225 bp, 10 predicted proteins | sample COGITO_mtgs_1004_3_FD_87185 | JGI IMG/M metagenome (GOLD analysis project Ga0115547, IMG submission 87185) | Pelagic marine microbial communities from North Sea - COGITO_mtgs_100420 | ecosystem: Environmental > Aquatic > Marine > Epipelagic | place: Germany:Helgoland, sampling site Kabeltonne...
ACAGTCGATTTTTATAGGCGGCGGCACGCCCTCTTTATTATCTGCAAATTTTTATGCGCTTCTCATCGATGCGCTACGCGAGCAAATAACTTTTGCCAGTGATATTGAGATTACGCTTGAAGCTAATCCTGGTACAGTCGATCAAGCTAATTTTGCTGGTTTTCGCAGAGCTGGCATCAATCGATTGTCTATAGGTGTACAAAGTTTTTCGAATGATGCATTACAAAAGTTAGGGCGTATACATAACGGTGATGATGCGGTGCGAGCTTATGTGAAAGCTCGAGATGCGGGTTTTGACAACATTAATCTTGATTTAATGCACGGGCTACCTATGCAGCTTGTGAGTGATGCTGAAGCTGATTTACAACAAGCTATCGATTTGCAGCCAGAACATATCTCTTGGTATCAATTAACTATCGAGCAAAACACCGCCTTTTATAATTTTCCGCCGACCTTGCCCAATGAAAATACTCTCGGCGCGATCCAAGATGCAGGTTTTGCGCTATTGGCAAAAAATAGTTATGAGCAGTATGAGGTGTCGGCATTTTCTCGAGCCGGTCGAGCGTCGATGCACAATCTCAACTATTGGATGTTCGGTGACTATTTAGGCATTGGCGCAGGGGCACATGGCAAATTGAGTTACCAAGGCAAAGTAACCCGCCGTTGGAAAACGCGTATGCCAAATCATTATTTGGCTAATAGTAATAAGCTCGCTGGCGAGCAAGCTATTGATGCGGTAGAGCTGCCACTTGAATTTATGCTCAATGCGCTGCGCTTAAAAAAAGGCTTTGCTAAGGAGCTTTTCGCTGCCAGAACTGGCCTTGATTTAAACGTCGTGGCTGGAAAAATTGATTCTTTAGTCGAGCGCCATTTACTAATACAAGATGACCACCGGATCGCCGCTAGTGGGCATGGCTGGCTATTTCTTAATGATCTTATTGCAGAGTTCAGCTAGCTAGAACTGGCTAGCTTGATAAGAGCGCATACTACAATTGAAGCGCGTTAAATCAGCGCTTTTAATATATCTTGTCTTGATAAAATACCTACCAGCGTGCCGGCTTCTACTACGGGCATTAAGCGACGGTTATTTTGTAAAAACTTTTCTGATACCGCGCTGAGCTCTAGGTCAGGTGAAACCGATTCTAGGTCAACGCTCATTTGTTCGCGCACTAGCGTTACACCCTCATTAAAATAGCCCTCAACTAACGTTGAGCGCATGCAGTCGGCCTCCGAAAGTAAGCCAACAAGGTGTTGCTGTTCGTTTATTACTGGCGCAGCTGATTGATGGTATTCAAGAATAATACGTACGGCCGTTGCAATCGATTGATCAGGCGTCACTGTTGCATAATGCTTGGCCATGAAATCACGCACGCGTTTCGTTTGCATTTTCGCTCCCTTAATTAGCCTTGCGACTGTAAGTAATAAACCAAACCTTACACGCAGGCAGGTTGTTTCACAAGTTTAATCATAATCATCTCTCTTCAGCGTTATGGCAGGTTTTGAAAGCCATGTCCCATACGCCATGGCCCAGCTTGACGCCGCGACGCTCGAATTTTGTTTCCGGTCTGCCTAGCTCAGCAGGATCCGTGTAAATTTTTGAGCCGGCAATGTTGTTAAATCCTGCATGTTGGTTGACAACCGTAATGACATGCTTGGCATAGGGCTCCCAGTCGGTAGCAATGTGCAATAAGCCTTTATTTTTTAGGCGGCTATGCAGTAGTGTTAGAAATTCTGGCTGGATCAAACGGCGTTTATGATGTTTAGTTTTGTGCCAGGGGTCAGGGAAGTAAATATTGACGCGCTCAAGGCTGTGATGGCTAATGTTTTGTTGTAGCACCTCAACCGCATCGTGGCAGTAGACGCGCAGGTTGCTTAACTGAAATTCATCGGCTAGGGCGAGTAGCCGCCCTACTCCTGCTTGATGCACTTCAACGCCTATAAAGTTTCTCTGGGGGCTTTCCAGCGCCATGGTTGCCAGTGAGTCGCCCATGCCAAAACCGATTTCCAGTGTTAGAGGATTTGGGTTGCCAAACACCGTTTCATAATTCTCTGGCTGCCGATCTTGCGGCAGCGCCCATCGACGCATATGGGTGTCGAGTGCTTTGCGCTGCGCCTCGGTCATGCGGCCACTGCGAATAACAAAACTACGAATGGGTCGGTTGCGGGCGCGGCTGTCGGCGTTAGCTTTGGGAGATTCAGGCATTGATGGCTAGGTCGTGGAAGGTTTGTTGAATGGCCTGTCAGCGCACCGATGATAAGCTGACGGCTATGAAAAATTTATTGGTTGCGCCAAAGAGCCAGTATCAGTAGCAGCCAGCCTAGCATTAGGCTCAAGCCGCCCACTGGAGTCAGCACGCCAATATTTAAAAAACCAATTTGGCGAACATTGGTCAGTGTTAGCACATAAATTGATCCGCTAAATAACAGTGTGCCGAAAAAAAACATCCAGCCGCTGCTTTGTAGCAGCCGAGATGGATTGAGCTGAAGCACTAACAGGCCAACGGCCAACAGCGCTAATGCATGCCAAAATTGGTACTGTACAGCAGTCTGATAGCTATTCAAGAGCTCGACGGTCAGTCGTGATTTTAATGCATGAGCGCCAAAGGCACCGAAAGCTACCGCGAGCATGCCAAAAATAGCGCCCATTAAAAGGAATGCGTGGGTCATAGTAAGCCAGTAAATAGTTGATGGTGGTGGGCGATAAAGTGGAGGTGTTAGTACAAGTGTGTTGGCAAGCGTGCTCATTATTAATCATAGCAGGCCATGCAATGTTGGCGCTTACTATCTATGAGCGCCCTGCTCTGCTTGCACATTATAGCGCGGGATATTGCCGGTCGAAAATGATTTTGGCAGCGCTTACCGTGTTGCTATTGACTTGCTGGCCGTTTCAAGCGGCCGCTTGCATAGCGGTTTTGAGCTTCTTCATAGCTTCTTTTTCAAGCTGGCGTATGCGCTCAGCGGACACGCCATATTCAGCAGCTAGATCGTGCAAGGTAACTTTCGAAGACTCATTGAGCCAGCGTGCTTGAAGAATATGGCGGCTGCGATCATCTAGAGAAAGTAGCGCTTGTCGCAACTCAGTGCTTTGTTGCTGTGCCCACTGAGAATCTTCACTCGCTAATGCTGGATCGGCTGACTGGTCTTGTAAAAAATAGGCAGGAGATTGAGCCGCTTTTTCTTCGCTGGCATCTGCCGGTGCATCGAAGCCCATGTCATAGGATGAAAGCCGACCTTCCATTTGCTGGACATCTGAGACTGCCACACCTAAATCTTCGGCGATGACCTGTGCCTCTTCGCTGCTCAGCCAAGCCAAATCTTTTTTCTTGCCGCGCAAATTGAAAAATAATTTGCGCTGCGCTTTGGTAGTGGCGATTTTAACGATACGCCAGTTACGCAAGATAAACTCATGGATCTCGGCTTTGATCCAGTGCACGGCAAATGATACTAGCCGGACACCTTTTTCAGGGTTGAAGCGCTTAACCGCTTTCATTAAACCAATGTTTCCCTCTTGAATTAAATCGCCTAAACCAAGCCCATAGCCGTTGTAAGATTTTGCCACGCGGACAACGAAGCGAAGGTGCGAAAGTATCAGCTCGCGGGCGGCTTCCAGGTCACCTTGTTCGACTAGTCGGCGGCCAAGTTCTTGTTCTCGGTCTTTGCTCAGTACTTCAAAGCTATTGACCGAGGCCATATAGGCATTGATATTACTGCCGGGTGTCAGCACCGGTATCGCTTGTAGTTGTGTATTCATGTCTGCATTGTCCTTCTTCTCGCGCCTGAGCATTTGCTCGGTGTTGGCGATAGGTAATCATTGGGAGCGCAGGTGGAAAGATTGGGTGGGATGCGCTGCCTCGTTACAGCAATTTTAGCACTCTCTGCATTAGAGTGCTAATGTTGAAATAGTTCAATGCGGGGTGCCAGGATTGCCGCCTTAGCCGTCATCGGCATAGATTTAAAAATTCATCTAGATATTGGCAAAGGTGCTTAAAAGTTGCCAAATGCTCCGAAAAGAGTCAAAAATCTTAAAAGAGTTGCGGGGCTGTTATTCGGGCTCAAGTTTACTGATTTGATTACTGCAAATCACCCAGGATCCAACCCAGCCAAGGCCTGCGCTGGCCAAAAAAATGACTAGTGCGGTATCGGCGCTTAAGCGCTGTATGCTGATATTGGTACTGTAGGCGTCTTCTAAGGGCTTTATGTAGTATGTGAGTGCATACATACATGCGAACGATATGATCAATGCCATCGCTGCGCCTGTCGCGCCAAGCCAGACCCCTAAGTATAAAAAAGGTCTTCTTGCATAGGCATTGGTGGCACCCACTAACTTGGCTACCAATATTTCTTCGCGCCGGCTAGCGATGGATACGCGCACGGTGTTCCCGATGACCAGCACGACGCCCATGCCGAGCAACACCGATGCGGCCAGATTGATTCTTAGCACCAGTTGCACAATGGCTTGCGCCTTTTGAAACCACTCAAGATTAAAGCGCACAGACTCGACTTCGGGCAATACTTCTATCTGTTGGGCAAGCGCATTGGCTATGGAAGCCAACTCTGGCCCTTGCCCAACCACCACTCTGATGGCGGCTGGCAATGGGTTGGCGGGCAGGCTGTCGATAATATCGATGCTCCCAGCTCCGGCAATAGCCTCGAGCCGGAGGAGCGCGTCTTCAGCCGAAATAAATTCAACTTGTTTAACGCCGCTTAGTTGCGCTACACGCAGCGCTAACGCTTGCCCCTCGCTATTGAAGTCAGTGATCGATTGGCCCGGAACGGTGGGCATGTGTAAGTAAGCAGTCATCTCTAAGCCGCTGTCTGAATAACTGACCCAGCTGGAAACATTTTTCACCCCTAGATGTAACAGCGTGGGCAGGGCGATGGCGATGGCAAGCATCGTCAGCGTCACCAGTGTGGCGAGCGGCTTTTCCCATAGGCGATCGAAGCTCTGCTTAGCGAACAGTCGATGCGAATCTCGCCAAACACGCAGTTGGTCACGCCAGCTGAGCATGGGGGAGGTTGCACCTTGCTTGAGTGGCGTGTCGCGCATTTATGAATGACCACCCAAGTCGGCAGGCGCATTTCGCTCAATGGCGGCGTTATCGCTAAGGTGCCCGCCTCCAATTAATTGGCCTTGGCGCAAAATGAGCGATCGGTGAGGCATTTTTGCAATAAGTGCTAAATCGTGGGTTGCAATGAGTAGCGTCACTCCGGCGTTATTGAAATCATGTAATAGCTGCATGATTTCGGCGCTGAGTTGGGGGTCAAGGTTACCGGTTGGCTCATCTGCCAGCAAAATAGGCGGTTTGTTGACGACCGCCCGAGCAATGCCAACACGCTGTTGTTCGCCACCTGAAAGCGTTGCTGGATTTTGTTTTTCTTTACTTAGCAGGCCAACTTTATCAAGTGCAGCCCGAACGCGCCGAGCAATATCGCGATGGTGAAAGCCTGCCACCATCAGCGGTAGCGCTACATTATCAAAGACATTCCTATCGGATAATAGGTGATGGCTTTGATAGACGAAGCCAATATTGCGTCTTAGCTTAGCAATATTGGACCCGCGTACTTTAGTAAGCGTCTGGCCATCAATTAAAACCTCGCCATTGCTTGGCTTTTCTATAAGCATTATGAGCTTGAGTAGGGTGCTTTTACCTGCGCCAGAATGCCCCGTTAAAAAAGCCATCTCTCCGCGATCAAGCAAAAAGTTAAGGTCCGCCAACGCTCGCTGCCCGCGGTAAACCTTGCTCACTGAGTTGAATTCAATCATGGCTAATCAATACCAGAAAACAGTGCTTCGACAAAGTCGTCGGGCTCAAAAGGGCGCAGATCTTCAATACTCTCACCCACGCCAATAAAGCGGATGGGGAGTTTGAGTTGATCTTTGATTGCAAAGACCACACCCCCTTTGGCAGTGCCATCGAGTTTGGTTATGGCAATGCCAGTAACCCCAACGGCTTGTTGAAACTTTTGTGCTTGGGCGATTGCGTTTTGGCCTGTGGTCGCATCGAGAACCAGCAGAACTTCATGGGGTGCAGACGCATCGATTTTTCCCATAACGCGAACGATTTTTTTCAATTCTTCCATGAGATTTTCTTTGTTGTGCAGTCGACCGGCAGTGTCGGCGATCAGCACATCAATATCGCGCGCCTTGCTTGCTTCTAACCCATCAAATATTACCGAGGCGCTATCTGCACCCGTGTGCTGAGCAATAACGGGGATATCATTGCGGTCGCCCCATACTTGTAATTGCTCTACCGCAGCGGCGCGGAAAGTATCGCCAGCGGCTAAAGCTACACGAAATGAGTTATTTTGGAGTCGCTTAGCCAGCTTGCCTATGGTCGTTGTTTTGCCAGCCCCGTTAACGCCCACCACCAATATGACATAGGGCGCCTGGTTAGCATCAATCACAAAGTCATTTTCACTGCCGCCCAGTGTGCTTTTGAGTTCTGCTTTAAGCTTTTTGTATAGCGCCCGCGAGTCCGTTAATGCATCTCGCTCGATAGCCGTGGTAAGCGCATCAAGGATTTTGCGAGTGGTATCGATGCCTACGTCGGCCAAGAGCAGCTGTGTTTCAATATCTTCAAGTAGCTCGTCATCGATTTCCTTTTTACCCAGCAGTACTTGTCCGAGCCCGTCGCCCAGATTGCTGCTGGTTTTGCTGATTTTGCTGGCTAGCCGCTTAATAAAGCTCTTTCTATTAGGCTCTGCTGAGGCGGGCTCTTCTTGGCCAATATTGGTGGCGCCAAGGTCATTTGCAGCATCGTCCACGCCAGGCTGTATAATCTCGTCAGGCTCGCTAGATGTGGCTGGCTTGTGATTGCCTTTATCGGAAGAGGGGGCGACGGACTGCGACTTGCGACGCTTAATAAATTTCAACATGTTGTTCACTTATTTTAAAAAATTAACAAGGCTGCGCGGCTTGCCCGAGTGTTTTCGAGTGCTTGCAGGCAGACAGCTGACAAATTATACGCTGACCGACAAACATTGTGCGCGCAAATACTATTAACTTGTCAGGCCAAAAAAAGTCTTTAAGCTAGCTAGCTATGAGTTCGAAAAAAAATCCGCGTAAAAAGCCCTTAACGAATCAACTGCGTTTGATAGCGGGCGTTTGGCGTGGCTCTAAGCTTAATTTTGCTGATGGTGATGGCCTTCGGCCAACATCGGAGCGGGTGAGAGAGACCCTGTTTAATTGGTTAGCGCCTCATATGAAGGGAGCGCACTGCCTTGATTTATTTGCAGGCTCTGGTGCATTGGCTTTTGAGGCGCTTTCTCGTGGTGCCGCCACCGCGTATGCAATTGACACGAATCGACAGGCAGTGGCTATTATGCAATCAGAGGCCCGTCGGCTGGGCGCTCATCAGTTGAGCGTTTGTTCTGCGGATGCGCTGCGCTGGTTAGCTAGTCAGCCCTTAGCCCATGGCGAATCACGCTTTAATATTGTGTTTCTAGACCCGCCCTTTGCCAGTGATTTTTTACCTGAAGTGGTTGTTACGCTTGAACAGAGTGGCCTGCTGGCCGTGGATGCCCGCATTTATATCGAGTTGCCTAGCGAAGCAGATTTACCTGCAATGCCCGCTCATTGGCAATTACTCAAGCAGCGCCGCGCGGGCAATGTTCAATACCTCTTGTTTGTTGTTGAGCAGTCCGGCAGCCAGCCCGTGGGGAGTCTTGAGGCTTAATCAAAATCGGTTTACTATCGCACAGTTAGCTATGCCTTGTTTATAGAGCTATCTTCTTGCGCTGTTTAGCAGCGTTCTTTATTCAATTCACCGAGTCAATATGCGTTATGTCTTCTGTTGTATATCCGGGAAGTTTCGATCCGTTAACTAATGGTCATGTCGATCTTATTGAGCGAGCGTGTAATCTTTTTAGCCATGTTACGGTTGCGGTTGCGGCGAGTAACTTAAAAAATCCAATGTTTACGTTAGACGAGCGTGTTGCGATGGCGCAGGCGGCGTTACAGCATCTGGACAACGTCAAAGTGGTTGGTTTTAATAAGTTGCTGACACACTTCTTAGAAGACCTTAATGAAACGGTTGTCTTGCGGGGCTTGCGTGCAATCTCTGATTTTGAATATGAGTTTCAGTTGGCCAACATGAATCGAGCAATGAAAAGCGATTTTGAAACAGTGTTCCTTACGCCTGCCGATGATCTTACTTATATCTCATCGACATTGGTTAGAGAAATCGCAACGCTTCATGGCGATGTTTCTAAATTTGTACCCCCCACCGTCCTTGAATCCATTCGCTTAAAACTGAGTTAGGCGTGCGGAGCTGGCGCTTAAAAAGCATTACTGGTAGTACTTATTTAGGCGCGCGTACTGCACTAGTCATATTATTATTGCTCACGGGTGGTTGCCGCTCGTTAGACGCAACACAGGTAAAAGCGGCCAGCGACTTCATTTATGTCAATGAGCAACTCGCCCCTGAGCCTGCCAGCCAAATCACAGCATCGGCGCAGAAGGTCAAGTTGGCGCAAGACTACCTAGCAGTCACCGCGAATCCTTATGCGACGGCTGCAGCCACAAAAATACTCGCCGAAGGCGGTTCTGCGATTGATGCTGCCATTGCTGCACAAATGGTACTGGGTTTGGTTGAGCCTCAATCTTCGGGCCTAGGTGGTGGCGGATTTTTATTGTTTTGGGACGCAAAAAATCAGCAGTTAAGTAGCTATGATGGCCGCGAAACGGCGCCGCTCGGCGCCGATGAGAATTTGTTTTTAAAGGCCGGTGATGGGCAGCCCGTGGGGTTTGTTGAGGCGCTAATAGGCGGCCGCAGTGTTGGCGTGCCCGGCATGGTTCATATGTTAGGTCGTGCACATGATCAGCATGGAATTATTGAATGGCCGCTGTTATTTGATGATGCTATTGAGCTTGCGGAAAATGGCTTTACCGTTTCTGAACGTCTCAGTACGCTAATAAAAAAAGTACCCGCCTTGCGGGCCAGGCCGCAAATGGCGCGCTATCTTTATCCTGATGGGCAGGGCTTGTTACAAGGTGGCTTGCTAAAAAACAAAGACTACGCCCTTTCATTAAAGACTTTGGCCGCGGGTGGGCCTAATGCTTTTTATTATGGCGCTATGGTTGAGGCGATGGTGGCTGTGGTTGGTGATGACGCTAACCCTGGGCAATTGTCGATGCGCGATTTTTCGCAGTATCAGTCAGTGTTGCGTAAGCCGGTTTGTAAAATAATTTTTGCATACCGTTTTTGTGGCATGGGGCCACCGTCTTCGGGGGCGACTACTGTGCTGAGTATATTGGCCATGTTGGAGTCTCTGGAAATTGAGGCGCGTCACAATCCAAGCTTGGTTAGCGCCGGCGTGGCTGGCGATGCCGTCCTTGCCCACGCTTTTATTGAGGCCTCGAGATTGGCATTTGCCGATAGAAACAAATATTTAGCTGATCCTGATTTTGTCAGCGTGCCTGTTGTGGGTTTGCTTGAGGCTGATTATTTGTCACAGCGCGCATCCATGATTGACTTGGCCCGACGCAGTAAATTGACGCCGCCTGGCAGTCCATCTGCAGTTGATGCTGACGCTTTTATGACAGGACTTTCTCTAGAATTACCCTCTACCACGCACCTGACGATTATGGACGCTTCGGGCAATATCGTTAGCATGACCAATAGTATCGAAACGGCTTTTGGCTCGCGACTTATGTCAGGTGGTTTTATTTTAAATAATCAACTTACCGATTTTTCTTTTGCACCAATCGATGCAAGCAGTCAGAAGATAGCGAACCGCGTGCAAGGCGGTAAGCGCCCGCTAAGCTCGATGTCACCTATGATTGTATTTGATACAAAGAATCAGCCTGTTCTCGCGTTGGGCTCACCCGGTGGTAGAAGTATTATTAGTTATGTGGCTCGAGTGTTGTATGAGGTGTTAGTGCTTGGTCGGTCGTTGCCCCAATCTATAGCTGCGGGCCATGTGGTTGAGGCGGGTAATAAGGTTCGTCTTGAGAGTGCAGTTAGCGAGGACACAGTAAAAGCGTTAGGTGATATGGGGCACGTACTCGATGTACGTGAGCAGACCAGCGGCATTCATGCCATTTATAAAACATCACTGGGCTGGCAGGGTGTGGCAGATCCACGGCGAGAGGGCACGGCTTCGGGGCGGTGAGCGCTAGCCGTCAGCGACTATTGCTGGCATTGCGGGCAGTAATAGCTGCTGCGCTGACCTATAGTGATTTGCTTGATGGTCGAGTTGCATGTGGTACAAGGCAATCCTTCAC
>Ga0115547_1002447_pt1 | contig 10219 bp, 9 predicted proteins | sample COGITO_mtgs_1004_3_FD_87185 | JGI IMG/M metagenome (GOLD analysis project Ga0115547, IMG submission 87185) | Pelagic marine microbial communities from North Sea - COGITO_mtgs_100420 | ecosystem: Environmental > Aquatic > Marine > Epipelagic | place: Germany:Helgoland, sampling site Kabeltonne...
CAGTTTTAGCCTTGCTATACGAAGAGCGATGCCGAACCTGCGGATGTACGCCCGCCGACTAACGCGAAACGAGGCGGATACTGACGACCTCGTGCAAGATACCCTAGTGCGCGCCTGGGCCGCACGAGAGCGTTTCGAGAGCGGAACGAACCTCAGGGCTTGGCTCATGCGGATCGCACGGAACAGCTTCCTGTCCCGGAAGCGAAAAGATCGACGCTCGGTATCATTGAGTCCGGAAATCGCGGAACGCCTTTTAATTGCCCCAGCGATCCAGGATGAGGGGATTTTTTCCAGCGAATTTAACGAAGCGGTATTGTCGCTTTCTACCGGACAGCGCGAAGCCTTCGAACTGATCACGCGCGACGGGCTGACGTTCGAGGAAGCGGCAGTTCGTCTCGGCGTGCTGCTCGGCACCGTTAAAAGCCGCGTATCGCGGGCCCGTCAAGTGCTCGTTGACGGCTTTGAAACCGAAGCGCCTCCTCCGATTCAGGCACCTACCCCCCCCCCATAACGCCCGATGGTGCTCAAGCAGATAAATCTACATTTATTGAGGCTGGAAGAAGGCTGGTTCTGGGATAATCGGATAAACGGATAATCGGAGAAGCTCGTAATCACCCATCAGCGATTTTGACCTCAGCAAATCGTAGAGCGGGTGCCCTTCAAGCTGGGCTAGGAACCGTCCTAATTGTTTCGGTTGCTTGGTAATCACAATGTCGGTAATTTCCTTATTTATCAAAGAAGCCAACCATTTTTTCTCCAGAAAAGTGACGATCACAATACCCCTCCGAACCTAAGAGCAGGTACCAAAGCCATGACTGATCAGCCTCCTCAGCCTCGTCCTGCAGCGACGATACTGCTTCTGCGCGATCAACCGGAGATGGAGGTGCTGATGGTCAAGCGCCATCATCAAATCGACTTCGCGTCCGGTGCGCTGGTGTTCCCCGGGGGGAAAACCGACGCGGAAGACCGCAACCCTGATTGGGCACATCAGTCGATCGGTTGGGACGGATTGGATCCCGTTCAGCGTGAGCTGCGAGTGGCTGCGATCCGGGAAGTCTTCGAAGAGGCTGGAATCCTGCTCGCATGCCACGGGGACGGAAGGCCATATGAGGGGGTGTGTGACCCGATACTGCGCGGCGCCGTGGACCGTCGAGAGACGACGTTTCTCCAAGTGGTGCAGGACCTCGATGTGAAAATCTCGCTGGACTCCCTGGCCGTGTTTGCGCGCTGGATCACCCCCGTCATGATGCCGAAAAGGTTCGACACCTTCTTCTACGTCGTCACGGCGCCCGCCAATCAGATCGCAGCCTGCGATGGGCATGAAGCCGTCGATGCCGAGTGGGTAAGGCCGGCAGAGGCGCTTCGCCTGTCTGAGGCGGGGGAACGGACGATCATCTTCCCTACGAGGATGAACCTTGGTCTACTGGCCGAGGCTCACAGCACCGCCGATGCAATCACGCGGGCCAATCAGAGGACGTTAGTCACGGTTCTGCCGGAGGTGACACGGCAGGGCGGCCGGAACATGCTCACGATCCCGGCCGATGCAGGCTACGGCGCTGTCACGGAACCGATTTGACCGTCTTCGATGCTCCAGACAGAGAGCAGGGCGCGTAGGGCAGAAACGAAGGCCAGAGGCTGATCAAGCATGAGGTGGTGCTGCGCCTCCGGCACTGCCACGATCGGTATGTCCTGCCCACCGAGCTCGCGAACATATTTACGAGAGTCGTTTGTGAACAGCAGGCTGTCCTCCCCATGGATGATAGCCTTGCGGCCAGGCGTATCTACCAGACGCTGGCCGATCTGAAGCCAGTCGGCACGGGAGTTGTCCCGCTTGAAGACGGATGGCGAAAATTTCCAGAACCAGCCGCCGTCGTCTTCGCGCAGCGAGTGATAGGCCATGTAGTCCATCAGGAACGCTTCACTGACCGGCTGCGGGGGCGACAGCACGTAGCGTTCGCGAGCGGTCGCGTAGTCGGGGTAACGGCGGTGGGGGCGGTCAGGATCGCCTGATCCGGGACTGGTATGGCCGCCTCCCCAGAACGCCTCGAGCCTTGAAGGCCGCAAGACCATGAGGTCGCAGATCGCCAAGCCGGCGAAAGCATCCGGCGCCTGAGCGAGCGCCCTCAACGCAACCGCGGAACCGAAACTGTGCGCGACGATGATCGGTTTGTGGTCATGACCAAGAAGCCCGAGTTCCTCCGCCACCCGGATCATCTCGCGTCCCCGGCCGTCCATGTCGCAATTCTCACGGACATCGCTGTCGCCCATTCCCGAGAGGTCGTAGGCAACCACATGATAATTCTCAGCAAGAAAAGGCGCCACGAAAGCGAAACAGCGAGCGTGAGAGAGAAAGCCGTGCGTCATCAGCAATGGCGGCGCGGACGGGTTGCCCCAACGGAAGAAGTGCATGCGGACGCCATCGACCATCACGTAGCCTTCTTCGCGTCGGACAGACATCGCCTTCACGAACCAGTTCGGGAGAATGGAAGGGTCTGGCACCCACGTCGGATCGATGTCGGTTTTGTTTTCTGACATTGAGTTTGGTTCTTCCAGCTAGCCCAACGTGAAACCACGGTAGCCGTCCGCGGCCACGGCATCGGAGATGGACGCGAAACCCACGACACTGGGATAATTAATCAACTGCCGCGGTTTGCCCGGGATGTTGTCGCCCATGTACCATGACCGCGCCTGCGGGAAGAGTGTCATCGCCCCCGCAGCCGCTACGTTCTCGGTCCACTCGCGCTCCGCCCCGGCCTCCGCCTCGAACCGCGTGAAGCCCTCTCGGCGCATGGCCACTAGCAGATCCCGAACCCAATCACCCTGGATCTCGGCGAGCGTGGGCCCGTTTCCAAAGCCGGAGGGACTCAATGGTCCATAGAGATAGGCCATGTTGGGGAAACCGTTCACGGCGTAACCAAGATAGGCGGACACACCGTCACGCCAGCGTTCCGCTAGTTTCATGTCATCTCGTCCAACAATTTCGATCTGCATGAGGCCGCCACGGCCGGCATCGAACCCTGTAGCGAAGACGATCAGGTCGCATTCGATGACCCCTTCGGCGGTCTGAATTCCTTCCGGAACGATCCGCAGGATCGGAGCGCGTTTCAGGTCGACCAAGTCGACATTGTCCTGGGCGAAGATTTCGTAATACGTCTGCTCAAGGGACGGTCGCTTGGTGCCGAACGGGTGGGGCGGCTCGGTCGGCGCAAGTGTCTCATGAAGGGCAGGAGAAATCCGCGCGCGCACCTTGTCGCGCCAGAAATCATAGGCCAGCCTATTGGCTTGCTCATCTTGCAACAAGTCGGAGAAGTTCGCGAACCAGAACCTCAGGCCGCCGGCCTGCCACTGCATCTCGTAAGTCCGAAGTCGCTCAGTCTCGTCCACCGCGAGCGTGCTCTCCTGCCGGCTGGCGGCGTCGAATCCCCCGCTGGTTTGTCGCCGGAGGGCGAACGTGTCTGGGTAGTGTGCCTTTTCAGCGTCCTGCTGGGCCGTTGTCAGGGTCTGCTGCCGCATCGGCAACGCAAGGATCGGAGTGCGCTGCAGAAGTGTCAGATGTGACGCTTCCCGTGCAGCTTCCTGCGCCACCTGCACACCGCTCGCTCCGGTGCCAATGATCGCGACCCTTCGGTCGGCCATTGATATCCCGTCCTGCGGCCACAGCGCGGTATGATGCCACGGCCCCGCGAAATCCTCGATCCCTTCGATCTCCGGCAAGTACGGCTTTGCGGCGAACCCCAAGCAGGGAAGGAGATAGCGCGTCGTCACCGTCTTGCCGCCATCGGTTCGAACGTGCCACATTCGACCAGCCTCGTCCCAGGTGGCGTTCGTGACCTTTGTCCCCATGGTCATGTGAGGCCACAACGCCAGGGTATCGCAAACGTGGTGGAAGTATGAGCGGAGCTCGCGCCATCCCGGGAAGCGTTCGCTCCAGGTCCAGTCGCGCCACAATTCGGGAAGCGACAGCTCGTATAGCGGAACATGCGAGTCCACGCGCGCGCCGGGATATCGGTTCCAGTACCATATCCCGCCGGGTTCCAAGGCTGAATCCACAAGCCGGGCATCGAAGCCGGCTTCACGAAGTCGATGAAGCAGATAGAGTCCGCTAAATCCCGCGCCGATGATCAGGGCGTCGCAATCGGGATCCTCGATCACGCTTGCGAGCCGTTCCGCTGACGTACCGCAAAATCGCGCACGGCAGCATAATCTGCTTTCCCATTGGAAGCACGCAACGGAATGTCGGCGAGATAGATCGCCTTTGGCGTCTTGTACCCGGCAAGCCGGTCGCGGACGTGCGCTCTTAGCGCACTTTCGTCGAACGGCGCTGCGTCCTCGAGGCGGACTACAGCGGTCACGGCCTGACCCCATTTCTCGTCCGGCACGCCGACGACCAGCGCATCAACTACCGTTGGATGGGTCTTGAGCACCTCCTCAATTTCCTCGGGATAAACCTTTTCTCCTGCGGAGTTAATGCAGACGCTCCCTCGGCCCAGCAAAGTCAGGCTGCCGTCGGCCTCAACGCGGCACCAGTCTCCCGGGATGGAGTAGCGCACGCCGTTGATGGTACGAAACGTCTTCGCCGATTTCTCGATATCCTTGTAGTAACCGACCGGAATCGCCCCGCCGCGTGCGATGAAACCGGGCACGTCGCTGCCGGGTTCGACCTTTCTGTCCTGCTCGTCGAAGACTTCGCAATGCTGTCCGATCGCGAATTTCGCTGTCTCGGTCGATCCGTGCGCGGTCGTGACCGCCAGCCCGAATCCAAGGCCTTCGGACGCACCGAAGCTGTCCATCAAGGCAACCTGAGGAATGTGCCGAATTAGGCCCTCCTTGACTTCGCGGCTCCACATCACGCCCGAGGACACGATCGAGATGAGGCTCGACGTATCGTATCGTCCGGGCGCCGCATCAAGGGCGCAGAGCATCGGCTTGGCGAACGCGTCGCCGACGATCGCAATCGACTCCACGCGGTGCGCATCGACCGCGCGCCAGAGCTCGTCAGCGTCGAACGTGGGACTCTCGAGCGTCACCAGACAGCCTCCAACCGCCATCGCGCCCAAGGCGGTGAGCAGGCCGGTCCCATGCATCAGCGGACAGGCTGGCAGCGTCACCCTGCCGGGTCCGTCGCTGCGGATCATGGCAACGGCTTCGTCCATGGTCCGCGGCGCCGGGCCAAGCACGGCCGCGGCATCGAGCTGCGCCTTGCGCAGATCGTTCTGGCGCCACATCACGCCCTTTGGCATGCCGGTGGTGCCACCCGTGTATATGAACAACAGGTCGTCCGGCGAACGGTCGATCCCCAGCGGGGCACCGCCGCCTTCGCCCGCCAGGTTTTCGTATGGTTCGGCGAAAGACGCGATCCCGGCCGGATCGCCAATCTCGACGTAGGTATGCACTTTGGCAAGCCGCGGTTGCAGCTCTTCTATGTAGTCGCGGAATTCGCTGCTGTAGACGACTACCTCAGCGTCCGAATCATCGAAAATGTAGAAGACTTCGTCCGGCGTGTAGCGGTAGTTGATGTTGACGTGGACCAGCCGTCCCTTGAAGCAGGCGGCCATCATTTCACCGTATTCCGGTCGGTTGCGCATATACAACGCGATCTTGGCGTCGGAGTTGGCGCCGCGCGCGCGTAATGCGCGGGCAAGGTTATTCGATCGAGCGGCCATCTCCTGCCAGCTCATCCGCCGCTGCCCATGGATCAATGCGGGCGCATCCCTCGGCAGCGCCGGCTCTATTGCGTCGAGAATGTCGCCAAAGTTCCACTCGGTCATGATCGCGTCCCTTCGCCTTTTTATGCTGCGACGGTGGCCCAGCCCTGCAGATGTGCGGCTTCGGCTCGGACCCGCTCAGGACCGCCAAGGACCTGACGGTCGAAGCCAATCCTTTTAAACCAGTAGTGCAGCCCCAAGAGGTCGGTGAACCCCATGCCGCCATGGACCTCGGTGGCTGTCCGCGCGACGAAGCGATGCACTTCGCCCGTTAGGGACTTGGCATGGCAGGCGGATAGCGCGGCCTCATCGGGCATCGCGTCGAACGCATGGGCGGCATACCAGACCAGCGCACGACACGGCTCGTGGCGCGCCGCCATCTCCGCGCACATGTGCTTCACCGCCTGGAAGCTGCCGATGACCCGTCCGAACTGCTCGCGCTCGCCGGCATACGCCACCGCCTTCGCTATCATCGCGTCGGCTGCGCCCAGGCTGTCGGCGGCGAGCAGGACGCGCCCAGCGTCGCGCAGACGTCGTGCCGCCGAACCTCCGTCGTCGCTCAGCGATTCGCACCGGGCCCCGCTTAACCGAAGTTCGCCGGTCCCCCTGGTAACGTCGATGGTCTTCAGTGGGACGGGTTCGACGCCGTCCGCATCAGCATCAATCACGTGGAGGCGTCCTGCATCGTCGGCAACGACGAAATGGCTGGCGCCTTCGAAATCGAGCGCGAGGAGAGCCGTTCCCGATAATCCGTTTCCGTCCGCCCGGACGGTCGACCCGTCGCGCCGCTCGACGATTCCCGAGATCGCTACCCCGAACCGCGCGTCGCCCGAGGCGATCAGCGGCAGCCACCTGGCCTGCTGTTCGTTCGAGCCCGCCAGCGTCATAGCGAGTGGCGCAAGCGCGCTTCGCGCGAGGAACGGTACGGGTGCGACAGCTCGTCCGAGCTCCTCCGCCACGACCACCGCGTCGAGAAGCGGCAATCCCAGTCCCCCGTGCGCTTCCGGGATCATGAGACCAGTCAGGCCCATCGTGCTAAGCGCGGCACCGACCGCCTCGCTGACTGCCGTTCCGGCGTCGGCGCAGGCTCGGACGTGATCGAGCGGGCAGGTTTCCGCCAGACATCGAGCGACCGCGTCCTTGAGCATCTCCTGCTCGGGGGAGAGACCGAAATCCATCAGGCGACTTCCTTTCTGACAGCCGGCCTCGACACCTTTGGCCGCGGCTCGCGCGGCATATTGAGACCGCGTTCGGCGATGATGTTCTTCTGGATCTGAGCGGTGCCCCCGCCGATAATGAGCCCGAGCTGGAACATGTAGTTCCACTGCCACGCACCGCCATCGCGCTCGCGCTCGCCGCCCCCGTAGAGGATCCCCAATTCGCCCATCGCATCGATCGCCAGCGCGGATATCTGATGCGCGAGCTCGCAGCTCTGCAGTTTGACGACCAGCTTGGCCATGCCTCCCGGCTCGCCCTTCAGCTGATTCGAGAGGATGCGCATGCCGTTGCACTTCATCGCCGCAACCTCGGCCTGCAGTCCGACGAGCCGATCACGAAGCACCAAGTCGTCCATTACGCGTGCCGCTCCGATCCGTTCTTCCTGCATGAGCCTCACCAGCGCCAACAGGCGGTTCTCCAGCGCGTCGGGATCGCCCAGCATTCCACGCTCGTGTCCAAGGGTCGCATTGGCGACTGACCAACCCTGGCCGCGCTCCCCGACGATCTGGTCGACCGGGACCCGGACGTCGGTAAAGAACGTCTCGTTGAATTCGGCGTGGCCCGTCATCGTCCTGAGCGGACGGACTTCGATTCCGGGCGTGTCCATCGAGAAGATCAGATACGAGATCCCGGCATGCTTGGGGGCGTCGAGCTCCGTCCGGACCAGGCAGAAGATCATGTCGGCCTGCTTTGCGGTGCTGGTCCAGATCTTCTGGCCATTGATGATGAAGTGGCCGCTCTCCTCTCGCGCGCTGGTCCTGAGCGCCGCCAGGTCCGAACCCGCGCCGGGTTCCGAATAGCCTTGGCACCAGACGATCTCGCCTCGTAGCGTCGAAGGGATCCAGAGTCGCTTCTGCTCCTCGGTGCCCAGTTCAAGGAGGGTCGGCACCAGCATCGAGATGCCCTGATTGGAGAGGCCGCCCGGCGCTCCTGCACGTGCGAACTCCTCGGCGATGATCCGCGACTTCAGGATGTCGGGTTCAGCGCCGTACCCGCCGTATTCATGCGGGATGGTGCGGGCAGTGTATCCGTGGCCGATGAGCAGCGTCTGCCAGGCTACGGCCTCAGGCGATGGCCGCGCGGCGCGTCCCGAGGATCGAGGTGCCAGATGCCGGTTGCGAGCGATGAAATCCCGAACCTCCGCACGAAACTGGTCGTATTCCGGTCCATAATCAAGATCCATTCCTCTCGCTCCTAAGACTTGGCCGGCCGGAAAACCGGCAGGTTGAACCCATCCCCGAGCACCTCGAAGGTCAGCTCGACCGGCATGTCGAGCGCGATCCCGTCCGGATTACACTCGATCAGCCGCGTCGCCATTCGGACGCCTTCCTCCAACTCGACTACCGCCGCGATGAATGGGACGTCAGCGGCGAAGGCAGGGTGGAGCGCCTGGTGCGTCACCGTCCAGGAAAACAGCCTGCCGTTGCCGCTGCTCGGTTCCCATCTGAACTCCGGTGATCCGCAGCGCGCGCACATGTAGCGGGGAAGGTGACGCCAACTCCCGCATGAGGAGCAGCGTTGGAAGTGGAGGGCTCCGTCCTGACAGCGATCCCAAAACTCCTGTTCGATCGGGTCCTGCGGGCGAGGTCTGGGCTTGGGCCGCGGAGCCATGCGCTGCTTGGGCGGCAGATCGGCTTCGTCGCTCATGCGAACCTCCGCAGAATGGCGATGCTGCCGTCGCCGAGGTCACCCCAACCGGTGACGAGACCGACCTGCGCATCCTCGACCTGACGCTCCCCGCAATCGTGGCGCAGCTGGCGGACCGCCTCGACGACATGATTGAGACCCCAAACATGGGCTTCGCTCAGCAGACCGCCGTGCGTGTTCAGTGGATAGCGACCACCCAACTCGATCTGCCCGTCGCGAACAAAATCGAGCTGCCCTCCCGGCTCGCAAAATCCCAGTGCCTCGAGTTGAAGTAGGACGACGTAGGTGAAGCAGTCGTAGATCTGCAGGAAGTCCATCTCGCCACGTGTGACCCCTGCCATCTCGAAGGCCTTCGGCGCGGCGTAGGACAGCCCGATCTTGAAGGGGTCGGGACGGGACGGGATGTCGTCCGCAGGGTAGGGGTGGCCCTCGGCGGCGCCGGCGATGGTGACCGGGACGTGCGGCATGTCACGTGCGCGGTCGATTCGCGAGACCACGACGGCGCAGGCGCCATCGGTTTCGAGGCAGCAGTCGTAGAGTCTGAATGGCTCCGATATCCAACGCGCGCCGTTATAAGCATCCCAGTCCAAAGGGCGACCGTAGGTAAACGCATTGGGGTTGAGCTGAGCGTGCTTACGGCAGGCGAGCGCGACCGCCCCCATCGCCTCTGCCGGAACGTCATGGAGCTTGGCATGCCGCATGGCCAGCCAGGCATACATCTGCACCGGAAGGAACACGCCGTAGGGCGCGTAGAAGCCCTGGATCGTGTTGGTGAGCGTGTTCATGTTCATCGGCCGGGTCGCAGGCGCGCCCGGCTTCGGGCGCAATGCGGAATATCCGTTCCAGCCGAGCGTCACTAAGACGTGGTCGCACAGGCCGGCGGCGATCGCCATCGCCGCGTTCTGCAGCGCTGTGGTCGGGCTCGCACCGCCCATGTGCACCGTGCTCGCATACCGAAGCACCTCGATCCCGAGATTTGCGGCGAGCTCTTCCGAGGTGGTGTAGATTGGCGGCGGAACGAGCCCGTCGATGTCCGACGGCTTGAGCCCCGCGTCAGCGATCGCACGTCGCGAGGCTTCCAGCATCATGTCCACTGCGCTGCGGTCAGTCCCCTTGACGAAGTCGGTCTCGCCAACGCCAGTGATCGCTGCCTTATCGGAGAAGCTGCCCATCTCAGAGAATCCGTCAGAGGTTGCCGACTGCGATTGCGAGGGCGCGTTCCGCCTCCGCGACCAGGTCCCGCATCACCTCCGCGGCGGGGCGCACAGAATGGATCAGGCCCAGGCCCTGGCCGGCGAACCCCGGCAGGATGTCTTTTCGACGGGCTTGGATGGCTGATGCCATGACGGGACCGGAGACCATCGATTGATAGGGCATGGAAAGCGGCTCGCGCCCCGCTTCGACCCAGGCGTCAGCCCATTTGTTGCGGATCATCCGCGCGGGCTTTCCGGTGAGCGAGCGACTGACCACGGTATCCGCATCGCCTCCCTCCGCTATGGCCTCTTTCTGGAAATCCTCGATTCCGGCTTCGTGCGTGGCAAGGAAGGCGGTCCCGATCCATGCGCCTTGCGCGCCGAGCATGAACGCCGCAGCGATTCCCCGACCATCCGCGATCCCGCCGGCCCCGAGCACGGGCACACGATCTCCGA
>Ga0115547_1002450_pt1 | contig 10212 bp, 8 predicted proteins | sample COGITO_mtgs_1004_3_FD_87185 | JGI IMG/M metagenome (GOLD analysis project Ga0115547, IMG submission 87185) | Pelagic marine microbial communities from North Sea - COGITO_mtgs_100420 | ecosystem: Environmental > Aquatic > Marine > Epipelagic | place: Germany:Helgoland, sampling site Kabeltonne...
CTGGTATGGTTTATTGGTTGATTTTACAGATATTCCAATTGTTATTCACATGCAGGGAAGTTTACCTTCATATTACAATGCTCGCTACCCAGCAGGCATGTCTGTATGGAATAAGATATTCTCAACAAAAACAACCACAAAGCAAAAATTAATGGCGTTTAGAATTGATAGAACCTTCCATAAAAGCGCTTTGCAAGAAGAAAGAATATTAAAATCTAACCATTATTTTATGGGGCGTACCCACTGGGATAAAGCCATTGTAAATTTTTATAATCCAAAAGCAACTTATTTTGAGTGTCAAGAGGCATTAAGAGACTCGTTTGTAAATACTAAACAAAAATGGACATACAAAGCAGCGAACAAGATCAAACTTATTTCGGTCATTTCAGGCCCTTTATACAAAGGAGTAGATGTGATTTTAAAAACTGCTCAATTATTAAAAACACATAGCTCAATAGATTTTGTGTGGAATATTTGTGGCATAAGTAAATCTGACCTGATAGAAAGTGTATATGAAATTAAAGGGAAAGATGTAAATGTTAATTATTTAGGGGTTTTGAAACAGGATGATTTAAAAAATAATTTACTAAGTTCAAATTTTTATATTCACCCTTCGTATATTGATAATAGCCCAAACAGCGTATGTGAAGCTCAAATTTTAGGTGTTCCAGTAATTGCATGTGACACAGGTGGATTAAGAACAATAATTGAAGAAAAAAAAACAGGGTTTTTAGTGCCTGCAAATGATCCACTTATGATCGCACACCTCATTACAAAATTGAGTGATGATCAAGATTTATTAAAAAAAGTAAGTAAAGCATCAATAACTCAAGGCTCTGCAAGGCACGACAAACAAATTATCAAAGAGCAGATATCCTCCATTTATTCAAAAATAATAAAATTTCATACCTTTAATATATGATAAGATTATTTAAATTATTTGCTCATTCATTAGGAGTTTTGGTTGGGATGTTTTGGGGATCAAAACTATCGTACTTAAACTATTTAACAAAACGAGAATTTATTTCTGGTGTTCAAAAACATACTTTTAAAAGTTTTGGTAAAAATTCATTGCTTGGTATTGACAATACTATTATTAAGCCAAGGTATATTAACATTGGTGACAATTCAAGTATTGGCAATCGGGTAGTTTTATCTTGCTTTGATTCAGTAAAAAGTATCGGACATCATCCAGAAATAATTATAGGTAATAATGTTTCTATTGGAGAAGATTGTCACATAACCTGTGCGAATAAATTAGTTATTGGTAATGGAGTATTAACAGGTAAAAAAGTTTTAATAACAGATAACTCTCACGGTGACACAAATTTAAATACTCTCAAAACATCCCCAATTAAACGTGAAATTACATCTAAAGGCCCCGTTATAATTGAAGACAATGTTTGGCTTGGTGAAAAAACAAGTATAATGCCTAATGTACACATTGGCAAAGGTGCTATTGTAGCTGCTAATGCAGTGGTAACAAAAGATGTACCTGCATACGCACTAGTAGGTGGTAATCCAGCTAGAATTCTAAAACAATTATAAATTCATGAAAGTTATACCAGTTTATTTGCCACAATTTCACAGAATCCCTGAAAACGATGAATGGTGGGGAGAGGGATTTACGGAATGGACCAATGTTAAAGGAGCAGAACCACTTTTTGAAGGGCATAACCAACCACGTGTGCCACTAAATAATAATTATTATGATTTATCTGATTTGGATACTTTAAAATGGCAGTGTAAAATTGCCAAGAATCATGGTATCTATGGTTTTTGTTTTTATCATTATTGGTTTAACGGTAAATTATTGCTAGAAAAACCCATGGAAATGTTATTGGCTCATCCAGAAATAGATGTCAATTATTGTATATCATGGGCAAACCATGATTGGAATGATGGATGGAAGTCATCTCCTGGAAATGAAAAAATATTGATCACACATGATTTTGATAAAGAGGATGATTGGGTAAAACACTTTAATTATTTACTGCCTTTTTTTAAAGATTCAAGATATATACAAGAAGATGGTAAACCTTTAATGACTATATACTCCCCAAACGTAATAGGAAAACTAAATAAAATGTTGGTGTTATGGAATAAAATGGCCATTGATCAAGGGTTTAAAGGTTTAAAATTTTTATATCAAAGTGCCATGGCAAGTCGTTCAAAAGGATGGGACCGGTCTTTATTTGATTATGGTATTGAGTTTGAACCAGGTTATAGCAATTATAAAAAAAGTTTGTTGTTGTCATTAAATCTAATGAAGTATTCGCATAAAATTAAAAAATTACTTGGTATCAAAAGTAGTTTGAAAATAGCTCAAAAAGAGGTTGCTGTTAAAAACTATGATACAACGTGGCAACAAATTTTGGATAAAAAACCGTCCTCAAAAAATGCGATACCATCAGCTTTTGTAGACTGGGATAATACTCCTCGAAAACAACAAGCAGGTAGTGTATATGATGGAGCTACTCCAAAAAAATTTAAAAAGTATTTTAAAAAATTAGTTAAAAAAACTAAAGAGGAGTACAAGACTGATAAAATATTTGTCTTTGCTTGGAATGAGTGGGCAGAAGGTGGTTATTTAGAGCCTGATGAAAAATATGGCTACGGTTACTTGGAAGCAATAAGAGATGTACTTGAGGAAATTAAACAATTTAAATAATAATGAAAAAATCTAAAGTATTAAAAAATATCTCCCTTGTAATTTTGAGCCTGATGTGTATACAATATATACCACTTGAAGGCTCTGGGGTGAGTAATATTAAGATTGCATTGATATTACTGTCTCCTTTTATTTGGATATACAGTGGCAAATTAACTGCCAAGGCTGTTTTTTTTGGTGTAATTTACATCTTCAGTATCGTTTTTTCTTTACTTTATAATATAGATAGCTTTCGTTTTGATACAGTCGCATATAAAATAGGCTTCATTATTATTTTTCTTTTGTATTATGAATTAATACACAATAATAAAGTCCTGTCACCGGAGTCTTTTATTAAGTTTTTAGTAGTGTTAATTTCAACCCTTACTATTTTTCTACTTTTACAACAACTAGCCATCATTATTGGTTTATCTTCTTTGAAAATTCTTAATTTTTATAATTATTTAAATAGAGGTTTAGGGTCTAACTCACTTTTTCTAGAACCTTCTCATTTTGCAAGAATTTTAACCGTATTGATGTTGGTGTTACTACGTATGAAAAAAAATGAATGGGGTAAAAATAATTTCAAAATTTCCAGATTTTTTAAGGTTTATAAATGGATTTGTTTAGGGTTTTTATGGTGTATGATTACGATGGGTAGTGCAACGGCGTTTATAGGCCTTTTAATTTTACTTCTTTATTTTTTAGATAGAAAACATGCTTTTTTAATGATTGTGTTTATTCCAGTGCTTTACTTCACCATACCTTTAATTAATTATGAACCATTAACTAGAGCTACAAATGCATTTGAGGCATCTTTATCCTTTGATACACAAAAAATCATAGAAACAGATTATAGTGCAGCATCTAGATTAGTACCTCTAATCAATACCATTTACTACACAGATTTTACAGAAGTAACAACTTGGTTAGGTAAAGGGGTAGATGTAAATGTAAATGCAGACTATTTAAGTGAAGAACAGAAAATTGGTGGCATAACAGATTATGGATTGATTAGTTTTATTTTTTCCCTAATATTTGTATTTAGGTGCAGTATAAATAAAATATGGTCTGCTGAAACTATAATCTTTTTTATACTAATGGGAGGAACCATAGGCAATATAGCATATGTTTGGGGTATATTAATGTTGTTTACTACCATAAAGTATTTTGAAAATAACAAAATATTATATAAACAAAATGTATTTATTTAATTAAATCCAAATTACAATATCTAAAAAAATGAATAAAATCACTTTAGCCATATGTAATTATAACAAGGAGAAGTATCTTGAAGAAACTTTGACCTCTATTGTAAATCAAACTTTTCAAGAATTTGATCTTTTAATAACTGATGACTGTTCTTCAGATAACTCTGTTAGAATTATTAATAATTTCTTTAAAATACATGAGCGAAGACATAAGGTTGTCACTTTTGATATTAATAAAGGCATTGCTGCAGCTAGGAGGTACGTGGTGAAAAACACAAACACAAAGTATATTTTGTTTGTAGATGGTGACGACTGTCCTTATCCTACTTTAGTGGAAAAAATGTTCTTAAAAATAGAAAGTGATCGAGATTTAATGGCTGTAGGCTGTTATCACCATTATATAAATAGTAATAGTAAAAAAATTGGGGGTGGTCTGTTTTTAGGTTCAAAGACTAAAGAAGAATTTTATATTAAGGCTAAAAACAAAAAGCTTGTTTTTATGCAACCCACTGCAATTATTAATCGTGAAGATTTACTGAATGTTAATGAAAAGAATATTACAGGTTTTACAGATGCACGTCATAATTCAATTAGATTTCAGGATTTAGTCGAGGATTTAGATTTATGGACAAGAATGAGTGATCGTTATATTGAAAATAAAGCAATTATTGTTATCCCAGAGGTACTAAATAGATATAGGAAAACCGACCAAAGTATCTCTGCTAACTCTTTTGGAATGGTTTTAAGAATGCGACATATCAAATCAAATTTATTATTAAGGCGTGCAGGTAAAAAGGAAAAAGCTTACGAAGATTTTTACAGAGATTTAACTCAAAAAGAACTTAAGTTACTAAAATTAAATGCTGAGGCTGCAGATTGTCTTCGTAATGGGGTGTATTTTCTAAAAAAGGGTAAAATTTATAATGGTATAAAAAGTTTAATAAAATCTATATGGGCAGAACCTGGTTATTTATGGCAAAAAATAAAAAGTAATTCCGGCTTATTAAAATAATACAAATGAATATGTCATCACTATTAACAAATAAGATTTTTCAATTTCTTAATAAGCGTGTAAATTATGCAGTATTAAGAAACTATGAAGGATTGCCACATAAAAACGCTGGTAGAGATATTGATTTATTAATTGAAAAAAAAGTATTTTTAGTTGTTGAAAATGAGTTAATAAAACTGATCACAGATGAAAAGTATAAAATTCTAACACGTTATCAAAGTGAGAAAATGATTGCTTATGTATTTGCAAAAGTTATAGAAGGCAATACCGTTATCTTACAATTTGATTTTTTATTTGAAACCTCTTTTTTCGGAATACAATTGTTAGAAACCCAAAAAATACTTTCCTCTAGAATTTTTAATGGAAATATTTATCACGTTTCTGATGAATACCAATTTTTAGATAAATATTTATGGTTAAAATGTATTGGAGCTTCTTATCCTGAAAAATATTTTTTTCTTAAAGATAAAATGAAAGAAAATAAATTGCTTTTAAACTTAATAAATGATTTAGTTGATTGTGTAAATTTAGAAGAATTGGAAAAATTATCTTCTTTTCAACTAAAAAGCATGCTCTTTTTTAAAAATTTGAAAACCAAACCTATAGCTTTAATTTCTAATTTATTTTTGTTTGTATTTTACCATGTAGTTAATTCGATATTTTATAAAGGTTTTAGTGTGGGTTTTACTGGTCCTGATGGATCGGGTAAAACTACAGTTATCAATATTATATCAGATCAATTTAGTAAGATTTATTCTTCCATTGGAATTTTTCACTTCCGTCCTCATTTAACACCGAACATAGGAGATGCTGCACAAAAAGCAAAATTAATATCAGAGGTAGACAAAAACTACTCAAATCCACATAGAGGGGGAAAGACTAATAAAATTAGCTCGATTTTACGATTGTTGTATTATTCGTTAGATTATATAATAGGATATACTATAAAAATAAGACGCTTTTTACAAAGACGATCTTTAGTTGTTTTCGACAGATATTTTACTGATGTGATTGCCGACAGTAGGCGCAGCGGTATATATTTAAATTATAAGTTTTTATATTGGTTTGGAAAACTATTTATTCCAAGTTTAGATTATAATATTTTGCTAACTGCGGATATCGAAACCATATTAAAACGAAAGCAAGAATTAACGCCAGAAGGCATACATAACATAAATGAAAAACTGAATTATTTAGCAGATAAAAAAGATTATTATTTGGTTTTGAACGATGGAAATCCAGGTGAGGCCGTTCAAAAAATTATGTCAATTATCATTGAAAATCAGCATCAAAAAAACATGAGACGAATTGGATAGTAAAAAATTAAAAATATTTATTTCAGCCTATGCTTGTGAACCCAATTTAGGTTCAGAAATTGGAGTGGGTTGGAATTGGGTTTTGCAAATGTCAAAGTATTTTGAGTTGTGGGTATTAACACGTAAAAGCAATCAATTGGGTATAGAAGCCTGGTTAGAAGAGAACCCAAGTTATAAGAACATTCATTTTGTATATTTTGATTTACCTTATCACTTTCGTTTTTGGAAAAAAGGCATGCGTGGTGTACGTTTATATTACAATATCTGGCAGTGGTGCACGAATACACTTGTTAAAAAAATAATGCAGGAAAATAACATCAAAATATTCCATCATTTAACTTATGGGAATTCCTTATGGTCGGTTAGCAAGTATGGTAAAAAACAGTTTTTTGTTTGGGGTCCAACTGGTGGCACTGAAACCATTGCTTCTGAGTATACTAAACATTACCATTTAAAAGGTCGAATTCTTGAAGGCTTACGCAGGTTTGTTGTAAACAGTTTAAAGTATAACTTAGGGTACAGAAACCGTTGTAAACAAGCCAACTTAATTTTGTGCAAAACAGAGACCCAAAAAAATAACATTCCCTTAAAATTTAGAGATAAAGCGCTTTTATTTACAGATGTAGCGGTTAACATTTTTGATATTAAAGAATACATTAAAAAAGAGGACAGTACGCATGTTACCTATTTAATGGTTGGCAAGTTAGATCCTTGGCGTGGTTTTGATTTGGCTATTGAAGCCATTGTAAAAGCATTTAAAGACAAGAAGAACATTCGACTTCAGATTGTTGGAGATGGTATAGATAGAAAACGTTTAGAAAATTTGATTCAGCTTAGAAGTGCAACAGACTATATAGAAATGCTTGGTAAAGTCAGTATGGAACGTTACAATCAGTTAATGCAGGAAGCGGATGTAGTTTTAAATCCTTGTTTAAAAGAAGGCGCTGTAACCACAGCTTTTGATTCCATGGCCATGGAAAAACCACTGATTTGTACAGATACTGGAGGTTATACACGTTATTTTTCCAATGACTATGCCATTGTAATTCCGCAACAACTTAGAACATCTATGATTATGGCATTAACAAACGCCATATTGAAATTAACTAATCCAAAACTAAGGACAGATTTAGGCTCAAACGCTAAAATCATTGGCGAACGTTTTACTTGGGCATCCCGTGGTGAGGAGATTTATAAGTTGATTACCAAGGCCTACAATACAAAAGATAAATGAAACAGCCTTGTTTTTACATAGCAAAAGGCAACCATGGCGCGACCTATATTTTAAATTCAAAAAATTGGAAAAGCATTCGCTATTCCTTAAATTTTTACAACGCTACCTCTATAAAAGCTAAATTGTTAAAACCTGCTCTTCATGTTTATTTATTTATTAGAGGGCAGTTATTTGCCAATACTTTAAAAAATGCCACAGTAATTAATAGCTACCTTCAAAATAAATCAAAAACATATACATGTTTTAACATTAACAATAATTGTTCGGTGTTGGTTGCTCCAACCCAGGATAAAATTATCGTGCATCATCATCATCATCAATATTTTCAAAAATTTGCCTTTAGGAACAGCTATTCCAAAGTGAAGAAAGAAGCACGAATTTATGCTTTATTTAAAAGTCCTTTAATTCATTTTCAAGTCTCTAAATATTATGATGCTTTAGATCAAAATCATGAAATTATTTCGTTTAAATTATCGAATGAAAATATCGACACCCAAGAAGCAAAGTTAAGGACTGACAATTTGGTGACTTTGCTTACTGAATTTTTTAAAACTGTTCCGCAAAAAAAATCTACTATAAAAACCTATGTAGGAAACTTAAAAAAAGAGCTACAGAAGCTACCAACCAAGGTCATTAAAAATCAGTTGCAGATTTTAGATGATTTACAAGCTACATCTGAAGCCTCAGAATTTCCATTAGGTTTAGTGCATCGCGATTTTAAACCCTGGAATATCATACATTTTAATAAACCTTTAATATTTGATTTTGAAGAGGCATTAGTTGATGGGCTTCCATTAGAAGATTTATTAAACTACTATATTGACCCAATAGTTCGCTTCAAAAAAACTAAAAATGTGGTGTCATTAGCTTTAAATAGTGACCAATTAAAACAATATAGGGTTTATTTAAAAAAATTAAATATTTCAATTGATTTTATAGTCTTTCTTCATTTTTATTTAATGGAACGTATACTATTTTTTAGTAGGGCTAACCAAATTGATATTTCAGACAAATATTTAGATTTATCAAACTACTTAATTGAAAACAATTGGAAATAAAAACGTATAGTATTTTTGTAGACGCACATGTTTTTGATGGCGAATTCCAAGGGACTCTAACCTATATAAAAGAATTGTATGGAGAGTTTCTTAAAAAGAATAATAACGCTACTATATATTTTGGAGCAAATATGCCAGAAAATGTTAAAAAGCATTTTCATGAATTTAAGAATGCTGAGTACATAAAGTATAAATCAAAAACTAGTTTAAAAAGAATCTTTTTTGAAATCCCTAAAATTATAGATAATTTGAGATGTTCTCATGCTCATTTTCAATACACTATTCCGTTTAGGAAAAACAAAAAATGTAAATATATCGTTACAATACATGATATCCTTTTTAATGATTTCCCAAAAGAGTTTTCGATTTTGTACAGATTAAAAAGGAATTTACTTTTTTATTTAAGTGCTAAAAATTGTGATTTTTTATTGACGGTTTCAAATTATTCCAAAAAGAAAATTTCTGAGCATTACAAGATTGATTTAGAGAAAATTATAGTAACATCAAATGCTGTGTCAAAAGATTATTTTGATTTTGATTTTTCTAAAAAAGAATCTAGAGCTTACATTAGTAAAAATTACGGTATTCAGAAATTTATTTTATATGTAAGTAGAATTGAACCAAGGAAGAATCAAGTATTACTTTTAAAAACTTTTGTAAATGAGAAGCTTTGGCAAAGAGGTTACAGTCTTGTTTTAATTGGAAGTATGACATTGGAAAGCGGTCTTTTAGAATTAATAAATAATTTAGATAAAGAAGCCAAATCGGCTATTCACTGGTTAGCTCAAGTTGATTCTATAAATCTTAAACATTTTTTAAATGGCGCAGAGGTTTTTATTTACCCATCAAAAGCAGAGGGGTTTGGTATTCCTCCTTTAGAAGCTGCATCTTTATTTACTCCAGTACTATGTTCTAATGCAACAGCAATGATTGATTTTGATTTTTTTAAACCTTATTTTTTTGATCCAGATAATAAAGATTTATTTGTGAAATTAGTTTTAGATATACTAGACAATAAAGACAATATTAATGTTGCTGAGATTCATACAGCCATTAAAAATAAGTATACTTGGGAACAAACAGCAAAAGTCTTACTTAATAATTTGATTAAGGTAAATGACTAAAAAAATAGCTATTATCGGCACGGTAGGGTTACCTTCAAATTATGGTGGTTTTGAAACACTCACAGAATACTTAACTAAAGATCTTGCCAATAGGTTTGATATTACTGTGTTTTGCAGCAGTAGATCCTATAAAACAAAATTAAAAACACACAACAATGCCAAACTAAAATACCTGCCTTTAAACGCCAATGGCATACAAAGTATTTTGTATGATATTATATCTATATTTTATGCTCTTTTATTCGTAGATACGTTACTTATTTTAGGAGTTTCTGGATGTATCGTGTTACCGCTAGTTAAATTAATATCAACAAAAAAAATTATTGTAAATATAGATGGTATAGAATGGCGCCGTGCCAAATGGGGAAGATTTTCTAAATATTTTTTGAAATATTCAGAAAAAATAGCGGTCACATTTGCAGATACTATTGTTACAGATAATAAAGTAATACAGCAATATGTAAAAGACAGTTATAACATTGATTCTATATATATCCCTTATGGTGGAGATCATGTCTCAAAAAAAACGATTACTACTCAAGTACTCAAACAATTTACTTTTTTAAATACTCCATATGCTTTTAAAGTGTGTAGAATAGAACCAGAA
>Ga0115547_1002456_pt1 | contig 10196 bp, 10 predicted proteins | sample COGITO_mtgs_1004_3_FD_87185 | JGI IMG/M metagenome (GOLD analysis project Ga0115547, IMG submission 87185) | Pelagic marine microbial communities from North Sea - COGITO_mtgs_100420 | ecosystem: Environmental > Aquatic > Marine > Epipelagic | place: Germany:Helgoland, sampling site Kabeltonne...
ATTCAATCCATCTATAAAATTTGACCCATTTATTAAAACAAGTAAGCAAAAAACTACAAAACAAAAATTAAAAAATTTATATTCCAAAATCACGTTAAGAAAGTCAACTCTTGTATCTATAATTTCCAATTTAGAAAAAAATATTAATAAGATTATAAAAAATGCTTGTATTAAAAGTCTTTTTTTGGCTGACTTTAAAATTTTTAAATCTGTAAAGATACCTAACAAAAAAAATGAAAAAATAACCATTATTTCAAAATATTTATCAAATTTTGCAAAAACTAAAATAAACAAGAAAGTTAAAAAAATTCCACCAATTAAAGGTACACTCTTTTTACAAACAAACTTTTGATGTTTATCACCTGAATGACTTAGTAATAAATTTTTATTAATAAACAGCCTATTTAGAAAAAAAATAACTAAAATAATTGTATAAAAAGAAATTATGGTGCTCATTTTTTTTTTAAGAAATTTAGACATAAACAAGATAGCAAATACAGTGATTTTAAATAGCTATAATTCATATATTTATTGTAAACTTTGAAACCATCAAAAAGTCTTTGTAATAAAGATGATGAAAGTGAATTATCTAATTTTCTCCAACTTACTAGCGTTTCATTTAAAGCCATTATTTTATTATTTTTTTTAAGTAACTTTAGCCATAAAACAAAATCTTCTTTTGTTTTAAGTTTTGGAAATTTTAAACCATTATTAAATAAAAATTTTTTTATTATCACTGTTGATAATCCAATATCACACGATTTTAAAAGAGAATTGTAATTAAGAAAATTTTTAGCAATTCTTTTGCCAATAATTTCATTTTTTTGATTAATAATTTTGTAAGAACTGTGAGATATATCAAAATTGTTATCAATCATAAATCTTAATTGTTTTTCTAATTTTTGACTATGCCATAAATCATCTGAATCTAAGAAAGCAATATATTTTCCTCTACTATGCTTAATACCTATATTTCTGCTTTCTCCAGCTCCTAAATTTTTACTATTTTTAATCACTCTAATTCTTTTATCAATTTTTGAAATTTTTTTTATATATTTATAATCATCTTGATCTGTATCATCATAAATTATAATAAGCTCAAAATTTAAATAGGTTTGATTAAGGATAGAATCAATAGTTTTTTTTATAAATTTTTTTTTTTTAAAATATGGTAAAATTATTGAAACTAATTTCATTACAACTTTTCAACATTTTTTGATATATCACTAAATCTTCTAATTTTTGTTATATTATTTTTTTTTTTAATATTTTTTTCAAATCCCCACAAAGCATGAAGATATTTTATCTTTGCTAATTTACTTGCCCGATAGTCATATAGACTATCGCCAACAAAAATTGTATTTTTTTTCTTAACTTTAAGTTTTGACAAAATTTTTATTAAACCTTCAGGATTTGGTTTGCCTTTCTTAATATCATCTGCTGTAACAATGAAATTAAAAAATTTATGTTTTTTTAAAATTTTGAGTGTTCTTTCTCTACTTTTTGAAGTAAAAATTGCTAGATAATATTTTTTTTGCAATTTTTTTAGTTGATACAAGATATCTTTATCTATCTTAAGTGTATCAATTTTTTTTTTTGAAAAATATTCATAATTTTTTTTTATTTTATCAACTTCCATTTTAATTTTCATTTTTTTCATAATGTTTTCAAACGGTAAGCCTAAATATTTTTTATAAACATTAAAATTTAATTTTATATTCATTTTTTTTTGAGTGTTTAATAAAGCAAATTTCATATTACTTAGTGAGTTTATCAGAACTCCATCAAGGTCAAAAATAACTAATTTATTTTTCATTTGCTTAAATGACTATTTATCCTTAATAATATTTTTATTTAAATATAAAACTTCAGCAAAAAAATTAATACCTTCAAATAGATTTTGATTATAATTTTTTATTCCTGAAAATCTGAAATTTGGAAGTAAAAATTTTTCAATATCACTAAATGATAAATACTTGTCATACGTATCATCAAAAATAATTTCTAATTCAATAGCTTTTATTGAATTACTACCAATCAAATTCTTTGCACCAAATAATATTTTTTCTTCGTAACCTTGAGTATCAATTTTTAAAATATCTATGTTTTTAATTGATTTTTTTTTACAATAATTATCTAGTGTTTCAACTTTGACTTTTTCTTTTCCATCTAAAAAGCCTTTTATATCTGTATTATATTGTCTACTTCTTGTTTTTATCCATTCATGCTCAAGATTAAAATTATTGAAAGAAGATACACCAGTTCTTTTAGACAAATTTAATTCTTTATCATATTCATTTTCACCTAAAGCATAGTTGTTTATAAAAATTTCTTTTTGTTTTTCATAATAATTTTTTATGAAATCATATTCTTTTTTAATTGGCTCAAAAGCATGAATAGTTGAAAGGGGAAATATTTTTTTAAATCTTTCGATTGATTGGCCTTTATTTGCCCCAACATCAAAAATAATTAAATTATCTTTGAAAAACATTTTATAAATATCATCAAAATTTAGTCTTTTTTTATCAATTTTTTTGACCTCATATCCAAACATTTCAATGATTTTTTTAATACTTCTTTTCATCAATAGATTAATTATTTTAATAATTTAAATTTTTTTTGTAAATTTTAACATAAACTTATAACATAATTTATCTCTTCTAGTCGAATTTTACTATCACTATACTGCAGGAATTTTAAAAAAAAATTGCTATCACTAAACTTGTTTCATTTATAATTTAATATCGAAATATCGTTATACAAGGTTTTTTTAAATTTTAACAAAAAATATTCTATTTTTGATAGTTTTCTTTTTTTAGAATAATAATTATTTTTATTTAATTCCTATTTACTTGATATTTTTTAATAATTTATTTTCTAGATTTTTAAATAAAAATTTATTTAATTTTTTTTTATGTGTTAAATTTTTTTTTGAATAATAATTATAATTAGATACTGATTTTTGCATTCCTTGAAAAATACTCTCAGCATTATTTTTTTTTAAGGGTACGTAATTTTTGCCACAAATATCATTCACACCACTTACATTATTACAAATACAAACTAAATCAAAGTTTACGGCATCGATTAAGGCATTTGGCAAGCCTTCATACAAAGATGGAAAAATAAAATATTTAGATTTAATTAGAATATCTTTAGTACTATTTTTCCAACCTAAAAATTTTACTTTTTTTTCTATATTATAATCCTTGCATATAATTTTTAATCTTCTGGTATCTGGTCCATCTCCACACAAATAAAGTAAAAAATTTTTGTTTTTTTTAATAAATAATTTAAAAGCTTTTAGTATAAGAATTTGATTTTTTTGTTTACAAAATCTACCTATATTTAAAAAAATATTTTTTTTATTATTTATTTTATATTTTCTAATACTTTTTAAATTCATGTTATATAGCAAAATAATTTTTTTCTTATTAATTACTAATTTTTTTAAATTTTCATTCATTTTTCTAGAGTTAACAAATATTTTATAACTCAAGTTGTAAGTAATAATTTTAGTTAAGAATATTAATATAGCTAAAATAATATTATCTGAGTATTTTGTGGCTCCAATAGGGTCTTCTGATACTCTTACAATTAATTTATATCCAATCAATCGACAAATTATTGATGTAAAAAAACTACTTTGAAAAGATATAACTCTTAAATCATTAATTTTTATAGATTTTCTTAGCTGTAAAATTTTATAAGCTGATATAAAACTGCACAAGTATTTATAGATAAATCTAAATTTGTATTTTTTTGTAGTAAAAACTTTTATATTTTTTTTAAATTTTTTTTTATTTATTTTTTTATCTGTAATAATATTAACATTTATTTTTTTTTTACTTAATATTTTTAAATAACTTAGAAAATTTTTTTTTACACTACCTCTTTCAAATGATGGATAAACAAGAATGATATTTTTTATCATTTTAAATCAATTTTAATATTTTATTGAAAAGTACATAATGATTAAAACAAGTATAGTTTTTAGAAATTTTGAGTGTTTTAAGTTTCTTATTTTTTATATTACTGTCTGTATCATTATCAAACTGTTTATACTTATTAACTAAATCATTTACATCATCTGATTTAAATAAATATCCACCAGAGCCATTTTGAAGAATTTCTTTTGGGCCATTGGGGCAATTTGCAGAAATTATTGTTTGTTTTAAAAATGCTGCTTCAATCAAAACAAACCCTGGATCTTCCCACTTTGAAGTTAATATAAAACATTTAGCTTTTTGCAGGTAGTTATATACATTTTCAACATGACCTAAAAAATAAACTTTATTTTCAATATTTTTCTTTAATACAAATTTTTTTAGATTACTTTCAAGTTCTCCCTCACCTAAAATTACTAGGTATAAATTTGGGTCAAATTTAAGAAAATTAATAAAACCTTCTATTAACATTTTTTGATTTTTCTGATCTGTTAATCTACCAATGTTCAAAATAAATTTTTTACCTACCAAATTTTTTTTTATATTTTTCTTTTTTAATGAAGATATTTTTTTTACTTCAATGACTGGATCATATAAAATATGAAACGTCTCTTTTTTAAATATTTTTTTTTCTATAAGATCATTTTTAGTATCTTCTGTTGGACAAAGAATTATTGATAATTTTTTTTTACAAGCTTTCCATAGTAATATTCTCAAAAAATTTAATTTTGGATATCCAGATATTCTTAAAATAAACTTACATTTGAAGTTAAATAACAAAATTAATAGAAGTGGCAAAGATGAAATTAAATGTATCACAAATATGTCACCCTTATTCCTCGCTTTAAGAAATTTGAATAAACTTACAGATGTGTAAAGACCTATAAATATATAAGATAGTCTACTTTTAAAGTAAGAATATCTTGGCAATGATTTGTATATTGATTTACTTTTTGTGAGTTTAATTAAGCCTATATTATTTTCATTTATTAAATTTTGTAAGTCATCCCATTCACCAATTGCATTAATAATATGTGGACTTATTTTATTTTTAGAGTATTTCTTTAAGCTTATTGCTGAGTTTATAACTGCTTGTACGGTAGCAACCTTTGATAAAAATGGACACCAATAAAATATATTCATATTACGTATTATTATAGGATTACAATAAATTATGATAAAACAAAGACATATCTACTTCTTTCTTCCAGATTTTACTCTTGGTGGAGCTGGAAATTCAATACTAAATATATGTAAGACTTTAAAGAACAGAAAAAATAAAATAAATGTTATATCACTTGGAAAAAATCACTATAAAAAAAATTTTCAGAAAATCAACGTAAATATAACTGAGATTTCATCCAAAAAAACTATTTTAGGTATTATAAAAATATATTTTAAACTTAAAAAAATATCCAAACAAACAAATATAATTTTTGTCTCTAATATAAACTATGCTAATGTGTTGAGCTCAATAATAATAAAGAATATTAAAAATTTAAAACTAGTTCTAATTGAAAGAACGCCACTGCAAGAGCTAGAGATATATTCAAGTTTTAAAGATTTTATAAAAAAAAAAATAATTTTTTATTTAGCAAAAATTTTCTATAGACGTGCAGATTATATAATTGGAAAATAATCTAAAGTATCTTCTTACATTAGATTAAAATTTAATTTAAATGTGTTAACTATTAACCCTATTATTAATATAAAAAAAAAATATGAAAAAAAATATAATGAAATACTGCAAATATCTTGGATTGGAAGACATTCAAGTGAGAAAAGACTTTTTGATTTTATAAAAAGTATTGATCATATTCAAAATGAAAATGTTAAATTTAATATTATATCAAATAAAAATATTAAAAAAGAAATCAAATTATCCGTATCAAAAAAAACTTACTCAAAATTAGAATTTTATAAATTTAAAAATGATAAAAGATTTCTCGATTATATTTATAACAAAACTGATATATTGGTAAATACTTCTGTTTATGAGGGATTTCCTAATACTATTGTAGAAGCAGTCTCCTTTAATTGTTTGATTATAACAAGTAAGAGCTTTGGCGGTTATAGTGATATTATCTTGAATAATAATTTTGGTTTGATTTATAAGACTGGAAATATAAATGAACTTTCTCAAAAATTAAAGTTTGCGATTAGAAATTTTAAGAACTGTAAAATAAAAATTAAAAATGCAAAAAAAAACTTAATTAAATTGTCAAAAAAGAATGATACTTATATAAAATTTTTCAATAAAATTTAAATGAATTCAAAAAAAATTTTCTTTTCTATAATTACTCCTGTTCTAAATCAGCCTCAAATTAAAAAAACTTTTATGAGCCTTAAAAGACAAAATTTTAAGAATTTTGAACATATTGTAGTCGATGGTGGATCAGAAAAAAAAACAATTTCTATTTTAAAAAAGAATAAGAAATATATTTCAAAATTAATTATCGATAAAGATGACGGAATTTACGATGCAATAAATAAAGGTATAAAAATAAGCAAAGGAGAAGTTATTGGAATTTTAAATGCTGATGATTATTATTATAAAGATACATTATCAATCGCTCATAGATATTTCAAAAATAATAAGATTGATTATTTATTTGGTAGCGTTGTTAAAGAAAGATTAATGCATGGATTTTGGCCAAATAAAATTTGGTATAAATTTAATATTTATCCTGCTCATTCATGTGGTTTTTTTGTAAAAAAGAAGCTTCATAAAAAAATTGGTTTATATGACACAAAGTTCAAATATTCATCAGATAGAGACTTTATATTCAAAATGATAAAGAGAAAATTTGTTGGTATGAATACAAAAAAATATGAAATTTTTGGAAAATTTAATCCATATGGAGTCTCAAGTAAATTGGGGTTTTTTAAAGGATTTAAAGAAGAGATAAAGGTCAGGCTGAATAATCAAAATATATTATTTGTTATATTGTTATCTTTTATTACTTTATTGTATGGTTTATTAATTCTACTACTCAAAAAAAAATGAAAATAGCAATCGTGCCTGGAGCCTTTTTTCCTAATCCAGGAGGTGCACAAGTTCAAGCGCATAATTTAGCAAATAAAATTTGCGAAAAAAAACATAATGCTGAAATGGTATTGCTAGATAAAACTGCCATTAAAAAAAAGAAATATAAAATTATTTTTTTAATAAAATGATTATTAATATAATTTTTTTATTACATTATTATTTGAATATTGACTTAACATTTCTTTTAAAAATTTATTTAAAAAAATTTATTAAAAAAAATAAATATCATATATGGCACTTTATTTTTTTAAATTATAAAAGTTTATTAATTATCAATATTCTAAAAAAATTAAATCAAAAAATAATTGTGACGTTTCAGGGTGCCGATATTCAAATTAAAAAAAAAATTAATTATGGTAATAGACTAGATATCAAGTATGAAAAACTTTTACAGATAAATAAAAAAAATATTGATTATTTTACAGCAATATCAAAAAATATTTATAATGATCTTTTAAATTTAAAAATTCCAAAAAATAAAATAATTGAAATTCCAAATGGAACTATCCTTTCAAAAGCAAAACAAATAAAAAAACAAGTAAAAAAAAATAAAGTAAATAAACTAAAAATAATCACCGTGGCGAGATATGCTAGTAAAAAAAAAGGTTTTGATCTCGTGGAAAAAATTTTAAAAATCTTATTCGAAAAAAAAATTAACTTTAAATGGACAATAATTGGAAAAAATACATCAAAGATTCTAAAAACGATTAATGATAAAAAATACATTAATTCGTTGAAAATTATTGAGGATTTAACTAACGAGAACGAATTGTATTATCCTAATTCAAAAATCTTAAAGCATTATTCTAAATCAGATATATACCTTAACCTATCAAGAATAGAGTCGTTTGGTATCACTTTTATTGAGTCTTTAAGCTGTAACTTACCTATTATCACTTTTGACAGAAAAGGTGCAAATGAAATTGTAAAAAATTTAAATAATGGTTTTGTGATAAAAAATAAAAATTTTATTAGTTTTATTAAATATCTTAACAAATTTTATAAAGACAAAAATTTTTTTAAGAACAGGCCCTATTTATCATCTAGAAAATATGATTTAGATCAATTAATCTATATCTATATTAAAACTTATAACAACTTATCAAACCAAAAATAAATTAGAGCCATGATAGGAACTAATCCATTTTTACTACATAACGAGTTGTATTTATATTTGAATAAGTAATCAGTACAAAAATAATGAAAAGTAAAAATTTTAGTTAATTTATAAAGATCAAAAGAGTTCCAATTATTTAATTTAAGAAATTGAATAAGTTAAACTATTACTAATAACAACTAACCTTATAATCAGGGGCAAAAACTTCTACTAAAATATTTTTTTCTTTAAAATCATAAACAAGAGTAGAAGTTGAAGATACTATTATTTTTTTATAATTAATATTTCTAATATTTTTAATAATTTTAATTTTGCTTGTCTCTTTAAAAGAGAATTTATTTTTTGGATGGAGTTTAAAAAAATATACAAACTTATCATTATTAAGTAATTGGTCCTTAACATAAATATATAAATCTTCAACATCATGAGTACCTGGTAGAATCAATATATTTCTTGAAGAATTTTTAGTTATATTTTTCATTCCTTCTAATAAGCTAGAAATTTTTTTTTTATTTAATTTTATTTTAACATCTTTACCAAAAATTTTTCTATATTGATTATCTGAATATTTATTTGAAGAGATTACTTCATTAGGATGATATTTTTTTTTATTATAAATTAAATCAAACCAAAATAATTTATTTGAAAAAATTCCATGTTGATAACCTTTTACATATACATGATTTTGTTTAAATTTTTTAATTAAATAAAAACCAAAAGAATATTCAAATAAATATAAATTAAAAATGCTTATATTAAATCTCTTAATTATTTTTGGTATAGCCTTATTATATATTTCTAATTTGGACCTGTTTATGAATGAAGTATAAAAATTTTTTATATAAAAATCATTTAAATTAAGATTATTTACTTCTAAATGCATATCATTTTTGCGCAATGAAATTAGTTTAAACACAGTTTTGAAATAACAAGTTATTACATCTAGAATATTTATAAATTGTTCAACGATTATAGTGTTTGCTTTTGATATTTTATTATAAGTAAAAATTAGTTCTAAAAAAGAATGATTTAAATGAGTTTCATCTGTTATTAAAAAATTTAGTAATGATATATTTTTTTTTTTATAAAAAATATCTTTCTCTTTTAAAAAAAAATTTGGATATATTGTCATGCATACTTCATTTTTAACTTTTGGTATTAAGTTTTTTTTTAACTTAATATAGATAATTAGAAATAAAGCTTTTACATAAAATTTTGAAATCTTAAAAAAAACAAAGTTAAAACTCTTTTTTTTTTTTTTATAATTAATTATAGTTTTTGAATTTAAAGATTTAAGTATCTTAATTGATGAATCATCATCAGTAATTAGTTTAATTGTTTTAAATTTTTTACCTTTTAGAAAATAATTCAATTTTATAAAATTTATTATTTTTGAAATCGAGAATATTTTATCGTTTCTTAGATTAAATAATTCAAGTTCTTGAAAAAAATCATCATTAAAAGTTTTAATTTTCTTCTTTAACGATTTAGCTAAATCTAACCTAGATTTTTTTTCAAAATTTTTTAATTCGCTAAATGATATATTTTTACTATTAGTAATATTAATTTTTCCTTTATTTAAATTGATATAAAAACAATTATTTTCATAGATTTTTAAATCATCTTTTTCTAAATCTATTAATACAAGATTACTCATCTTTTAAAAAAAAATATTTTATATTTTTATAAAATCTATAAAAACTTATAGGCAACATCCTTCTTAAAAAAAATTTATCTTTTTTAACTAATTTTAAATAATTTTTTTTAATTCTATTTATTTCTAGTTTAATTTTTAAGTCATCATTTTCCAATCTTTTTAATAAGAAAAAATGAATTGCAGGTTGCATCCATGACCTTTTTGATACAATTACTTTCCATTTAAAATCAAACGGGTAAAGGTGGAACTCTATAGGATATCCAACTAAATCTTTATAATATTTATTAATACACAAAAAATAACCACCTATATTAATTTTACTTTGAACTAATTTAAAATAATTGTTTATAGACTTTTTATTCATTTCCATCATTGATCTAGAGTTTATAAAAAGATCAATTCTTAAATCTGAAATATTTGTCCATG
>Ga0115547_1002459_pt1 | contig 10192 bp, 6 predicted proteins | sample COGITO_mtgs_1004_3_FD_87185 | JGI IMG/M metagenome (GOLD analysis project Ga0115547, IMG submission 87185) | Pelagic marine microbial communities from North Sea - COGITO_mtgs_100420 | ecosystem: Environmental > Aquatic > Marine > Epipelagic | place: Germany:Helgoland, sampling site Kabeltonne...
ACCCTTTGATACCCCAAGGGAAATGGAAGAACTGGTTAGGTGGACAAGCAAAGCCATTGACGAAGCATCAATGCATCCCTTGCTAATTATCGCGGTATTTAACGTGGTTTTTCTTGCTATTCACCCTTTCCAGGATGGTAACGGAAGGCTGTCTCGTATCCTGATAACACTGATGCTGTTGCGTGGCGGTTATGACTATGTGCCTTATGCATCGCTGGAAAGCATTGTTGAAGAAAACAAAGACCTGTATTACAAAGCCTTAAGGCGCACGCAGACAACATTAAAAACCGAAGTAGCTGACTGGCAACCCTGGCTTGGTTTTTTCCTGCGTTGTTTAAAAAAACAAAAGAGTAATCTTTCCAAAAAATTAGAAAAAGAGCAGTTGGATAGAGAACAGCTGGAAAATGGTCAACCACAAACAAATGACAATACGGACTTACCCACCTTGTCTGTTCAGGTGCTGGGGTTGTTTAGTAAAAATGACCGGCTCACCATTGCTGAAATGGTTGAATTAACCGGAGCAAACCAGAATACGCTTAAAGTTAGATTGCGGGAGCTGGTGAATGCAGGGCGACTTCATCGGTATGGTAAAGGGCGAGCAACGTGGTATAGCCATTAATTAATTGAATCTTGAGTGTCTATTTATAGTTATGACGCGCCTTGAGCAATTGGCTGATGTGTTACTCAAGACTAAATAGCAAGCCCTCCGTCTCTTTGAACGGTTTTGAAATTTAAGGTGTTAATGTGAAAAATCAGGACTTATTTGAAACCACCTATGAAGAAAATTTTCTTCGCCGAGATTTCGGAGCAATTTTCTATCGTCCAGATATCGCTCTCACTGAATTGGTAACCAACGCCTATGACGCAGGTGCAAGCACAGTAAAAATTATTGTTCCTGATGCTTTGGATGGAACTTTGGTGATTGAAGATAACGGTGTAGGAATGACAGAAAACCACTTCCGTCAGCGGTGGATGATGTTGCGCTATAACCGTCTGGCACACCAGGGTCCAAATGTTTCTTTCCCACCGGATAGGAAGGGGCTAAGAAGGAAGGCCTTTGGACGTAATGGTATCGGTCGTCATGGTCTTCTGTGTTTTGGAGACGAATATCAAGTAGAAACTTGGCGGGATGGTAGAAGTAATTCATTTAGAGTTTCGGTTTCGAGTGGCGATCAACCTTTAACCGTTACTTCAAATGAAGAGATGGATAAACTGGGGCATGGTACTAAGTTATCCGTTCCTGTTGCACACAACTTTCTTTCGAGTGATGCGGTATCAGAGATGTTATCTGCCAGATTCATTTCAACACCTGATTTTTCCATATCGGTAAATGGAAAGGTTGTTCCACTTCATGAGCACCCTGGAGTGGTAGATCAAGCTGAACTAATAGTCGATGATGTCAAACTTAATGTCACCTTGGTTGATTCCAAGCAAGGCCGAAGAGATAATATTTTTCAGGGCGTCGCTATTTGGGTTGGCGGCAGGCGCGTGGGTGAGCATAGCTGGACACTCGGAAGTGTTTCTCTCGCTGATGGCCGTAGAGCTTTTGGTAAGCGGTTTGTTGTAGTGGTGGAAACCGATGAGCTTCGTGATGAAATCGCCGAAGATTGGTCTGGTTTTAAACCTGGCAGTCCTTTGATCAATAATGTTGCAGAAGCACTCTCCCGTTATATTAATGACCACCGGCGTGAATTGCTACAAGACGAAATTAGAGAAGCGAAAGAAGAGGTTTTATATACCAACAAACAAGACCTTAAAGAGCTGTCACCTGTTGAAGTATTAGAGGTATCAAAGTTTGTTGATAGCTTGCTTGAAGAAAATCCGGATTTAGACCAAAAGACCCTACAGCTTGCAGTTAAAGCGGCTATCAACCTGGAAAAGTCACGTTCCGGTCAAAGCCTTTTAAGTAAGTTAGCATCAATCAGTATTGATGATATTGATTCTCTAGATGAGTTGCTTGCTGAATGGACGGCTCAAGATGCGCTGATTGCCCTCTCAGAAATTGATATCCGACTAAAAGTTATCGAAGCCCTGCATCGATTCTCGGGTGATAAAGAAGCCGACGAATTGCACACCATCCACCCTTTAATTCTTAAAGCCCGCTGGTTGTTTGGGCCAGAGTATGAATCCAACGAGTACTCTTCCAATGTCGGTTTGGTTAAAACCATCGAGCAAGTCTTTGGTAAGCAGCTTGATAAAGAGGCCTTCGTTAATGCTAAAAAACGCCCAGATATAGTTGTCTTAAAACAATCGACCGTTGGTGCCAAAGCACTTGAGTCGGTTGATGAAAATGGCCATGAAAAAACCAGAAATGTGTTATTGATTGAAGTTAAGCGCGGCGGCTTTTCTATCGGCAGAGATGAAATGAATCAAGCCGATGGTTATGTACAGGATATCGCCTATAGTGAATTTCTCGGTTCACAACCGTTCGTTAACGCCTTTGTAGTCGGTGAAAAAATTGAGGCAAAAACGGCAACAAAAAAAGAAATAAAAGACAGTGACGATCAATCTAAAATGCTAGGTAAAGTGACCGCAGTGACCTTTTCGGTATTGATCTCAACTGCTGAAAAAAGGTTGTTTAAGTTGAGAGAAAAATTAGGTCGTTATGCACATATTGAAGACGATGAATTATTGAGTTCTGTCCTCTCATCATCCTCTATTCAGCTAGGGCTAGATGCCTAACTTAAGCAGGTTTAATGCCAGCTTGGTGAAGATAAATAAATTAAAATGGACAGCGATCAACATCACTTCGAAAATATTGATAGCGCCATGGATGATTGGGAAATAGATAAGAATGAACATTGCCCTAATTGAAGAAAATGTAAAAGCACTACTGACAGACTTGACTGAAGGTCGCGTAGAGCAAGGTGCCTTTATCTATGAGTTGCTACTAGCCTATGGCCATCGTAAGCAGTCCGTGTCTCGGCTGCGTTCCGGTGAGCGTAACTTAGCTCTTAAAAAAACCGCCTCCAAGAATAACGAACCTCAACACAATGAAATTCTCTGGAAGCGTCACCTGTACTTTAAGCAGGTAGAAGGCGGTACTCTACATGCTGAAATTGACCAGATGCGTAAAGAAAAGCTGGTTACTACCAATAAAATCCGCTTTGTAATCGTCACCAATTTCGACCAGCTACTCGCAGTAGATACCAAAACGGCCGATACGCTCGATATTCAATTTGAAGAGCTAGCCAAACAGTTCGATTTCTTCCTGCCCTGGGCGGGTATGGAAAAGGCGGTCTATCAGGGTGAAAACCCAGCCGATGTTAAAGCCGCAGAAAAAATGGCCAAGCTATTTGATCTGATTAAGGGTGATAACTTTGATGAATCAAATAAAGACGATACCGAAGCGCTACATAACCTCAATGTTTTTCTAACCCGTTTATTATTCTGCTTCTTTGCTGAAGATACTGAAATCTTTGCGGATAACCAATTTAGCCATGCTATCGAGTCGCATACTAAAGAGGATGGCGGTGACTTATCTAACTACCTGAATCGATTGTTCAGTGTTTTAAATACAGCTGATGCTGATAGAGGCGAGCTGCCGGATTACTTAGCCAGCTTCCCCTATGTCAACGGTGGCCTATTTGGCGATGATATTCCATCACCGGTATTTTCTACCAAGTCGCGCCGCATGTTGATTGAATGCGGTAGTGAGCTTGACTGGTCTGATATTAATCCCGATATCTTCGGCTCCATGATTCAGGCGGTAGTACACCCTGATCAGCGTGGTGGTATGGGTATGCACTATACCTCTGTCACCAATATCATGAAGGTGATTGAGCCGCTGTTTTTAAATGATCTGTATGAAGAGTTAGAAAAGGTTGAAAGCAGTGCAACCAAGCTGCAAAAGCTGCAACAACGTTTAGGTGAAATAAAAATATTCGACCCCGCATGTGGATCCGGTAACTTTCTGATTATTGCTTATAAAGAATTGCGTAAGTTGGAAATGGAAGTGCTTAAGCGTCTGCAAGAAATTGAGCTTGAAAAGACGGGGCAAATTTCCCAGCCGTTCTCAGTGATTAAATTGTCACAGTTCTATGGGATTGAACTGGACGACTTTGCTCATGAAGTGGCCATATTGTCATTGTGGCTGGCTGAGCATCAGATGAATGTGGAGTTTAAGGCTGAGTTTGGTGATTGCTCGCCTTCATTACCCTTGCAAAAGAGTGGGAATATTATTTGTGGTAATTCTGCGCTCATGAGATGGGATGAAGTTTGTGATCCAGATGGTAGTGAAGTATTTATAATGGGTAACCCCCCCTACTTAGGAGCTAGAAACCAGTCTAAAGGTCAAAAGGAGGATATGAGGCAAGTATTTAAAGGGGTTAAAAGTGTTAATTCATTAGATTACATTTCTTGCTGGATTTACAAGGCATCATCTTTCATATCTGAGAACGGTGGGGCATCAGGTTTTGTGAGTACCAATTCAGTTGTCCAGGGCGAGCATGTGCCTTTGTTGTGGCCTCATGTACTAAAGGGTGGGGTAGAAATTGCTTTTGCTGAAGAGTCCTTTAAATGGACGAATAGTGCGAAAAACAAGGCTGCCGTAATATGTGTTGTAATTGGTTTGTCTAGAAAGCCAATTAAGAAGTTACTTATCAAAGATGGATATTCTCACTCAGTAAGAAATATCTCCCCTTACTTGACTGACAATGACACGATATTTATTGATAAAAGATCAAAGCCATTGTCTCGAATTCCAAAAATGGAATATGGGAATCAGCCAATTGAAGGTGGATTTCTTAAGCTTGAGACAAAAGAAAAAGAAGAGCTATTAAATACTAACCCAGAGGCTTCAAGATTTATAAAGAGACTGATCGGAGGTGGCGAGTTTTTAAAAGGGCAGGAGCGTTGGTGTATATGGATAGAAGATGATGAGTTGGACGGTGCTTTGGCTATCCCAGCTATAAAGTTGAGAGTCGAGCAAGTTAGGGACTTCCGCGAAAATGGCGGAGAGGTCGCTCGCTCCTTAGTCGATCGGTGTCATCAGTTCAGATATCGACACAGAGCAAACAAAAGCATGGTATTGATGCCGTGTACATCTTCCGAGAGAAGGAAATATATACCTGCGGGCTTATTTTCAGGTGACTATATAACATTGCACTCAGTTCAGGCTCTGTACGACCCTGAGCCATACGTATTTGGTCTCATCTCATCGCGAATGCATATGGTTTGGACAATGGCCACGTCTGGACGTTTAAAGTCTGATATAAGATATTCGTCAGCACTTACATACAATAATTTTCCTATACCTAATCTCTCAGAAGAGCAGAAAGAATCAATATTTTCTGCGTCTATCGCAGTGCTTTCAAGTAGAGAGGAATATCCAGACAGTTCTATATCCAAGCTTTATGATCCGGAAAGAATGCCCATAGATCTACTTACAGCTCATAGAAAGCTTGATCTAGTTGTTGAAAAAATCTACGCAAAGTCAAATTTTAACAATGACTCCGAAAGGCTTGCATGCTTAATAAAATTATATGAAGAGATGACAGGAGTTCAAAGTGCCTAACCTGATCGATGTAAGCTACGCCCAAACAGGCGAAAGCACCTCCACCAATGACATGGGTATGCGAGCCATGCAGGCTCGTGCCTATGAGGCCAAAGATAATCAATACCTTTTGATTAAAGCGCCACCGGCTTCTGGTAAATCAAGAGCCTTGATGTTTATCGCTTTGGATAAACTTTATAAGCAAGGGGTTAAGAAGGCGATTGTTGCTGTACCTGAGCGATCTATTGGTGGTTCTTTCAGCCCAGAGCAGCTTAGCGAATTTGGCTTCTTTATGGATTGGGATTTAGAAGAGAAAAATAACCTCTGTACCCCAGGCGGTGATGGCAACAGTAGTAAAGTAAAAGCGCTTAAAGATTTCATCAAAAGTGATGACAAGATACTCGTATGCACCCATGCCACGCTACGCTTTGCCTGTGCCGAGCTTGAAGATACTGACTTTAATAATGTGTTATTAGCTATTGATGAGTTTCACCATGTATCGGCTGATGGTGAAAACGTACTGGGTGAAACCCTGCGCTCTTTAATGGCCAATAGTAGTGCGCATATTGTGGCAATGACCGGTTCATACTTTCGTGGTGATAGTGTGCCTGTATTGCTACCGGAGGATGAAGCCAAGTTTTCCAAGGTGACGTTTAACTATTATGAGCAGCTAAACGGCTATGAATACCTGAAGTCCTTGGGTATTGGTTATCACTTCTACCAAGGGCGCTATACGGATGCCATTGGTGAGGTGCTTGATACCGACAAAAAGACCATCGTGCATATCCCCAATGTGAATAGCGGTGAATCCACCAAAGATAAGTATGATGAAGTTGATTCGATTATCGATACGATTGGTACTTTCCAGAATAAAGACGCTGATACAGGTGTGATTACAATCAAACGCCATAGCGATGGCAAGCTAATCAAGCTGGCTGACTTGGTGCATGATGAGCCAAAAGACCGTGACAAAATTGTAGAGTACCTGCGAACAATCGACAGCGTTGATGATATGGATGTCATTGTTGCCTTGGGTATGGCCAAAGAGGGTTTCGATTGGTCGTTCTGCGAACATTCGTTAACCGTGGGTTATCGAGGCTCACTCACTGAAGTTATTCAAATCATTGGTCGCTGCACCCGTGACAGTGACAACAAAACTCATGCTCAGTTTACCAATCTAATAGCGCAACCTGATGCTGAAGATGTTCAGGTTAAAGTAGCGGTAAACAATATGCTTAAAGCCATTACTTGTTCGCTGTTAATGGAGCAGGTATTAGCCCCTAACTTCAAATTTAAAACCAAGCTACCGGACGATACTGAAGCTACTCCTCCAGGCACCATGAAAGTGGGTGGTTTCAAAGAGCCGAGTACCAAGCGCACCAAAGATATTGTTGAATCTGATTTGGCTGATTTGAAGGCTGCAATTCTACAAGACGAGAAAATTATTGCCGCCTCTGCTGGTGCTGTTGACCCAGAGGTAGTGAATAAGGTTCTTATCCCTAAAATAATCCAGGTTAAGTATCCTGACCTGACTGCTGATGAAGTTGAAGAAATTCGCCAGCATGTGGTGGTGGATTCTGTAGTCAGCACCGGAGAGATTAAAGAAGAAGGTAGTAAGAAATTTATCCGCATGGCGGATAAATTCATCAACATTGATGATCTGAATATTGACCTAATAGACAGTGTTAACCCCTTTCAGAAAGCCTTTGAAATATTATCCAAGTCGGTAACCGTCAATGTGTTAAAGCTGATACAGGATTCTATTGAATCTACCCGTATCAAGATGGATTTTGAGGAAGTAAAAATACTCTGGCCTAAGGTGAATACCTTTGTAAAAGATAATGGCCGAGAACCTGATTTAAATTCGGCTGACTTAATGGAGCGACGTTTAGCCGAATGTATTATCTGGATTAAAGAGCAAAAGCGACTTAAGGCTCAAGAGGCTAGTGCGTAATGGAGCTGGATGAATTTCTCGATTTTGCCAGTGCTAATGATGAGTTGGGGCTGCTAAAGGCAAAAGCAAAAACTTCTGCCCCGACAGCTCATGAGCACCTATTAGCAAAATTTATTGAAATCAATGATTTCGTAGTCACTAATGGCCGTGAGCCAGAAGCGGATATGAATAATGTTCCTGAATTTATGCTGCATCAACGACTTGATTCGATTCGCGCTAACGAAGAGCAATGTATTGCGCTAGTGGAAAACGATATTCATAGCTTACTTCCAGTCATCCCTGTAGCGGAGGTAGCGGAACCTGAGGCAGAGTACAAGGTATGTGTTGAGCCGGAACCAAAGGAAATTGAATCCCTAGATGATATCTTCTCTGATGATGCCCTTGGCCTATTAGATGACGATGCCGATAGTATATTCACAATGCGTCATGTACCTAAAGAGCGTACATCACCAGAGCATGTGTCGCGTAGAAAGAAGTGCAAGGATTTTGATCAATTTAAACCTGTATTTGATGACTATCATCAGGGCTTAAAGAAAGGTCATTTAAAACGAAGGGCTTTTCAGTCTGAACTGCAGGTTCAAAAGGGAGAGGTCTTTGTTATTGATGGTATGTTGGCATATGTTGCCAATGTAGGTAGTAAGCAAAAGAAGAATTTCGGTAATGTAAATGCCCGTCTTTACTGCGTATTTGACAATGGCACTGAGTCTAATATGTATCTTCGCTCACTGGCTGCTGCAATGTGGAAAGATCCTGCAAGCGGCCAGATAGTAGAAACCAACCAATCTGATATTTTTGATGAAGGTACCCAGGTGGATGAAAATGATGAGGCGAGTGGTTATATCTATATCCTCCGGTCATTGAGTCCCAACTCTGCTATCCGCTCTATTAAAAATCTCTACAAGATTGGCTATGCGACGACTTCAGTTGAGAAGCGCATAGCCAATGCAGAGAACGAGCCTACCTATCTGATGGCTCCTGTGCACCATGTTGCTTCATATGAATGCTTCAATATGAACGCCCAAAAATTTGAGAATTTGCTACATGCCTTCTTTGGTAAGGCTTGCTTGGATATTGAGGTTGCCGATTCCGATGGAAAAATGTGTAAGCCACGGGAGTGGTTTGTAGCACCGCTGCAGACCATAGAGATGGCTATTCAGCTGCTTATCAATGGTGAGATAGTGCATTATTGTTATGATCTGATCTCTGAGAATATTGTGGAGAAGCAATAATGCTCAACAAAGTCGCTAAACTAGCGATGGTTGCAACCTCGCTTGCCCCTATTTGCTTAACGCTCTGGTTTGTTGAAATTAGTAACAGCTGGGATGACAAGCAGACAATCGGAAAGAATATAGCTGAAAACTGGCAAGTGGGTGGGCTTTATCTTATCGCGGCTATTTTGATGAGCCCGCTGTGTTTCGGATTGATTTGGCTGTCTGACCGAAACCTGGAAAAGTTACCGGTAAAAATTAAAGCCGTGAAAACGGTAGACAAGGAAATCGTTGGTTTTCTTTTGGTGTATTTGTTGCCGCTGATGAATCAGGGAAGCAGTACCATCAGTGTGTCAGTGCTGGCATTCATTGCAGTGATTTTCTTTTTTATAGTCTACAACTCCCATGCCTATCACTTTAACCCTATGCTTGGGTTTTTTGGGTACCATTTTTACGAAGTCAGTATTGAGGGCGATATCACCTATGTGCTAATCACTCGCCAAAATATCACTGATTGCAAGAGTATTACTCAGGTCGTACAGTTAACCGAATACATGATACAGGACGTACCGAATGCCCAATAATACAAACCTTTTCGCCTTGTTGGATGATGCTCAAACACCAGTGCGCCGGATACCTTTAACAGCAGGCTTAAGTTCTGAACTGGCTGGTCTGTTTGCTGCTCAAAAGAATAATCTGATAGCTGAAAGACAAACTATCGAATTTACTGGTAGCTATAACGTTGATACGGGCGAAATTTTCTCCATAGCGGATTACCCAATACCTGATGCGATATGTAATGCTATTGGCAATCCGTTAACCTGCCCCGTTCTTGATCTGAATGCTGAAACTCATCGAATAAAAGCACTCTTTACCGGTGCTTGGGATGAACAAGTCCAAACTGTAAGCTTTCAAGTGTTTGATTCAGGGAAGCTTCTAAAAAGAGGCATTACTATCATAGGGTCGGGCGATACTTATAAAAAACTGGAAGAGCCAGGGCTGGTTTTACAGGACAAGTTAACTGCCCAGTTTGACAATGGAATACTGTGCTTTATCTCATACCATAATACTAAACGCTTTCTCGATTTAGGTGATTACTATAGAGAGGCGACTAATGCTGATCTGGATGAGTTTGCTGGTAGTGACTTATTTGAATTTGAAGATCAAGATTCATTTAAGAAAAACGCAGATTCAGTTATTCGTAAAAAAATTGCATTGCTTCAAAAAAACAAAGTGCTAGAGAATTTGTCTGTAAATGAAATTCAGTCTGTTGCTGGCAACTTTAACCAAGAACTTCCAGAAGAGCACCATATCGTCATAAATATTAATGATGATGGAAAATTGGTTATACCAGAGGATAAAAGGCAGCTTAAAGAGCTTATTCGTTTTCTCGATGAAGACTATGTTACTGCGCCTCTGACCAAGCGTAAGTGTTTGACGAATTCCAAGAAGTACCTATAGCGTCCGGTCAGTGGGTGTCGAGCTTGCTCGATATGCACTGATTGGAAACCAAGGAGTGCGGACGGTTTGCAGTCG
>Ga0115547_1002493_pt1 | contig 10114 bp, 8 predicted proteins | sample COGITO_mtgs_1004_3_FD_87185 | JGI IMG/M metagenome (GOLD analysis project Ga0115547, IMG submission 87185) | Pelagic marine microbial communities from North Sea - COGITO_mtgs_100420 | ecosystem: Environmental > Aquatic > Marine > Epipelagic | place: Germany:Helgoland, sampling site Kabeltonne...
CTTTTAGCAGCTACTGCCATTTCATTTTCGTTAATTTTTGAAGCTTTTTGAAGTGCTTTATTTAAGGTTAAAATTAAATAATCTTCCAATTCTTCAGCATCTGTGAATAAACTTTTATCAATATCAATAGCTTTTATTTCTCTATTGGCTGTTAAGGTTACTTTTATTTTACCGTCTGCACTCACTTCATCTAACATAACAGTATCCAATCTATGTTTGGTTTCTTCCACTTTTTGTTGTGCTTCTTTTAGTTTATTCATCATTCCAGAAAGGTCTCCAAACATAGCTGTTTTATTTACAATTAAATTTAAATCAAAATTAGTGAATTGTGTTGGAATGCTAACTACAAAAAAATGAGAAAATTATTGCTTATCTCAATGCTTTTAAGTCTTATTTTTGCAAGTGCTTGTATAAATGAAATTAAAGATATGAAGAGTACAGATGCAAAGTACCCTGTTGCTGATAGGCAGCCTGAAAAATTAGAAAAACACGGAGATGTTAGAATGGATAATTATTTTTGGATGCGTTTAACGGATGCTCAAAAAAATGCTACAGAGAAAGATCAGCAAACCCGAAAAGTAGTTGATTATTTAGAAGCAGAGAATACCTATTACAATAAAGTAACGGACTATACTAAAGACTTTCAGAAAGATTTATTTGAAGAAATGAAAGGTAGAATTAAAGAAGATGATACTTCCGTACCTTATAAAGAAAATGGTTATTTTTATATAACACGTTATGAAATAGGAAAGCAATATCCAATTTATAGCCGAAAAAAGGAAACTTTAGATGCAGCAGAAGAAATCCTTTTTAATGTAAATGATGCCGCCGAAGGGTATGATTATTTTCAATTAGGTGGTTTAAATATTTCTGAAGATAATAAACTCATGGTTTTTGCAACCGATACGGTGAGTAGAAGACAATATTTTTTACGCATTAAAAACCTAGAAACAGGAGAAATTTATAAAGATATAATTAAAAATACCACAGGTGGTTCTGTTTGGGCAAATGATAACAAAACCATTTTTTACACAAAGAAAAATCCAGAAACCTTGAGAAGCGAAAAGGTTTTTAGACATGTATTAGGTACACCAACTTCAGAAGATGTAGAAGTTTTTCATGAAAAAGATGATACTTTTGGTACGTATGTAACTAAATCGAAATCTAATGACTTTATAATCGTCGGTTCTTATAGTACATTATCTACAGAAGCACAGTTCTTAGACGCCAACAATCCAAACGGAAAATTCACCATTTTACAAGCAAGAGAAAAAGAGTTAGAATACAATGTTGCGCATTATAAAGATCATTTTTATTTATTAACCAATAAAGATGGTGCTACCAATTTCAAGATGATGAAAACACCTGTTTTAGCCACAGGTAAAGAAAATTGGGTAGATGTTATTGCACATAGAGAAGATACCTTATTAGAAGATTTTTCCATATTTAAAGACTTTATAGTAATTGAAGAACGTACCAATGGATTGAATAAAATACGCATAAAACGTTGGGATCAAAAGGAAGATTTTTATTTACCTTTTGATGAAGAAACATATGCTGCTGGTGTATTTCCTAATCCAGAATTTGATACAAACGTTATAAGGTATTCCTATAATTCGTTTACAACGCCAAGTTCTGTTATTGACTTCAACATCAGAGATAAATCGCAAGAGGTTAAAAAAGAACAAGAGGTGTTAGGCGGAAAGTTCAAAAAAGAAAACTACAAAAGCAAACGAATTTGGGCAACTGCAATAGACGGTAAAAAAGTGGCTATTTCTATAGTATATCATAAAAATACTAAGTTAAATGAAAATACACCATTATTACAATATGCATACGGTTCTTATGGAGCTACAATTCCAGATAGTTTTTCAACCACACGTTTAAGTTTATTAGATAGAGGTTTTGTTTTTGCAATCGCGCATATTAGAGGAAGTCAATATTTAGGAAGAGATTGGTATGAAGATGGTAAAATGTTTCACAAAAAAAATACGTTTACTGATTTTATAGCTTGTTCTAAATATTTAATTGATAATAAGTACACCTCTGCCAAACATTTATACGCCATGGGAGGTTCCGCCGGAGGATTATTAATTGGTGTTGTTGTTAACCTGAATCCAGAATTATACAATGGTGTTATTGCCGCCGTGCCATTTGTGGATGTCATATCGACTATGTTAGATGATAGTATTCCATTAACCACAGGAGAATAAGATGAATGGGGTAACCCTAATAACAAAGATAGTTACGACTATATAAAATCGTATTCACCCTATGATCAGGTAACTGAAAAAGCATATCCAAATATGTTAGTGACCACGGGGTATCATGATTCTCAGGTACAGTATTGGGAACCTGCAAAATGGGTCGCGAAAATGCGAGCGCTAAAAACAGATACCAATTTATTAATGTTAGATACCAATATGGATGCCGGTCATGGAGGAGCATCTGGACGTTTTGAAGCATTAAAAGAAACAGCAAAAGATTACACTTTCTTTTTAGCGCTTGAAAACAAATTAAAGGTATAGCCAATTAAGCCTTAAAATGACTTTTATAATTCCGCAAGGAAGTGTATTTTTGTGTTCAGAAGAAGGGAAACGTCTTTGCAGAAGTTAAGAAGCAATCTTTATTTAAATTAATTAGGTTACTTCTATACTTTTTCAATGCAATGACGTTTCCTTTTTTAAAGAAATTAACATGACAAGACACCTAGGAATCACCAATTCAATTTTAGAGTTAGTAGGCGAAACCCCGCTAATTAAGCTGCATAAGATTACTAAAAATCTGCCAGGTTCTTACTATGCAAAATTTGAAGCTTTTAATCCTGGACATTCTGCAAAAGATAGAATTGCTTTGCATATTGTAAAAGATGCAGAAAAAAAAGGGATTCTTAAAAAAGGAGCTACGATTATAGAAACTACTTCAGGTAACACAGGTTTTAGTTTGGCTATGATTAGTATTGTTAGAGGTTATAAATGTATTTTAGCGGTGAGCGATAAATCTTCCGTAGATAAAATAGATTTATTGAAATCTATGGGGGCAGAAGTTCATGTATGCCCAGCGAACGTTGCACCAGATGATCCAAGGTCATACTACGAAGTAGCTAAAACGATTCACAAGAAAACGAAGAATTCTGTATATATTAATCAATATTTTAACGAGCTTAACATAGAAGCACATTACCGATCTACCGGACCAGAAATCTGGGAGCAAACTCAAGGGGAAGTTACTCATGTCGTAGTGGCAAGTGGCACAGGAGGTACTATTTCTGGGACAGGAAAGTACTTAAAAGAACAAAACTCAAATATTAAAGTTTTAGGAGTAGATGCTTTTGGCTCGGTACTAAAAAAATACCATGAAACCAGAGAACTCGACTTAAATGAAATAAAGCCTTATAAAATTGAAGGTTTAGGCAAAAACTTAATTCCGACAGCTACAGATTTTGATGTGATCGATATTTATGAAAAAGTATCTGACAAAGATGCTGCATTAGAAGCCAGAAATATTGTGAAAAAAGAAGGAATGTTTCCGGGGTATACAAGTGGTGCTGTTATGAAAGCTACAAAACAATATGCGGCTAAAGATATGTTTACAGAAGATAGTTTTGTAGTTTTAATTTTTCCAGACCATGGATCTCGTTATATGAACAAAATTTATAGTGATGACTGGATGAAACAAAATGATTTTCTATAAGTAGAATTGTATACTTCACTATTTGATAAACTGCAAAAAAAACGGTTACTTTGCATTTCGAAGAAAAATTAAAAATAGAGTACACGATGAAAGATTTATTTGAAAGAATAATTGAAGATAAAGGACCTTTAGGTAAATGGGCTGAGCAAGCCGAAGGCTATTACGTTTTCCCTAAATTAGAAGGCCCAATATCTAATAGAATGTCTTTTAATGGAAAGAAAGTGATTACTTGGAGCATCAATGACTACTTGGGTCTTGCGAACCATCCTGAGATTTTAAAAGTAGATGGAGAAGCAGCAACGGAGCACGGAATGGCTTACCCAATGGGAGCAAGAATGATGTCTGGTCATACTCCTAAGCATGAACAATTAGAAAGAGAATGTGCTTCCTTTGTAGACAAAGAAAAAGCATATTTATTAAATTTTGGATACCAAGGAATTATGTCGGCAATAGACGCTTTGGTAACCAAAAATGATATTATTGTGTATGACATGGACACACATGCTTGTATAATAGATGGTGTTCGTTTGCATGCTGGTAAACGTTTTGTATATCGTCATAACGATATGGAAAGTTTTGAGAAAAATATCAAGCGTGCTAAAAAAATGGCAGATAAAACGGGTGGAGGAATTTTAGTGATTTCTGAAGGTGTTTTTGGAATGCGAGGAGAACAGGGCCGTTTAAAAGAAATTATCGCTTTTAAAAAAGAGTATAACTTTAGAATTTTAGTAGACGATGCACATGGATTTGGCACCCTAGGAGAAGGCGGTAGAGGTACTGGTTTTGAACAAGGAGTGCAAGATGATATAGATGTATATTTTGCAACTTTTGCAAAATCTATGGCAGGTATTGGTGCTTTTTTGGCAGGTAATAAAGACGTTATTCAATATTTACAATATAATATGCGTTCTCAAACGTTTGCAAAATCTTTACCAATGGCAATGGTTAAAGGTGCTTTAAAGCGTTTAGACATGCTGCGTACCATGCCTGAGCTAAAAGAAAAACTATGGGCAAACACAAATGGTCTACAATCTGGGTTGCGTGCTGCTGGTTTTGATTTAGGAACTACGCAAACATGCATAACCCCAGTATTTTTAAAAGGAGAAATTCCGGAAGCAATGGCAATGGTGAATGATTTGCGTGAAAATCACGGAATCTTTTGTTCTATTGTGGTATATCCTGTAATACCAAAAGGGTTAATTATTTTACGTTTGATACCGACAGCAACTCATACAAAAGAAGATATAGATGAAACAATTACAGCATTTTCTGCGATTCGAAAATTGCTAGAAAATGGAACCTATAAAAAAATAGCAGCTTCTATAGTATAGTTTTTTAACATATATATTTATGAACCGAGCTAACTGCTCGGTTTTTTTTGTTTAAAAAAAATTTCAAGTATTAACATAAAATAAATTTTATAGAATCCCTCATTTTTAAAGAATCTTAATACTCCGGTTAATTAATAATTTTTAGATAAAAAATTAAGTGAATTACTTAACTATCTGATTATGAATATAAACAGAATGTAAATCTGATAAAATTTTTCTTAGTATTCTAGGTGATGTAACAAAATGTAAACGGAGTAAAGGCCTAAATACAATTATTATTCATTTATATTTTTACCTATTTTATTTTAAATTTATTATTTTTTAGATTCTGTTTTTTATCGTTAAAAAACTAATTGATGTGTTTATGTATTGGTGTTTTTAATAGATTTTAAATAATTTAATATTAATTTCGCTTGCTTTAAATTAATCAAAAATTATACTAAAATGAGAAAGAAAACGAGAGTAGTACATATAATATTTTTAATAATATTAACTGTTTTTTTTATAGAATGCAGCAAAGATGAAGGTAATATTATTCCTCCAGAAATAATTGAAGAGCCACCAGCTAGCGGTGATTTAATCTTTTTTGATGAATTTGATATTGATGGAGCTTTGGATACTAGTAAATGGACATTTGAAATTATACCACCTAACAACGGAAGTTGGTGGAATGGTGAAGAACAACACTACACAGGTAGAAGAGATAATACTTATATTTCTAACGGTACCATGAAAATTGTAGCAAAAAAAGAAGTTTATACTTTTCAAGGTTCGACAAAAAATTATACTTCAGCACGTTTAAATTCTAAATTTTCATTTACCTACGGACGTATTGATGTTAAAGCTAAACTACCAAAAGGAGGCGGCACATGGCCTGCAATATGGACAATTGGTTCGAATATAAATAGCGTTGGTTGGCCAGCATGCGGTGAAATTGATATTATGGAGCACTGGGGGCATGAACCGACAATTGTTTCGAGTGCTACTCACAACACCGCTTGTTCTGGTGATTGTTCGGGTGTTACCGTAGGGAAAACTGCTATTTCCGATTATAATGATGAATTTCATGTATATTCCATGATATGGAATGAAAATGAAATTCAGTTTTTAATTGATGATGAATTAAAATATACGTATGATCCTTCACCAAAAGACACACGTAATTGGCCATATAGCGCTGATCAATTTATTATATTGAATTTAGCAATGGGAGGCAGTTGGTTTACAATTGACCCTGATTTTAAAGAGGCTACCATGGAAATAGATTATGTAAGAGTATATAAAAACTAAAATGAAGATATTTTTCTATTAAATCATAAAAGCCAATTTTTTTTGAGTATTCGTAATAATATCCAAAGTATTTGGCTTTTTTTGGAATCACATATCTCTAAGTAAAACTCTAACAGATTTTTTTTGTTACATCTATTGAATGAAAGTTAGATTAGAAATATTTTTGATTTCAATGGTTTCTAAAAGTGAAAACTAAATAAAATACACTTTTGAAGCTTTGCACTATGATCTAATAAAAAAGTTCAAAAATCAATAAAAGATTATTCTTTTCTTAAAACGCAGCGAATACAAACAAAGCTATCATGAATATTTTAGTACCAACTTAAATATTTTGGAAATTACGAATTGTTCCAGAAATAGTGCAAGACAATTTTATTGTATTGTAGATAGTACCAAATTTCTCAATATTCTTTTTTAATAAATCAATATTCAGTCTTTTATCGCTGCTGTAAACTATTAAATTATATCTGATATTATCTAATCGAGGTGGGTTTTCAAGACGCATGGCATAAACTTCAACATTAGCTTTTAAATAATTGAATTTTAACATCACTGAAAAACGCTCAACATTTTTTAATATGCAAGAAGCAAAAGAACTCAAAAACAACTCGGCAGGATTTGGCAAGTTTTCAGAAGTTAAACTCGTCGTTCCAAAATTTATAGTCGATTGTTTTACCTGAATAATACCCTCTTGTTTTGAAATGGAGGAAGCTTTGATGTGATACTTTATCATATTTGTTTATTTAGAAGTTTTAGTACTTCTTCTTTTGAAGGTATTCTTCCTATTATGGCGATATCATCATTTATAATTAGAGCAGGTGTTGATATTATATCGAATTTCAGAATCTCTGCTATATCTTCAATTTTTTCAATGGTTACATCAAAGTTGTTTTTGATAACCACAGCTTGAACCACATTTGTCATTGCTTTACATTTTGCACATCCCGTTCCTAGTATTTTAATTATCATATTTATATTGTTACTTCAAATAACAAATATAATACCTGCAATTATTTAAAAATATGACTTAAATCACATTTTTTTGTATAATTTATTTTATAACAACTTTTAATAAATATAAATGACTTGTCAGTATGGTGTTTTTTAACATACTTTTATTATGAGTTTAACTTAATAAATTTTCACTTCAGTGAAGATACAGATGTAGTTGAAAAAGCATCAATTCATAACTTAATCTAATTCTTTTGATTGATTATAAAATATTATTTAACTGACATTATATGATATATCTATGTTATATCATATTGACATTAAAAAGATATCCAACCAAAGCGGTTAGTCCCATGGCAACTGTGCCCCAAAAAGCAATTCTTAAAATTGATTTTCCAATGTTTGAACCTCCCGTTTTAGGAGATAACGCTCCTAAAACTATTAGAAAAAATAGCGCAAAACCATAAAGGGAATATTCGATATGTTCTAAGGGAAGAAAAAGAGTCACGAGAAAAGGAAGTAATCCGCCAATCGTAAATGCGGCTCCTGATGCCACTGCGGCCTGAATAGGTTTTGCTTGGTTCATTTCATTTATTCCTAATTCATCTCGAACATGCGCCCCAAGAGCATCTTTTTCCGTCATTTCTTTAGCAACGAGCAAAGCTGTTTCTTTTTTTAGTCCTCTATTTTCATAAATTTGTGCCAATCGTTGTAATTCAATATCTGGCATTTCTTTTAATTCAATAATTTCTCTTTCTATATCTGCTTTTTCAACATCTGTTTGAGAACTTACAGATACATATTCTCCAGCTGCCATGGATAATGCTCCTGCCACCAAACCAGCTAAAGTTGCTAAAATAATAGGCTCTCTTAAATCGCTTGCTGCGGCAATACCAATAGCTAAACTAGCAGTAGATAAAATTCCATCATTTGCACCAAGAACTGCTGCTCTCAGCCAATTACTCCGGTGTATGTAGTGATGTTCTAGATAATTATCTAATTCCTCAGTCTTTTTCTTCATTTCTATCGTTGTTATTGAGAGTTAAGGTCAATAAATGTAAGTATTATGACTTTTTTTGATAAGTATAATATATTTTCATCTTTCAGTTTGTAATAGACAAATTTATATTGATATTTCATAGAATATTATGATATCTGTCAGTTCATTATTGTTTTAAGGATGTAATTAAATTTAGATTAAAAAACGAAAGGCAAATTCTAGAAGAAAGTACTTGAACCGCTTTCATTTTTTTTTAATTCCTTGCTTTTTCTGGCAATTATTTAAATTCAATCCCCAGTGTGTCGAATATGTAGAAATTTTATTTTTCTAATTGTTATACAGCACTGATCAATGAAAATAGCTCATCTATAAGTTTAGTCTTTTCTCAAGAAACAAAAAACTCGAATAATGTATTAAACTATTCGAGCTATAAAATTGGTTTTTAAAAATAATTTTAAAAGCTAAACTCAGCACCAGCATATAAACCAAATGGATGCCCTGGTCTTAATCCTGCTGGCACTCTTGAAACTGCATAAGTATTGTCCAATAAATTTATAATATTTGCTGTTAAGCGAAGTTTTTTGTTTACATAATATTTACCGGAAATATCTACAATAAAGTTAGAGGATACTTTTTCATTTTCCGAAATATTACCTGTACCAGCTAATGTTCTAAACTCCCCATTATATCTAGCATTTAAGTTAATTTCAAAAGATGAATACTCTAAAGAAAGGGCAGCATTAAATTGGTGTTTTGGAATATAAGGCATTTCATCGCCAACAGCAACTGTTCCCCACAAACCATCTGAACTATCAAAACTATTTTGAAATTCTGAGTTCGTAAAAGTATATCCGAAAGAAATAGGCATAGAAATTTTTGAACCTTCTTTCGCTAAATTATAATTTAATAAGACTTCAATTCCGTTTACATTTACTTCACCCGCATTAAATTGTTCTAAAGAACCTGTGCCTCCTGTTGCTGCTAAATCACTTCCTAAAAGATTTGAATAATCATTAAAAAAACCAACGAATTCGCCTGTTAATTTACCTAGGTTAAAACGAGTACCTAGTTCATAATTAACACTCTCTTCAGATTCTTGTCCGTCTTGATTTCCCGGAGGTGAAAACCCCTTATGAATACCACCAAATAATGAAAAATCATTATTGAATTTATAATTTGCGCCCATTCCAGGAATAAAAACATTCACAGAATTTTCTCTTGTAGCTAAATCAACACCAGTTCTTGTAATATCATTTTTACCAAAGTCTTCTCTTTGTAATAGTATATTTTCAAATCTTACTCCAGGTGTAAACGTCCAATTATCAATTTTTAATTTATAAGTAATATAAGAAGCAAATGCCTTGGCGCTGGCAATTCTATTCGCATTTGTACCTGGAACTCCAGCTGTTGTTAAATTTAAATCTCCTGAATTAGAGATACTGTATTTATCAACCCATTGAAACCTATCTTCTTCATCGTAATGATAACGAAAACCAATTTCTATATCATGAAATAAATCGCCTTTATACCAATGGTAATCCAATTTTGTTTGAATTCCTTGTGAATAATATTTTCTGTTATTAGCTTTTACACCTAATGCATCTGCTTCAGAATTAACAACGCCATTTAAAATAGAAAAATGATTTGAAAGTGTTATTGGATCCTCTAAAACATTTGCGATAGATTTTTTCTCTCCATTAAAAGTTACATCATTTAATTTGTACCAATTTCTTGAAAAATTATTTTGATAAGCAGTAGTGGTCACTCTGAAATTTTTAGAAAAATCTAATTTATGGGTTAACATATACTGCGAATGATCGGTGGTCATTTTATCATTATTCGAGGCCGA
>Ga0115547_1002497_pt1 | contig 10106 bp, 10 predicted proteins | sample COGITO_mtgs_1004_3_FD_87185 | JGI IMG/M metagenome (GOLD analysis project Ga0115547, IMG submission 87185) | Pelagic marine microbial communities from North Sea - COGITO_mtgs_100420 | ecosystem: Environmental > Aquatic > Marine > Epipelagic | place: Germany:Helgoland, sampling site Kabeltonne...
CCTTTTTAAAAAAAAATATTCTATACGTCGTTTTGTATAATATGGTGTTTCGTGTTTTTAGAGGGGCACCTTTTAAAAAAAAAATATTCTATACGTCGTTTTGTAAAATATATTGTTTTCAACGTGCGGGTATGTGCCGAACATTATGACTTACGTCCGGCAGGTGCTTCTCGATAGCGTAGCCTACTATAACAGCCACGAAACAATCAGCCATGTAGTGCCAGTTTGCAAAAACCAACTGCCAACTTATGGCAAACGTTAAAAAATGTCTGTACTTTATTTTATACAGTGATAAGTATGATATTGCAACGTGACCACTCACTGTCATATCTGCACAATTAGAAAAATCCCAAAATGTGACCCCACGACAATCTTCTACACCACCCGGTTGTGGCGTGATGGTGAGAAACTGTGCAATTCCCTTTATGACAAGACACAGCGCAATACGTTTACCCAGTAGGTCGTAATTTGGACGTGAAACCAGCATAAAGAAAAAATAAACCGCCATGAGTACAAGTATAGCCTCGTTTGCGTATTCGGAGTAAAGGTACACAACATCATGGTGCGTAGGGTTTTGAAGAGCTAATTGATTTGTCCAAAAAGCTAAGAGCATGTAAAGAGGGAATACAATTAAAATCCAATACAACCCGTGCATTTTTATTACATTATCTCAGTTTATACTTCTCCAGCAAGACAGTTTGTAGCATCACAAATTTTTTCTGTGTAGTAGATCGTTTTCCTGATTCCTGGAAGCACATGGTGCAGATCCCATAGTGATGCATTTAGTTCCGGAAGCATTACATTAACGTCCCCCAACGTTGTATCCACAACTTTCAGCACTCGCACAAGGTCGGGTATAATCGGAGCCACCTCAGTAAGAACAATAATCACCATTAAGCACAAAAACGTCGTAAGAGTAAGGTTACAAATAAGCAATCCGATATTCCACGGCACGTTGCGCGCGCGCTCTGGCATTGACGGCATACGCAGCATTGGCAAATCCATTTTTTAACAAGTGTTTCTACCTAAGTACTACCACGCGCAGTTTGTCTTCGGAACTTCGACCAGCCAATCACCATCTTGTACTCCATCCAGAGTTTCTACCAATCTGCCCCTATGCATGAAAAAGCCATCAGGCAGTTTGTATAGTTCCAATTTCTCGTTCTTATGCAATCGCCGAATGGTGACAAGCATTTGATAGAGTACGTCCAGTTTTATACCATCGGGTCGTCGCCCATAATTCTATGCTTTAGAGCAGGACTTATGGCACTCATTTGTTCCATTACGGAGGGACCTTCGGGTTTCCTAGGTTTCATAATAGCTTCTCTACGAGGAGATTGGCGAGTATCTCTCTCTCTACTTTGTCCTTTCCGTCTGCGTACCCCCCTTTGCTTTTGAGGCTCCTGTTGTGGTACATAGAGCGGAGTACGCGGTGGCGTATCCTTAGGTGGCGCCGTCATTTCGATTTCGGCTTCTTTCACTTGAACAACCGCAACCGGTTTCCTCTTACAACGCTTCCACAAACCGACTACCAAAACATAAAATACGTAAACTCCAAAAAGAGGCAAGACGCCGGACGTCCAATTGAGAAACTCACGAGTTGCGTTGGGCATTTTGCACGCATGATTTGTTATTTCATCTTCAGAAGCATATGTAGTATCTGAAACCAAAAAAGAAATGTGGTAAGTTGTAAACGTTTGTGCAATTGCTTTATTATCCGCTTCCATAACCTTTAAAAAATATGCAGAACGAATATCTGGCAGTGTTTCAGCAAGTGCTTTTTTAAGCAGGTGGTCACAAACGCTGCTCTTAGAGGCGTAATCATCACATACAACCTGTACAAAAGTACGTAAGATCACAAAAAGTGCGGCGTACAAAAACATGTTTATGGTGTATTAAGGTAACTTATACTGTACCAAGAAAGATATGAAGTATGATATTTCCCAGCTCACAGCAACAAAGCTCGAGACACCCAAAATTCAGATACAGAATTGTGTTGCGACATTTTCTTTAGGTTTAAAAGATCTGAACTTGAGACAGATTTCACAGAGGCTTGTATTTACAGACTTTAATCCGCCTAAATTCGCCGCAATGACTATACGCATACGGAACCCCAAAACTACAGCGCTGACGTTTAGCTCTGGGAATATTGTGTGTACTGGTAGTAAGAATATCGACGAGAGCCTTCTTGCATGCCGTAAATATACGCGTTTGTTGCAGAATGCTGGGATAAAAGTTTCCTTTAAAGACTTCAAAATTCAGAATATTGTCGCCTCTGTGGGTGTACAGTTCCCTCTGAAACTGCACGAACTCGCCGAAAATAATGGTCCGTATGTGAGCTACGAAGCCTCTCTTTTTCCTGGAGCAGTGCTCAGGGTGTCAAACCCTAAAGTAGTCTTTCTTCTGTTTAGGTCTGGCAAGATAGTGATAACGGGCGCGAGGGACATTGCTGACATAGAAAGGGCGTTTCTGTGCATTTACGAGCCATTTATCTTGAAGTACAGGGACACAGAGAACCTGAATACGAGTTCTAGCACATACAGAACGACCAGTAAAAAGAGAAAACATAGTTTTATGTAAAGCCCTTATTTATTTTTTTTAGTACTGGGTAATGAGTAATACTCCATCATCTGCATCTGCTTTCGGTCTCTACATGTTTTATTTGCAACCCAGATCCCCATTGCCGCTAACAGACATAATCCTATAACTATTTTATGCAAGTTTGCTGTGATATCCATATACAGAATTTCACACCTTCCGTGTCCACACAGTGACAGATCTGTTGCAACATCGTGTAAGGCAGTTATAATAGGCATCCGCCCTAAAATTGTTTCCGCCTCTTCACAGCGGTTGAAACCACCTAGATGAGCACGTAGAATAGGGTTTTGGCAGGTTTCACCACGAATAAAGGCAGTTGCTTGTGAGTACTCTTTGCTTCGAGTTTGCCAATATGTATTGAATTGGAGAACATGGCTAAGTACGAAGGCTCCGGTAAATAGACTTAGAAAACCATAAATGAAAGCAAAATAATCCAGCATTTTTTATTTAATTGTTATTTCAAGAATATATAGTAGGGGAACGCTGATAGATTCTTACGCATATATTTTACTCAGAGTCGGAACGTGCGCGCTTTGAAACTGGCTCATCATCGTCTGCGTCTTCAAAGTAAACTGCAGGCTTGTAGACAGTTTTGCGACTGCGTTTCTTGGTCTCACACAGGATAGTGATGTCTTTGTCAAAAGACATGTTCGTTCCGTAGCTCATTGGTGAGCTGTAGAAGCTGCGGCGCACACGAAACTGCAGCAGTGTGCCGCGAGGTACGTAGTCGTTGTACTTCTTTTCGTAGTACTCCCCCGTAGGAAGACCCTTGTGAAACACAGGCGGTGTAGGAACAAGTTCACGCTTCTTAACAATTTCCCCATCAATGTTTTTCTCAACAGTACGCATTCCACGAACTTTACGTTTGATCTTGAGAGACATCTGAGTCTTTTCCTCACCATTGTCAGTGTATGTAATCTCTTTCATACCCGCATCGTGCGAGTCCTCAAGATACACGTGAAGAGCAGTGGCTTCAATCTCTTCTGGCGAATGGTTGACTTTCTTGTAAGCCTCCTTAGCTTTTTTCTGGATGTCAGTCTCAGATCCTGCGTCTTTCTTTTTGCGAAGCTTGCAACAATTTCATCCACTGACGCTTTCTTGAGAATCTTGAGAGCTTTGACTTTTGCCCTGACTTTTCCCGAACACTTAACCTCGGGGGCTTTAAAAGCAGCGATAAGCAGATCCTTGTGCATCTGTTCGAGCTTGTCGAAAGCCTCCTGCTGTTCCTTTGCAAGATTAGGCATCCCAACTGCAACTTTGGGGAACTTGTTGTCAGGCAGCAGCGTGAAAGTGTTTGCAGCTTGCTCTGGAGACTTGCTAAACTTTTCTTGGTCTCCGTTTGCAGACGTATCGCTGTACAAAGTAGACATTGCAGGAAGACGCTGATAGATTTGAAACTCTTTCTCCGTGCCAGCTGCAATCACCTTGGGCTGGTAGATTTCATCATCACCACGTCTGATCTTGCAGATCTTGATGACAGTTTTAGTGTTCGGGTCAAGAAGTTCATTGTAAGTGTTAGGAGTGGTTTTTTCGACGTCCATTGCAGCAGCCATTTTTTTTTTCTACATAAATGAGGGTCAGGGAAATACACCATAAATTTTCTTTTCTTTGGATTTTATATTTTAGGGAGCATATAATGGACTCTGTGGTGCGTCCCACGCTGAATATGTAGGGCTCTGGGGTGCAGCAGACACCGCTCTGCGCTTAAACTGATTATCTTGCACAAACGTTTTTGGTGAATCAGCTACAAAAGATGGAAGAGGTACCCACATATCTACTCCATCCAAATCTTGTGGACGTGTCTGTTGATACTTTTTTTCAATAACATGATCTTTGATCACAGTGCATCTCTGACTTCCAATATTTGCCACCTTCCCTGTCAGTATGCAAGGCGACACACCATCCACTGTATCAACTTCGTCTTTCAAAGCTGCTTCGTGTAACACCTTGACAACTTCCTCAAATGTGCATTTTTTTAACGCAGAACAATTTGCACGTTTTAACCCATGTCGTGACAAAGGCGTAACTTTTCCATTCTGTGTCATTGCATCTATTAGCACAAACAAATGCCTAGCGTTGATGTAAATGCCATAGTGATCAAGGATTTTTCGCAGCTCAATCAACAAGCACGATCTAGCAGCCTCAATCCCAAAAGTCATCTCCATCTTGTAAATGTTATTTGTATAAAGTGTCGTTGCATCGTCTACCACGGAAGCAATCAAATGCAAATCCTGCAAAGTCGTCTCCACTCGTCCATTAATCAATTTGCACCACTCTGCTCCTTTAACGCCTCTCTCTGCTTCGTATTTACCAAACACGTCAATTACAATCTTATTCCTGTACTCGCAATAAGCTGCGTACTCGAACATGTTCAAAATGGACCGATCTGCGTGGAGCACAAGTCTCTGAGGCTCACCCCATTTTGCATAAACCTCGGCTTTTGTCATGTCACCATCTGGGAAGTCCCAGTAGTTTCCAATACTACCGTTTTCTTGCATAAGCACTTCAGCAATGCAGTCATATTTTAACTCCAAAGCTTTGATGTCTTTCACAGTTGTAAGTGGTGTTTTTGGTTTTTTCGACACACCTAATATTTCCTGCAAGCGCGGAATACCCAACGTAACGTTCTTAGATCCGATACCAGCAAAGTGAAATGTATCTCTACAAGCAATTCCATTGAGAGCGCACATATTTTTTGTGTCTTTGACTGTCAAATCATAGACAAATCTTGTTGTAGATTCAACTGCTTCAATGTTTGTGATCTTTTCAAAATTAGCACCGAGATATTCTGTAGGTTTGTCTTCCAACATTGCAGCGTTTACCGGGTCAAGCATGATGCCCATAGGCGACAAAGTGCAGACAATACCAAGTCCACCAAGCAAAAAAGCTATACCGTCTCGCAAATAACGTCTCGCAGGTGTGCACAGGTAACCCTCATCAATAGTGCCCTTCAGTTTCATGTAAGTCCTGCAAAATGCCAGACGAGACTCTGCGGACGCACTCATTATGATATTAGGGAAGTTACCGAGCTTTGACACCATGTAATACAGCCTTTCCGACATGATTTTCACATTATTGTCTTCTTTCACAATTGTTGCACTGAATGGACGTAACATGGTTTTGAACAGTGTAAACACATTCTGAGGAAACAAAATAGCACCCCCACGAACTTTTCCACTTGCATAAAACGCACCAAGAAATGTGCCCAAACCATGCATGCCACGCCTTTCACCAGTACCAGAAAGTAGCACCGGAACTTCCATACCAATTTTTAAATCTGCACCGTCAATCGGCGTAATTTGAGCATTGTACAGAACTAAAAACGACTTAGCTCGAGACGCAACAAGTGTCCTGCCCGATTCAAGTGTCATCTTTACCAACAAATCAGATCCCTTGTACTCCCTTGGAGGGTGTCTGGTTACATGCGTAATCTCTTTCCAACTAACTCTACCGTTATGATCCACAGTATACGCTTCAAGACCACTCACCTGAGTGACATGAGAACCATTCTTCTCATCAAATCCAGACTTTTTCATTATATCATCGACAACTTTGCCAATACAAGCACTCAGAGGATGTCCACGAATGATTAACCACTCGCGGTAGTCAACACTGTTCAGTGTACACTGTGTCGTCCGCTCACCAATACTTTGAGCTGCTAGTGCACCAACACACTCTCCCTCGCAGATGTTTGCCTTAGAGAGATATTTCTCAATCTGTTGAACATATATCTTAGAAACCGTAGGGTCCATTACAGGGGTATGAACATTGATAAACGCCTGAAGAAGCAAGTTTTGAGTCGAAAGCACTGCTGCAACGCCACACTGCATTTTAACCTCGCCATAGAAACTCATCTCTCTTACAATGCGATGAATTGGTACTGGGAAATGATACGTTTTCGCATTCAACATTGCAAGATCCTCCGCACGTGCACCCGGAAGTGGTTTCACAGGCTGCGACTCAATCTTAGATGCGTCGAAACCGTCCTCTCCATATAGAAAGGAAACAATTTTGTTGCCATCGAAAACCATTCCATTCTCCTTTACGACAACGTTTTCAAGGCACTTCATAAGTTTACGCTCAGTGTAACCAGTTTGTGCAGTCTTGATAGCCGTGTCGATTAATCCCTCGCGACCAGACATACTGTGATTGAACATCTCTACTGGGTTAAGACCCTCGAGGTACGAATGCGCAATAAATCCACGGCTTAATGGACCATTCTCCCCCTCCGGAAAGCAAGTAGCTGTCCGATCGCGCCACTGCTTAGGAATTCGTCCACCCTGCACATTCATTTGACCAAGACAAGCCTGCACCTGCGTAAGATTGACAAGCGAACCCTTCGATCCAGAATTGATCATTGCAAAAAAGTTATTACTGTCATCCATTCCATCAACAACAGCACGTCCCATGATATTACGACAACTGTTGAGACGCATATTGGGGTCTTCGAGCAGTTTTGCTTCCTCAAAAGCTTTCTCTCTTTCATCTCTACAGATCTTTCCAGCTTCCTCCGAACGCATAAGATCACTTAGGCCTATAGTAAATCCACGAATGCGCAAGTATCTGTGTGCCAACCCCTGTAGCTCATGCATGAAATCTACACACGCATCTGGTCCAAAATCGTTGTAAATCACATGAACTAAAGACCCATTGCTCTTTCCAACATGCTTCTTAGTAAGCCTGCCCCGAAGAAACTTGCCGCGCACAATTTCAACGTCACCGTTGGAATATGTCAACGGAGGCAGTATTGTAGAGATGATCTCTTTGCCAGTAAAACCAGTAGCACATTGTGCAATCTGGAAAGCTTGATGACGCTTCAAAGAGGTTTCACCACTCAATAAATATGCACCAAGAAGCGCATCCTGAATGAGCCCAATAACAGGGCAGTTGCCTTGAGCAGTAATAATATTGTGCTTCACCTGCATAATCTCTTCTGCTTCAGCCCGTGCCATCAACGTTTGTGGAACATGCAAATTCATTTCGTCACCATCAAAATCTGCATTATAAGGAGAGGTGCATGCTACGTTCATGCGTATACTTGAATAAGGGAGAATCTTCACATGATGCGCCATGAGAGAGTACTTGTGCAGTGACGGCTGCCGATTGAAGAGTACTATATCACCATCTTGTAAATAACGCTCTACTGTGTCTCCAACATCGAGATACACTTTCTTCGAGCTGCGACTACCATCAGTTTTCGTCACATACTTAACGCCATCAGCATGGACAAGATCCTGCAGAGCCTCTTTTGTATAGTCAGTAACTTTGATAGGGATTGTCAAAGTTTTAGCAACCGATTTGGGAATGCCAACCTCTGTGAGTTTCAGAGAATCATCACCAGTAATCACACAGCGCGCAGTAAAGTTAGCGCGTTTACCCATTAGGTTTGAGCGAATACGTCCAGCCTTCTTCGTAATGCGAGATTCAAGCGAGGCGTATTCCCGCTTGTTGCGCATGCGCCGGGTAGGCCCCAGCTTCTCGTGGTTGATATAACCAGTAACTGCATTCTGCAATCCCTCACGCGCTTGGTCAACTATTTCTTTCGGACGTTTACAGCGAGTCACGTTCTCTAAATGCCTGTTCTTGCGAAGCACGTTTTGCAGACGGTACGTTAAATCATTTTCGCCCTTTAGTTCGTTGTCTACAAACAAAGGCGGACGCACGTGAGGAGGAGGCACTGGAAGCACGGATACAACAGGGGGATCTGGAAGTAGCGCAAAACACTCCGACGCAGGGAAAAGCTCTCCATCTTTGAGAACGGACGCTTTTGCTTTGTCCCATTGGAAACGGCCTTCGCACTTTTTCAACTTGCGAAGAAGATGTGCAATCCAAGATATGTGATAAACTGGTTCTGTGAGCCGTATGCTGCCGAAATGACCCGGGCAGTTATGTTTTGTCTGACAACAGGTTTCACATTTCCCACCAAAGACAACTCCGAGAAGTGGCGAAGACAAGTCACTCTCTTTCTCAACAGCAATAACACTACTTTGGAGTATAGACGCAGGGCTCCAGCAAGAAAAAGACACTGAAGTAATCGAAAGTTCTTCCATTTTTTCTTTGTATTAATTTCACACAGCTTAGTACACCATAATTCTGCAATCCCTCACGCACATATAATATCACCGTTTACCAACTTTTCACACACTACAGGTTCGCCTTTGAGCGTGTACACCAGATCCGGAAGCTCAGGGTAGATCTCCAACATTTTTGCATGAATGCTTTCTGTCACATGATACAACGGATCCAAAACCACGTTTACCGGCAGATGGTTCGTAACACACACAGTCACCATCACGTCCATGCGAGTCATATTACCCAAGCGCTTTACGTCTGCAGAGTAATGATCGCGCATAATGTAACGAAAGTACTTGACACCATCGCCTCGAGTGCACTCGTCCGGGCCGTTCCAACATCGGTGGTCTTCAGGAATAGTATGTGCTTCTCTTACAATGACCTCACCAGTCGTCAAATTTTTCCAAGAATGCATGGCTCAGGTGTCCCTAGACTTGATTTCTGCTACAATATGCACGTTTCATGCACACCATAATTTCAGATTTCTACGCCTGCATCTGCCATCAATCTTTGCGTAAACGCATCTTTCACATCGTCCATAGAGGCGATAAACCGAGGACCACCGTGTGTTTTGCAGTACGCCCCGAATATGACATCGGGAATGCCCAGTTCACCTAGCACGCTCTTGTACGGAGACACATGCCAATCGGTCAGTGTGCGTTTCTCCGCTTGATGTGTAATCCATTCCCACTTAGCTCTCTGTATGCTTACATTTACATGATATATGTGCACAGGGAAATCCTCACGAACTTCTGACTCTGCGCTTACAGGAGTCAGCATTTGCGGTACCGCGAAACCTTTTAAAAGTTCTTTAGCATCCACACGCATGCCTGTCCACTCCCAAATCAGGCGAATTGCTGCTTCATCGATGCTCTCACATACATCAGCAGTACCGTAAAGCACCGAAGGATGGAATACAAGATTGTCATGCATTTGACCGTCAAGTTCCCAGTATGCATCAAGATCCTTTGGGAGCGAAAAGTGTTTTTGCATGTGTTCCTTAACTGCACACTGAACTTCTTTCAATGCAAATTTTTCTGGTCCGTATCTTTTACCAATTTCGCCGTACGGCACAGGAGGCGCTTTTGCTTGAAAAAGATTTTTAAACACTTCTGCATCTTCAGACGTTTTAAAACTACCAAAATTTGTTGGGTACATAAGCATACCCTTTACAACTTTACCCTCCACAACTTTTGCAGCATGAAAAAAAACAGCAACTGACATTTCTGAGATAGAAAAAATGTAAATACTGCACGGTTTTGCAAATATGAGATACACTTTAGTACACCATAAACAAACCTAAAACGACGTACAAAATATTTTTTTTAAAAAAGGTGCCCCTCTAAAAACACGAAACACCATATTATACAAAACGACGTATAGAATATTTTTTTTTAAAAAGGTGCCCCTCTAAAAACACGAAACACCATATTATA
>Ga0115547_1002501_pt1 | contig 10085 bp, 11 predicted proteins | sample COGITO_mtgs_1004_3_FD_87185 | JGI IMG/M metagenome (GOLD analysis project Ga0115547, IMG submission 87185) | Pelagic marine microbial communities from North Sea - COGITO_mtgs_100420 | ecosystem: Environmental > Aquatic > Marine > Epipelagic | place: Germany:Helgoland, sampling site Kabeltonne...
ATGTTAATCGGTTGCTTAGTCTAACATACTAATTATTATAGCTACTTATTGCAGGCCGCTTATCGCTATTGCTCATTTCATTAAGTAACCTATTGACTTCGGCAATAGATGCATTAAATTTTTCTGCGTCTTTCTCTTGGTTTTCAATCAAAAAATCTTTAACGCTGATGCGAGCTTGTAACATTTTAGCTTGAAGCTCACCGGACACTTTAGTATTTTGCGCATGACCTCGGTATTCTTTAAAGCCATTTTCTGCGGTGTAAAATCCGGAGACTGAAAATGCCATTGCAATTGAAAAAATAATTAATACAACACCAAAGCCGCCACCTATTTGATGGCTTAATTTCATTTTTTCAAACATACTATTCTCCTAAACCTTTTTTGCTCTTTTGAATCGGATTAATCGCAGATAATTTATACTGTAAAGAGTATAGCGATGATCAAAGAATAGTATAATTATGGGATAAGAAAAGAGCGGTCTTTGCCAAAAGCCACCGTTAATTTTTTCTTCAGCCATCTTTAAATCTGTGCCGACGAATGTGGTTTATCTTGATGATGTTCGAATAAAATAAATGCAGCGTTGCTATTTTAGCTAATATACCCCTAGCCTTATGAATTTAGGTTTTAGCAGCGCCGAGCTCTTTTGCTCAGCGCACTATGGCCTTCCCCATAGCAGGCGGAGCAACATAGAGTAAAGTGAAAGGCGACATACTTGGATGCCTAAATTCATAACGCTATGGGTATTTTGCCCGCCTTTACTTAATCTTCACAAATCTATGCCTGCAATTTTATCTGGCTATGGCAAAAACAAAGTCCCTTGCTATACTAGTTTTAGACATGCTTTTTTTAAAATAGAGTGTTTGTCACCAAGTAGTCATTTTCTACATCTTAAAAGTGAGGCTGTGGATTAAGACATTGATCGGGGAGCATTATTTTAATAAAAAATGAGAGCGTGTTTAAAAGCTCAAACACACTCTTCAACTCATTTTGGTTATTTACATTATTTAATTCAATGCTCTGGAGGCAAACATGAATACACTACGACAACAGCACGGTTTTACCATGATCGAATTAATTATGGTCATTGTTATTTTAGGCGTTTTATCAGCATTTGCATTACCAAGATTTGCCGATTTGGGTGGTAGTGCGAGAAAAGCTGCGATGGAAGGCGTTGCAGGTTCTATCCGGTCATCTATGGGGATTGCAAGAGCTCAAGTATTTGCTTCGGGTATCGACTCAAACGCAGCTACAGGCACCATCGTATTAGATGATACTGAAGTTATTTTGGTATTTGGATATCCTAGCGGAATCAGTGCTACCGCGCCCGGAATTCTTGCAGCTGCTGGTTTACCTTTAGGGGACGTTGGCGACACTACAGATAATTTCACTAATGGCGATTATACCTACATAAATAATGCGGGTGTCTTAGAGATTTATCCTACAGCAAGAACTGCATGTAAAATAACTTATACTCAAGCGGCTGATGCTGACACTCCTCCTGTTTTGGATTCAAGTGCAGTTACGCTTGCCAATTGTGAATAATCCGTTAAAAATATAGATTGTCTTAAGTGTTCATTAATTACCTATTAACATTAAGCTCTCATAACTTAGCCCACTGTTGATAGGTAATTAAACCTATACGATTGAAAATCAACCTGCTATAAAATTGCCATTTTTCAAAAATTTTTCGCTGAAACTTTCTCACGCAATTTAACGCTAACATATTTAACGCTAACATATTTAACCATAACTCTTGTTTGGATTAAACAGCTTGTATATCATCATCACCATCGGCCAAGTTGTCACCTGTACTATCACCTACGCCCAAGCCACTTGCAGCACAGCCAACCAATCACCTTGCACTGGCACTATCACGCCTGCATCAATCACAGCCGCTGCTGACAACGCCTGCTAATCTCGTTCTATAAACATAATCTCAAATAATAAGATCATGGACTGCATCAAACTGCGACCGCAGTGTGTCTATGTTCAACCTTGGCTTAATAGTTATGTAGTCACAGGCTATGACATGTCAACGATTTTTCTAAAGCTATTAATCCTTAAGACTCCAGCTCAACCACTGCTGATACTCGGCGAAACACATATTCGCCTGTGGTATCAAAACTAGAGAAGGTGGCTTCTGATTGAATGCTAAAAATCGTCACTGTGTTGACGCCCTCTAGGAAGGCATCGTTAGTGCAAGTAATGGTCACCGCAAAGCCTGCTAGATCCGACTCTGCATCCATGTTAATTAACGTCGGGCTGGTGGGGCAAACGCCGCTGTTTCGTTTTACCTCATACATGGCCCAACTTAAACCAGATTTAGCCGCAGACAAGGCTCTGGCGCCCATTAAATCCATAGTGCGCTCGGCCGATTGCATATCAGCTAATCGGCTCATCATAAGTACGGCGCCGGACATGACAATCATGATAAAAATAACCGCAACAAGAGCCATACCTTGCTGTAAATTTTTGACATTAGGGCGCATTGAAAACCCTCACTTGTTTGACAAGGTTGACTGACTCGTTATCCTGGTCGGGATCAGTTATTTGCAAGTGAATACTGACCATACCCAGCCTTTGCGAGATACCACCTGGGTTGTATAAAAAATCACAATCTGTAATATTGTTTAACACTAAAGCTGCATCTGAGCTCGCTGGTACGCCGGTAGAAACAGCAGACGCCACAGCATAATTGGTGTAGCGTATTAACTCGCCTGTTGCCTCTGAACACCGATATTTAACGGGCGTATTAGTAATATAAAAGCGTTTTCGAGGTGAGCCGTTGCCTAAAATATCAAACTGAATATCAGTGCTAAAAACAATACGATCTTCATTGGTAGCAGCATTTTTAGTCAAAGTTAGAGTGGTTGAATCGGGCGTGATAACCCCAACTGTGCCAGCACCAGAAGCGCCGGAATACAAGACAGCTGTGTTAAAAGGATTAACGACCATGCGATGAGTTGTAGGGATGGTCGTTAAGGAGGATAAGCCACTTAAAATATGAAACTGGTCATCTAAATAACCAGGTGAAAGAGCGTCGGTTTCAGATTTATCGGAATCATCGGCATAACGATAACGGCCACCATCGGCGGTGAGCAATAACTCTAGCGTAACAATATCACTGCCACTGGTGTCTCGATCAACTCTTACTGAATTGGGAATTGCATTTTGTAAATCAATCTGCATTCGATTAACAGCCGCATTGGTAAGGGATGTCAATTCTGCACGGCGAGAGGCATCTTCATATTGGCGAAATGGCTGGGTGAACAAGCTGGCTACTAACTGGCCAACCAAGCTCATTAAAGTGATAACAATCACCAGCTCAATCAGGGTAAAGCCTGATTGTTTCACCAGTTGATTAACTGCCATTGACGAAGTACCCGCTTAAAATAGTCACTGAGCCGTCTGGGGACGTGACTGTCAACTTGACTAACGCAGTATCTTCGTTTAGTACAAAAGGCCCACCACTTGGCCCAAGCTTGCTATCACCAGTCACAGCGCTGGAGACATCAACGCTCACTGTGTAATTGTCGAGCCCGGTGGGCACATTACCAAATTGGTCAGTCACAGGCGTGTTATTTAAAACGTCATAGTGGCAAATTTTTGTGTAATCCTGCCGGTCAGCAGGTGCAATGCAACCAGCACCTGGTAATTTAAAGTCCTGTGCCTCTATTTCTTCAAGATAGGCTTGCGCAATGTGCAAACGCTGTACTGCAAGCATTGGGTCAGCCGTGCGCTTGACAAGTTCTGCAGAGGTCACAACCACACCAGAAATTACAATGCCTGCAATGGCGATGGCAATGATTAATTCTACAAGTGTGAAACCCTTCATAGCTCGTCTCTGTTTAAACTAGGTTTGGTGTACAAAGCCTGTGCTGCATTCAATGTTGATAGTGCGAGTAGCGCTTTGGCCGGTTAAGGTGATTTGTTCTGTGGTGGTAGATTCACCACCAGAAGTGCATGCCCAGCCTTGTGGATAAAATACAATTGAATCAGGTGTTAGTGTAATGCTGGCTGGTAAAGGTGCTTGATTGACGTAAGCACCACCTTGCCAGGGGCGTAATACATCTTTATCGAATGTGGTGATGTCTGGATCCGTATCAGAGCAATCTGTATTGGTTTCACTTTTCACATTAAAACCAGTGGTCGTGAGATTAAATTGCACACCGCACCCTGAAGTTAATGCGTATTTTTGGGCGAAACGTAACGAAGAGATTAGGTCGTCAGCGAAGAAGCGTTCGTCAAAAGTCACTGTGTCAAAACGAGATTGGGCGTAAACGCCTAATATACCAATGAGAGTAATGACGATGATCAGCTCGATCATCGTAAAGCCTTTCAAGCCACTCATTCTTAAAATACCTCAATATTTATTTTTTTCGAGTAGGCTAAATAATTTTAAATTTCAGCATCAGCCCATGGTTAAAATAACTCGCCCCCGTTTCACGTCGTATTCAATAAATCCATCCGCTTGAACAGCTGTGTAGCGGCAGGCGCCGAGGCTGGCTGTGTTAGCCGTAATTGCTGTTACTGTAAATTTGTCCTGCCAGCGATCATCCACTAAACCTTGCCACAACTCAGTGCAGCTTTGATGAGTCATGTTGCTGTGGTTATCATCTCCAGTTTTACCTCGAGGCCAGCCATTAAACGTCATGTTTAAATTATTTTGACGAAAGGCTTGTAAATTATCCACATTGTTGCCATCCACATGCCCATTGAGCTGCCACTGTTGATGGGCAAATAAGACCCCACTGGCAAAAGAGGCTGCAACTGCAAACACTGCATCATCCGTATTAGCTTGGCTTACCACGTGAGCTTTACTGCCATACAAACCAGCCGCCACAATGGTTAAACTGATTAATACTAAACATTCAACACTTGAAATGCCTTTTAAGATACTTCGGCCTTTGACAACAAACACCAGCCTGCTCACTTCTGTAAATTCTAGTCTAAACTTAGATTTTTGCCAGACTCAAAAATATCCCGGTAAAAATAGCGAAAAAACCAATTCCAATGCTGCGCTGGAACTAAAACATTAAGCTGCGTCACGCCAATTTGATTATAGTGACTGTACTTTAATTGCTGTATACCCAAAGTTTTTGCTTGATCGCTTAACTTAAAATCATCTGGCCTCTTTAAAATTATAGCAACCTGCAATTGATTCGCCAGAGCTGGTACCACTCTACCCAGAAAATTTGTTGCATTGACGTAAACAAAGCCGCGCTCGCTTGCTAATTTAAATTTGTTTTGGCTAAAAAAGCGCAGCTGGTCTAAGGATTGGGCTGAGTCAAAAGTTTTTGAAGTGGCTTTTTTTTCCAGCACAGAATCGTAATCATTACGAATAATCAGCGCCCACTCTTGTTGCAGTAAGCTTTGCTCTACCACTCGTTGCGTATTGACCCGAGCCGCTTGAAAAATTGAATCCACAATAGCTATTGCGATAATAAAACCAATAAAGCCAATGATCAGTATGGCGTATTTAAAAAGACTAGGCCATGCATCATAGTTAAGCTGAGCATTGGTTTTTAAGGTGGACTGATCAACCAAATACTCGTGACCATAATCAGGCTTGCTTTGTTTTTTTTGTTGCATTTTTTCACCTAAAATAGTCGTTCTGTAAATGGTAGATCATCACTGGCATGACGCCAGCGACTATTGAGCAGCAGAGCCTAAATCCCACATTGGCAAGAAAACGCCAAGTGCTAGCACTAAAACTATACCGCCCATGATCACCAAAAGAATAGGCTCTATGGCATCGGCTAATTTCTTTAAATCGTAATCGACTTCTTGTTCATAAAAATCTGCCACTTCTTCAAGCATCTCGTCGATTTGACCAGTCTCTTCGCCAACGGCAATCATTTGTAATACCAATGGTGTGAATAACGTAGACGCTGTGGCGGTTCGTAAAAAAGAATCACCACGCTCAATGCCATTGTGCATACTGACAATTCTGTTTTCCACATAGGCGTTGCCCACTGCACGGGATACATTCATGATGGACGCCAAAATAGGAATACCAGCAGCCGACAACATGGAAAATACCCGAGCAAACCGAGCCAGAATAATACGCTCAAAAATGGAGCCAAGTAGCGGAATTTTAAGCTTGTAGCGATCCCAATTCAGGCGGCCTTCAACCGTATTGATGTAACGCTTAGTGGCAATAGTGCCGCCAATACCAAGCCCGATAATGAGCCACCAGTAATTGGTGGTAAAGTTTGAGGATGCTATTAAAATCTTGGTCATTAGTGGCAATTCAGCGCCAAATTTCTCAAAAACACCTGCAAAGGCAGGGATAACAAAAACATTAATAACACCCACTGCCACAAACACACAGCTCACCACAATCGACGGATAACGTGTGGCCTGTTTTAAGCGTTTTTTGGTTTCTCGTTCTAGATCCAAATAACTGGCCACCTGAGTAAAGGCGGCGTCTAACTTACCTGTGTTTTCGCCGACATCAATCATGGAGACGAAAATAGAGCCAAAAATTCGTGGATAGGACTGCATAGATACAGCTAAACTTGTGCCTTGATCAACTTGCAATCGCACGCCGACTACTGCATCTTTTAAGGCGCGACTGGTGACAGAATCCCCCAGCCCCTTAAGAGCGCGCATAATAGGCACGCCAGCACGGGTTAACGCATTCATTTGTCGACAAAAAATAATTAAATCTTCCACTTTGACTTTTGGCGGGAAAATTCTATCGAGTAGGCCTTGCAGATCCACATCAACATTTTGATTTTGACTAATCTCCACCACAACAATATCTTTGCGCTCAAGCTCTGCTTTAGCATCTTCTGCAGTCTCGGCGGTTATTTTACCAGCAGCTTTTTCACCGGTAATTTTATAGCCTGAATAGATAAATAAGAACGACATCAAGCCACCCCTGCTTGAGGTTTATCGACGTGCTGGTCTGTATTACTGTTATTGGTAGACCCATCCGCTCGAATTAAATGCTCATCATCTAATGAAGATGCTAGGCCAAATACTTCCTGCACACTGATAATGCCTTTTAAAGCATAACGTAGCGCACACATGGCCAAAGTTTCGTACTCTGGATTCCGATAGGCTTCACGGGCAAAACCTGCCATGTCACCGGCGCGTAATTTATCTTGCAATGGCTTGGTCATTTCCAGTAATTCATAAGCGCCGATTCGACCAAAATAGCCGGAATTATTACACTGCCGACAGCCTGGTGCTTTTTTAAAATTGGCTTGTTCTAGATCAATATCTCGACCATCAGTAATCGCTACAATCCACGCCATTTCTTCCTCAGAGGGTGTGTAGTCTTCTATGCATTTTTCACAATTACGTCGAACTAACCGCTGCGCTAAAACTGCATTGACAGAAGCAGACACTAAATACGCTGGTGCGCCCATGTCCACCAGCCGCACTGCTGAACTAATAGCATCGTTGGTGTGTAAGGTTGATAATACTAAGTGACCAGTCATGGCCGCTTTTAAAGCTATTTCTGACGTGGCTTGATCGCGAATCTCACCGACGAGCACTATGTCTGGATCTTGTCGTAACGCAGAGCGCAACACACTGGTAAAAGTAAGACCAATTTTTTCATTAACCTGGCACTGCTGTACTCGAGGCAGGCGATATTCCACTGGATCTTCTGCTGTGATAATTTTGACGCCCGGCGCATTAAGCTGAGATAAAGCCGAATACAACGTTGTGGTTTTACCACTACCTGTGGGCCCGGTGACTAAAATAATACCGTGAGGCCGATGAATTAACAGCTCAAAACGGCGCAGTATGTTAGGCGGCATGCCAATATCTGCTAAATCTAATTTAAGGGCGGATTGATCTAAAATTCGCATAACCACGGATTCACCAAACTGGGTTGGTAACGTCGAGATCCGTACATCAACGTTTTTGATTTTAGTTTGAATAGGAAAACGGCCATCTTGTGGTTTACGTTTTTCGGAAATATCAAGGCTTGCCATAATCTTTAGCCGCATCACCAACGCTGGTGCCACTCGCTTTTCTTTCATGATTTTTTCATGCAAAATACCATCGACTCGAAAGCGAATTCGAATCAGAGATTCATCTGGTTCAATGTGTATGTCCGATGCTCGTCTGGTGAGGGCGTCTTCAAAAATACTCTGAATAAGCCGAACTACAGGTGCATCTGATGAGTCATCATCGAGATCGCCATCAAGCTGTAGCTCGTCATGTTGTTCTTCAAAACCCAACTCATGGGAAAGCTCATCTGCAATAGAACTGAAAGCTTCTTCATTTTTATAGGCTTTATCAATCAACTCCATAATTTCGCTTTCGCGAGCGATCATAGGTTTAATTAACTTACCAATGTGGGTTTGCAGTTCATCAAGAGCAAAAATATCGGTTGGATCTGTCATGGCTAGGCAGACTTGGGTCTCGTCATCTGCAATCGGCACCACCTTGAAGCGGCGAGCCATACTCTCGTTTATCACTTTAAAAACATGAGGTGCAATTTCAAGAGTCAATGGTTCACAGACACTTAAACCAAGCTGGGTAGCCTGCACTTGCATTAATTGTTCTTCTTCTATAAAACCCAGTTCAATTAACGTTTGACCAATTTTTTTGCCATTGGCCACCTGCTCTTTTAAAGCAAGCTTGAGTTGTTGCTCAGAAATATAGCCTTCTGCAACTAATAAATCACCGAGCCTAATTTTCTTTTTAGGTTTGAACTCCATGGTATTAGGCTCCTCTTATTCTATTAGTGCGTATTAACGGGCCTGGTATTGCAACTGCTCGACTCGCATTTGACTTAGTCGTCGCTGCTTGACATTAATATGTTCTGTTTGTAAGGCTTTTCTATAAAAATACACAGCTTTTGTGAACTCATCTTTTTTATCAAAGAGTACCGCCTGCTGAAACGCCCAATAACCGGGTTCAGAAGATTTTAAACGCAGTTGGCCATATAAAGTTTGGGTAGCATCGGTTCGATCCAGCCGAACTTGACTGGCCAATGCTCGATTGATATCAAGCATGACCACCAGTTCATCCACTCGCAAATTGGTGTAACTTATTTGATTCATGGCCATTTCAAGTTTCATCGGTGAAATACCATCAAGCCGTGGCATCAGCGCTGCTTGAAATTGCTGTGCAGATAGTTTTTTATCGACAAACGCTGCAATAAGCCCTTGCCACTGAAGTGTGTCAACCGCAATACCGCTTTGCCGAGTGACTGTCATACGTGAGTCTGGCTGGTTTGCTAGTTCTGCTTGAGTTGCGAGCTCATGAGGCAAGCCTTCGCTGGTTGGCGCCTCAAGCATTCTAAGCGCTGTCTGCGTCTTAGCAATATTTGGGCTTAGTCCATTTTCAACAACAATGCCAGGGCGTGGTAGCTCCATAATTGGTGCTGGAAAACGAATTCGTCGAGTTGTAGCAATTGCCTCCACTTTGGTGGTGGGCCGATCTAGCGACATCCAATCCAGCGGTATAGACGTTTGGGGAATTTCAAAACTTGATGTCAAAGAAAGGTCAGAGCGGTTGTGATTCACCGCCCAAAAAGTCAGACTACTGCACACAAATACCACGGCAATCACCGCCACTGGGTACAACCAGCGGGTGGTTTCAATATCTTCAGAAACCAGTACACTGGTTAGAATTTGATGATCATGCAATTCATTGCGGCGATCATCAATTTCCTTGAGGACATCATTCAAAAGGCTCATACTACTCTACTACCTGCACCTTGTTTGACATTTGCCGCGCTTAATATCTTGCGCGCGGACCTTCTTTTTAAGAGCTGGACATGCGTCGTTTTAACCAAGTCAATGCCCCACTGCGTGACACATCCGTATCCACTACTGCTCGAATGACTAATTTTCGTGTGACAGTTCTAGTGTTAGCGCCATAGGCTAGCATTAACGACTTATGGCAAATAATATTGATCAAACGTGGTATGCCACCTGTATTGCGATAAATAACCCGTACAGCTTCAGGTGAAAAGACTAAATCTCCATTGTAGCCAGCCTGACTCAATCGAAAATGCACATATTGTTGCGTTTCTTCAAAATTAAGCGGTCGCAAATAACCTGAAAAAGTAATTCGTTGTTTTAATTGACGCATATTGTATTGATTGAGCCGAA